>ERZ773066.1843-NODE-1843-length-10669-cov-29.183154_pt1 | contig 10669 bp, 9 predicted proteins | sample MGYA00580573_ERZ773066 | MGnify/ENA primary metagenome ERZ773066 (study PRJEB29015, sample SAMEA2738128) | human oral metagenome | biome: human oral; feature: human-associated habitat; material: saliva | place: China | collected 2203 ... | reverse complement strand
GTGCGCGTCTGCCTATTCCGCCACTCGCGCGTACCCAGAAAGAATAGGGGGTTTTAGCGCCTCACGTCAAATCAGCAGAACATGACCCGGGACACACACTGAACCCACAGGACATAAAACCATTGCAATCTCAAGGGAAAATCGACATAAATCCTACAGCATCAACCTGCACGCAACGACGCCAGCGACATCCAACAGGGTCGCAGCGAACACGCACGCGTCCACCCATCCAAGCCGAGTACGTCGCCTCGGCACACTGCCACCAACCTCGCCGACGGCATCAAGGGCACCGCGCATGGACATAGCTCGCCCGGTCTCGGCGGCACCGCGCGAGGCCGCGGACAGGATCGCCGTGATCACATCGACGCTGAGACGCGCGTAGCCGCCGAGGGACAGGGTGGCGACATCTTGGCCGAGGCGCAGCTTCGCCGTGTCGAGCACGGCCTGGGCCTGGTCGCGCAGCATCGGCAGGCCGCGCAGGGCACATGCCATGACGATCGACCACTCATCGACGGGCGCGCCAACCACGCGAAGTGGCCGCAGGAAGACCCGTAGCGCTCCTGCGAGCGCCGCCGTGGGCGTCACCCAGGCGATGAGCGCGGATCCCCACAGGACGACGAGTGCCAGGACAGAGATCCGCAGGAACACCTCGAGTCCGTCGCCCAGCCACGCGCCGATACACCCGCCGACGAAGCCGGAGATCAGCCACATGGGAGGGCGCGGTGCGACGCTGCGCGGCAGGCGAATAGCCACGGAGGCAACGGCGAGGAGACCGCCGACGATCGTCAGGGTTGACCAGCGTGGTTGCAGAATGACACACGTCGTGAGCGCCGTCCAGCAGGCGATGAGCGTACCGGGCCACGCGCGCCCGAGGACGGTCTGCCACGGCAATGGACGAGGCAGACTCATGCCCGTGCTTCGCCGCGGCTTGCGGCGCGGACCGGGTTCGCCGCCCACACCGGGGCTCTGGGCCGGCTCTGTGGGGAACCACCCGTGGGTGGCACCACCGCTGGGGCCGGTCGCCCCGCATGAGGAGTGAGGATCGTTCACGCGAGCACCCCTTCATGCAGGTGTCGGTGGGTGTCGCACAGTGCGTCCATGCCTTCGAGGTCATGGGAAATGACAAGAATGGACAGCCCAGCGCGTCGGCGCTCGTCGAGCACGGAGATGAGCAACTCGCGCGAGGCCATGTCGAGTCCCGCCATGGGTTCGTCGAGGATGAGGACGCTCGGATTGGAGGCGAGCAGCCCGGCCAGGGCGACGCACCGCATCTGCCCGCCGGAGAGATCGTCGATGCCGCGCGAGGCCAGGGCGGGGTCAAGTCCCACCAGATCCATGGCCTGCGCGACGATCCGATCACCGTCCTCACGACTCAGCCCCTTCTTCCGACGCCCCGCACCGCTGCCGATGCGCGGGCCATGCCCGGCGGCGGCGAGAATGTCAGAACGCACGGAGGGGCGCTGAAGTTGGAGACGCGCGAATTGCATGGACAGGGCGACGTCGCCGACCCGGCGTTCCATGGGGGTCCCGCCGAGGGTCACGTTTCCCCACGTCGGGACCAGCAGCCCGGTGAGGATGCGCGAGAGTGTCGTCTTGCCCGACCCATTGTCGCCGGTGATGAGCATTGCCTGCCCGGGTTCGAGGATCAGGCTGACGTCGCGCAGGACGGGCTTCTCCCACGGCGTTCCGAGGTCATAGGTGTGTGCGACTCGGTCCGCCCACAGGTGCTCCGCATTCATGAGGGTCGGTGTTCCCCACGCGCGCTCGCCCCTCTCTTTAGCGGACGAGGCCGTGGTCGCTTCTCGTGTCTCGCTTGCGTCGCGGGGCGCTCCCCGGGATTCCTCCTCGGGGGTAACGGGGCGCGCACTCCCGGCCACGGCCTCGTCGATGGAGGAGGAGCCGGGCACGTCGGAGAGAACGCGCCCTCCATCGACTGTGATGACGCGGTCGGCGCGCGCGGCTTCGGCGGGGTCGTGGGTGATGTGGACGACGGCGATGCCGGCGTCGGGCAGGGAGGCGAGGAGATCGAGCATGTCGGCGCGACCCGCCCGGTCGATCATGGCGGTGGATTCGTCGGAGATGAGCAGGCGCGGCGAGCGGGCGAGTGCCCCTGCGAGCGCGAGGCGTTGCAGCTGCCCGCCGGAGAGGGAACGCGGGTCGGCGTCGGCGAGACCATCCAGGCCCACGTGCGCCAGGAGGGCTTCGAGGTCGAGGGCCCGCGCGTCGCTGACACTCATACCCCAGGTGACGTCTTCGGCGACGTTCTGGCCAAGGACCAGCAGTTCGGAGCGCTGTCCGACCAGGGCGGTGCCGCCGACCTGGCCGAGCATGCCGCCGCCGGTGCTCGTCCCCTCGCTGGGGGCGGCACCGGCGAGGAGGAGGGCGAGGGTGGATTTGCCGGAGCCGTTGTGCCCGACGATGACCGCGTATTCGGGGCGCTCGAAGCGGAGCGTGACGCCGCGCAGCGCGGGGTGGTCGGCGCCCGGGTAGGTGAAGGCTGCGTCGGTGAGGGTCAGGGGCAGGGGCGAGGCTGGGGTCCCCTCCCCAGGTCCCGCATCCTCCTCGGATTGCACGGTTCCGGCGGGAGCATAGTTGGGGCGGTCGGGCGCGTCCAGGAGCGGGTCCCATCCGGCGTCGAGGGTGATGCGGCGCAGGATCGCGCCGAGGAGCCAGCGCGCGGCGAGGACCAGGAAGGCGACGCCGATGAATCGGGTGATGGGCAGCCACACCCACCAGAAGTCGACGAACCATTGGCTCAGAAAATGGCCTCCATCGACGAACCAACCGGATCCGGGGATGCGGCCGACGAGTGCGAGGAAGCCGTTGAGTGTTTTTTGGATGCTTTCGAGGCCGAGGTTGCGCAGGTCGACGAGGAACCAGAAGGCGATGCCGGTCCCAACGCCCCAGACGACGCCGAGGCCGGCGGCGACCGCGCCGACGCTCAGCCAGGAGGCACGTTTCTTATGGAGAACACCAATGATGAGGCCGATGAGGGCGGCCTGGAAGGCTCGGCCGGCGGTGGCGAATCCGCCGACGGCGATGGCCAGGAGGACGGTGGAGGCGAAGGCCGCGATGGAGGCGCGGGGACGCAGTTTGAGGGAGACCATGGCGAGGGGTACGGCCGTGGCTACCTGGAAGAAGAGTTGGAAGACGGGCGTGACGGCGGCGATGAGGCCGAAGGTGACGGCCAGGCCCGAGAGCGCGCCTGCGGTCGCCACCTCAACAGGAGTGAGGCGGCGTGCGTCGCGCGCGCGGTTACTCATGTACTTAGTCTCCCAGGACCCGCCCTCATCTGCGACCGCCGGGCCGGTATCACCCTCCGCAGTACAGCAGATAGACCGACAGATGCCTATCAAGTCCAAGATTTTAACGTAATTAATCGTTGACAGACATGTTTTACATCATTAGACTTACTCACTAAGCCCATTCGACATAGGAGTCATGATGACAAGCCCAACCCCGCAGTTCAGCCTTGGAAATAACCCAACAGACAACACCCCGAGTGTCCCCCACTCCCCTTATCAGCAGGTGATACCCCCTCAGAGCAAACCTTTTTACAAAAAGTGGTGGTTCATCGCCATCGCGGTCTTCGTCGGCCTTGTTCTCATCGGTAGCCTGACGAACCCCAAGGGCAAGAACAGCACCAAGGAAACCGAGTCCTCGACGACATCCACGACAACAGAATCAAGCTCGGGCATCACCGTACCCAACGTTGTCGGCATGCGCGGCGACGAGGCCCGCGCGACGCTCGAAGCACTCGGCAAGGTCGACATCTCCTTCAAGGACGAGGCAGGCAAAAAGATGGTACTTGACGTGACGAACTGGACCGTCATCTCTCAGACTCCCGAGGCAGGGGCAACTCTCAGCAAGGACGCTAAGGTCACACTTTTCGTCCACCACGATACGGACGACGCCAAGCCGACGGACAATCCGACGACCGATGCGCCGTCGACGACCGAGTCCAAAAAGGACGACGTTCCGCGCGACTACCGCAAGGCACTGAAGTCCGCGGAGAACTACTCGAAGACACTACACATGTCGAAACAGGGAATCTACGACCAGCTCACCAGCGAGTTTGAAGGATTCTCCCCCGAGGCAGCCCAGTACGCAATCGACAATATCCAGGCCGACTGGAACGCAAACGCCCTCGCTAAGGCCAAAGAATACGAAAAAACGCTCAACATGTCCGATGAGGCAATTCGAGACCAACTCGTCAGCGAGTACGGCGAGAAGTTCACCCAGGAAGAGGCCGACTACGCGGTCGCCCACCTGGACGACTGAGGCGGTTTTTCCACAACAACACAACTGGGACAAAAGTGGGGCGGGTGTTGCACCCACATGTAAAACCCGCCCCACTTTCACTGACACTCCCAACAATGACAGCCAAAACAGGGCTTAGCATCTACTCCCTGTTGATCTCCCCGAAAGGGATGTGGACGCTCGGGGTTGAGGGGGCGGCACCGTCGACGTGGCGGCGCTGGTCATCGAAGAAGATGTGCGGGCGCAGCACCTCCAGGATGGGACCCTTGTCGACGCCTCCGAGGAAAAAGGCATCGTTGACGCGCAGTCCCCACTGCCTGATCGAGTTGATCGCGCGCTCATGCGCGGGGGCGCTCCGAGCCGTCACGACAGCAACGTGCACCCGACGCCGATACCCCTGCGGATCACCCGCACTTTTTGAATCCTCGATCCTCTGAATTCGATTGATTTTCTCCAAAAAATCAGCCATCGGACCGCGGTCGAGAGGCACGTCGGCCAGAGCACTCTCATTCTCCTGATACTTATCCAGGCCCCCGTTCTGGAACACTTGCTCGGCCGAATCATCGGCCAACACGCCATCAAAGTCGAAGGCAATGCGCAGGTCGGCACCCCCATCGTCCTCAGCGGCGTGGCCAACGACGTGACCTGCCGCAAACCCCAGCTCGGTCGCCTCGCGCACATCGACCTCGTTCGCAGAAAGGAAAAGGGACATGCGCAGCGGCTTCATGAAGCGATAGGGGGCGCGCCCCTGCATGAAGATCGCGCGCGTGATGTCCAATCCATGATGCGCGACGGAACGCATCACCCGCATCCCGGTTTCAGGGTCATTGCGCGAGAGGATCACAATCTCCACCAGTCGCTCGCGATCCGACAGGTCATCCAGGTCGAGAAGGCGACGAATGAAAGGAAACGCGACGCCCGGTTCGAGCACATCATCGAGATGTTCGCGCTGATACTCCCGATACTTCTCCTCACCCTGCTCACGGAACACCGCGTCAGACTCCCTCAGGTCAAAAAGGGCACTCGAAGCGACCCCAATGACGAGGGCGCGCTCCAGATCAAGATTGTCGGGCATCGAGCGTTCCCTTTCGCTTGCGAACCTCTGTTCCTTGGGAAAAGGGTATAGGCCCCCACGCGCGTCTGCGTCCAATTGATCGAACGCACCTCTTGCGGCGTCCTCAATGCACTGTTGCAGCACCCTCAGCCCGTCCGGGGCCTATGACCGGCCGGGCAACATATCCGCTCGATGCCAGGCGACCGCGATCTGCACGCGATCCCGCAGGCCCGTTTTGGTCAAGATCCTACTGACGTACCTGCGCACACTCGCGACCTCAATCACGAGTTTCTCCGCTATCTCGGTGTTCGACATCCCTTCGGCGACCAAAGCGGCCACTTGGCGTTCCCTCGGCGTCAGGGTCTCACACACCGCACTCGATCCCGTTCCCCCAACTCCGCCAAAGATCGGCGAGGCCGCAGCGCGACGGATCAGTTCGCCGGTTATGCGAGGAGTGAGTACGGCATCCCCGCGGGCAACCGCATGGACCGCATCACACAGCTGGCGGACGGTCGCATCCTTGAGAAGAAAACCCGCCGCTCCCGCAGCCAGGGCGGCGAATGCGTAATCGTCCTGGTCGTACGTCGTCAAGACAAGCACTCGGATCTGCGGGTAGCGTGCCGTCACCAGGCGAGTCGCGTCTATCCCATCCAACCTCGGCATCCTCACATCCATCAACACCACATCAGGCATCAGCTGGCGGCGCAACGAGAGACTATCGAGCTTCTCCAACGCCTCGCGTCCATCCCGGGCCTCGGCCACCAGTTCCGTATCCGGGTCGCGCCTGAGCATGAGGGCGATCCCCAGCCGAGTGAGGCGCTGGTCATCAACAACCATCACGCGGGTCATCGCGCGGCCCCCGTCTCCGAGCGTGCGCTCCGTCCGGCCTCGTCGCGCTCCCCCGCGGTCCCCGATGATGGCGGGATACGAGCGTATAGCTCCCAGCCTTCCTCGAAGCCCTTTGCCCGGCAGGTACCACCCGCCTCCACGACCCGGGATCGAACCATCGACAGGCCACGGTGGGGCGCCATAATGGGCGTGCTCGTGGACCCGCCTCGACCATCGTCACGGACAGAAACCTCCACCCAGCCGGTGTCCCTATGGTCCCACGACACCGTGATCATGGAGACTTCCCGCGCATGCCTGAGTGCGTTCGTGATGCCCTCACGCGCGACGACAAAGGCGAGGCTCGCCTGGCGCGCATCCGACGAGCGGTGCCCGGTCTCGTGGAAGGTCACCGATATGCCCGTCCGCCTGGCGTTCGCGATGATGGAATGGATGTCATCCCATGTGTGCTCCCCCGGATCCGCCGGGGTCTGTTCTCCCGGGCCGAGCGCACGCACCGCGCGCCTCGTCTGTTCCAAGCATTCTCGGGCGGCGGTATTGATGCCCGCCAGAGCTTCGTCGACCATCGGGTCACCCGTCGCCCCGGTCAGGCCCTCAGACAGGGCGATAATCGTGGTCAGGCCGTGGCCAATCGAGTCGTGGAGTTCGGCGGCTATCCGGGATTGAGCAACCGCCAGGTTTCTCTCCCGTTCCATCACCGCTGCCCACTGAGCCGCTTCCCTACTACGGCGCATAGTGTTGTGAGCCTTGTCGCGCGCACGCAGCACCATGCCAAAGCAGCAGACCAGTGCGAACGTGGTCAACGAAACGAGTGCCTCCGTCGCTTTCTTCTCAGTAACCCCCGCGGCGGCACCGATCGCCGTAGTCGCCGAACACGCCGCGCCGACCACGGCAGCTGTACGAACAGGCGCGAGGCGACCCAGCGAGTAGAGGGTGATGATCGCCGGGAGGACCAGGAAGGCACCAACACCGAACGCCGTGGATACCGCGTACAGGCCCGTCGTTCCCACCGCCACCACGATGGGATGCGCGCGGCGAATAGCGACACCGACAACTCCGGCCACCGCGGCAATCGCGATGGATGCACCAGATACTAGCGTCAGACCCCCGGGAACGACGGGGCCGCCGGGGAAGCCTGGGACCAGTAACGAGGCAAAGAGGGCGATTGTGTAGAACGCGCAGACCAGGATCGGAACCCAGTCTACGCGGCTCCTCGTTTCTCGAACGCCACCACCCATCAACTTCCCTTTCGTGCAACCACCTGGTTGCCGCACGTCTCCCCACGCAGCGCCGGCCACGGTCCAATCCACCCGGCGAGTCGCCACCGAAGGATCGACACCACTGACAGGAACGATGCCAGGACAAAAGCCGCGCACAGGTCCACCGGCGGACAAAAGGCGGAAACTGCGAACAGCCGTAGGGAGAGTAACAAACCAATGCCCGCCGTAGCCAGCGCGAGGACGAGGGCGAGTAGCCCGGTAGCAGCCGCTAGGAGAGCAGCCTGCCAGACGACCATTCGCCAGGCGTGAGCACGCGATACACCCAGGGTGCGCAGGATCGTGATCTCCGGGCCTTGATCCCCTGCGTTCAGAGCCGTCACCGCCGTGGCTGTCGCCAGGGCGAAGACAGACACCAGGAGCACAAGCACGGCGGTATCGGTGTAGTTAAAGTTCTCTTGAACTCCCTGGATCCGCATAACACGCTCAAAAGTACGGATCGTACATAGGAGGAGCGACCCGCCCCCAACGGCGCTGACAAGGGGAGTCACGATGATGGCGCTACGCCCCGCTCGCGCGCGGAGCGCCTTGCCTGCGAGGACCCCCATCGGTGCCCCTATGAGGGCAGGAATGATCCCCACACAGGCGATGGCTACCCTCACTCCCCGCCCGCCCCACAGGGCAACCGCTGCCACTAGGAGCACACCCGGCCAGAGCATCAGTGAGCTGAGTGCCCCTCCCCGATGCGTTTCATCCGGCAATGATGCACTCGCCCCGACGATAGCCAGAACCAGGGCGAACAACGCAACCAGGGCCGCGGTGATCGGATGTCCCGACACGCGATCTGCCCCCGCGTGCGAGGAGCGGAGCGCCTCTATGGGGCGCATACGGGCTGCCCTCACCACGGGTCCCACGGCCCCGAGCATGCACGTAAGCCACGACAGGGCCAGCGACGCTACCAACGCCCCAGGAGAAGGCACGAAGACCGGATTAAAATCCCCGGTTCCACCCGGAAAACTCTGGGCGGCCAGCTGGTTGAACCAGGGGATGAGGACGTACGAAGCCGGCACCGAAAAGACGGAACCAGCGAACGCACCGATGCCGCTTGCCGCGGCCGTCATCGCACAAGCGGTAGCCCCCACCTGGGTGGGTGTGGCCCCCAGGAGTCTCCAGCGTCTGAAGTCTGGCGCGCAACGCACGACCGTGGCTGCGCCGATGATGGTCAGAGAGAAAGCGGCGATGAGGGCGACGCAGCAGTAGATGGATACCGAGACGATGCGGAACTCTTCGGCTCTCAAGCCCGCGATCCGCACCGCGGCGAGGAAGCGTGACGAGTGCGTCCAGGCGAATTGGTGCGCGCACACGCCCACGAGTGCAGTCGTGAGCGACATGACGACAACGAGGGGAACCCAGGCGCCCCAGTCATTGGTCAGGATCCTCCGAGTGTATCGCAGCATCGGACGCCTCCTCACGTTGCTCGTTCATACCCTCCAGGACCTCGCTGGCAGACATATCGGTGGCGACACGGGTGACCCTCCCATCGCGCATAAACACCACGCGGTCTGACAGCGATGCGATCACCGGGTCATGGGTGACAATGATGACCGTTGCACCGGAGTCTCCGATGGATCGCAGTGCCTTGAGCACAACCTGCGAGTTGTTGGAGTCCAGCGCGCCGGTGGGTTCGTCGGCGAAGAGTACCTGCGGTCGGCTGATGAGAGCTCGGATGATCGCGCATCGCTGAGCCTCACCTCCTGAGGCGGCTTCGGCCCTGGTATGACGACTGTGGGCGAGGGAGAAGCAGGTGAACAGGCTATCTAGCTGTGCGGCATCAACCCATCGGCCAGCAAGATTGAGCGGGAGGACGGCGTTTTCTTCGAGGGTCAGATAGGGGACTAGGTTTGCATCCTGAAAGACAAAACCAATGTGGTCACGAATGAACTGGGTGCGTCGCGTCTCGCTCAGGGCATACACGTTGACGCCGTCCACCACGACGGTCCCTCGCGTCGGAGCATCCAGACCCGACAGGACGTGGAGGAGTGAGGTTTTGCCCGCACCCGAGCACCCAACGAGGGAGGTCACCCCGGGTCCGGCTTCCAGGGAGCAGTCGCGTAGGACGACCAGTGAGCCTCGCTCACGGGGTATCTCCTTCCATACCTCACGTGCACAAACCACGTATCCCATCGCGTTTCCTCTCTCGATTGCATTCCAGAAACCCATGGCTCCCGGTGTTTTTCTCCCGTCTCCCATGCAACCGCAGCGGCCACTCCCGGCGCTAGGTTTCGGCTACTATCGTCATCTCGAGCGGACAGCGGTCGGCTTATTCTTCCCGTTCGCCAAAGGCTGGCACAGGGTGTTCACTCTCGACCTCCTCGTGGCGCGCGTGTTGGCGACAGGTCAGCGCAGTCCCCGTACAAGGCGTTCCTTGCAACCCGCAGATTCGCGGCACAAGAGCGCTCCGACGCAGCTAGGCCTCATCACCGAGAGATAGTGCGGCGGCGAAGAGGACGGGTCCCCCATTTTTCGGCGAAAGCGCCCCAGTGCGAATGACATCCCTCCGTTGCCGAGGTCGGAGATGATCATGACGACACGGCGGTTGTAGTGGTCAGCCGCGATCCCGCCATGCGGGGCCAGAAGGCCGAGGGGTAGCTGGGAGAGGGCCATGACGATGGCAAGCTTGAGGGCCGATCCTTCGGTCGTGTTGACGTGCCAAATGATCGCCCATCCAGACGCGCCACTGGTGATGATGGAGAACGCCTGCCCGCTCCAGATCATCGCGACAACTCGCCACCAGTTCGACGCGAGGCTGCAACCGTATGCGCTAACAAGCGCAGGCGAGGAGGTGTCTGGAGTCATGAACACGAGGGGAGCGACGCGTTTCCGGCCAGTCAACATCCGATGCACTCCTACCGGCAAGCCGCCGTGATCAGAATCGGATATCACACCATGTCATAATGACACACTCATCCTTGTAAGGAACACCTTATTTTGTGTAGTATCTCCCTCGTAATCTCTGACACGCGAGAGGACACAATGAAGACACGCCTCGCCACGCTAACCGCGATCTTGGCCACTGCCGCCCTGGCCCTCACCGCCTGCGCGGGCAGCTTCGGCTCCGCCGCCCAGTCACAGACCACCACCCCGGACGCATCGTCGACGCGCACAATCACCGACCACGCGGGCAACGAGGTCGTCCTGCCCGCCACAATCACTCGCGTCGCCATCGACCAAATCCCCATCGAATCCACCTACCTGGCCTACTTCGACGGCAAGGCCCCCTACCTGGTGGGCA
>ERZ773066.1842-NODE-1842-length-10672-cov-2.959311_pt1 | contig 10672 bp, 8 predicted proteins | sample MGYA00580573_ERZ773066 | MGnify/ENA primary metagenome ERZ773066 (study PRJEB29015, sample SAMEA2738128) | human oral metagenome | biome: human oral; feature: human-associated habitat; material: saliva | place: China | collected 2203 ... | reverse complement strand
GGGTACTCCTCCACGAGGCGAGCCACGGCCTTCTCGGCGGGCTCATCCTGGGCGAGCGTAATCAGCGGGGTGAACTCCCCATGGTCCTGATCCGTCAGGCGGGCTTCCACGCGCTCCAGCATCTGAGTAAAGCGGTTAAACCAGGAAACGTCGGTCCAACCCTTGTCGGTGGTCTCAGTGTTGGCGGTCTCAGTGTTGGCGGTCGGCCCGGACAGCTCCAGGTAACGCTTCAGCCACTGCTCATAGGTCATGGCCTCCACATCGCCGAAATACGCCTTACAGGTCTTAGCAATCGCCGCAATGATCTCCTCGCGGCGGGCCTGCACGGCCTCTTCATCGCCCGCGACCTCATCCAACAAACGGCCAGCCTGAGCAGCGGAATTATCAATCTCATGAATATCCGCGCCCAACTGGGAACGGCCCGACGCCATACCGTTAACGGCGGAACCGGCACCCACCCAGGAATCCACGCCCTTGGTGTCCGCCAGAAGCTTCTTGACCTGCGGAGACGTCTTCGCCTCCTTGGTGGCCATCGCTGCGGTGCCCACCAAAACGCCGTCGACCGGCATCTTCGGCAGATCGTAGGACAATGCCCACTCACCGCTGATGTAATCCGCGGCGCGCTCCGGGGTGCCAATGCCGCCGCCCACCACCAACACCGCGTTCGGTTGCTGACGAATCTCGTCATACGTGGCAATCAGCAGGTCATCCAGATCCTCCCACGAATGGTGGCCACCCGCCTTACCACCCTCAACCTGGATGATCACCGGAATATCCGGCACCTGACGCGCCACTGAAAGCACTTTCTTGATGTGCTTGACCGCGCCGGGTTTGAAGCACACCCACGGGAAGCCATTATCGCGCAGCTCCTTGATCAGGGCGACGGCGTCGTCGCGATCCGGCATGCCGGCGGTAACCACCACGCCATCAATCGGCGCGCCGTTCTCGCGGGCGCGCTGGACTAGGCGCTTGCCGCCGATCTGCATCTTCCACAGGTATGGGTCCAGGAACATGGAGTTGAACTGCGCGTTCACGCCCGGGTTGAGCAGACCCGTCAGCTTCTCAATGTTCGACTCCAGGATTTCCGGGGTGACCTGTCCCCCACCGGCCATCTCCGCCCAGTGGCCCGCGTTCGCCGCCGCAGCCACGATCTCCGGATCCACCGTCGTCGGCGTCATGCCCGCCAGCATCATCGGCGAGCGACCCGTCAGGCGGGTGAACTTGGTTTCTACTTTGGTGCCCGTCTTGCTTGTGACTAGTTTCGGCGCGAATTCCGTCCACTTCTTCGGCAGCGTCGGCCCCATGCCCGGATCGAACAACAGCGCCTGACCGTCGTTGTCACACACCGCGAACGACAACGCTCCCCGCCCCTGGGCAACAGCATTCGTCAGCTTAACGACGCCCCCGTCAGGCCCCACGTCCAGCAGCCACCGCACTCCCGCATCAATGGCCTTATTTACCTGCTCAACCCAGTCCTCGGGGTTAACCAGCACGTCCTTGGCGCATTGCTCGGCCAGTTCCTCGTTCAGGTCACAGGCCTTCGCCCACTCCACCACCTGATCCACTGCAGGCTGCATTGCCGGGTGGTGGAATGCAATCTGCACGTCCAGTGGGTTAAACACCGGGGCGAACGGTTTACCGCCGCGCTCCTTATTCGCAATAGCCTTCGCATCCTTAGCGGCGCGCGCCTGCAGGAAGGACTGTACCCGCTGCACATCATCCGGGCGACCGACCACCACAAACGAATCCCGGGTGTTGCGCAGACCGATGATGGGGCGGGTTGCATCGTCGGCGGAATCGGCTGTTGTGGCGGCGATGGCCTCCTCCAGCTGCTCCTGAGTAACCCCCTGCACCGAGACCATCGGACTCAGCTCGCCATTACGGATCAACCCGTTTACCCGAGCGGCATGCACGCCAGCGGCACCGATCAGCTCAGCGATAGCCAGAATCTCCGCAGCCTGCGTCAAGTCCTTCAGCAGATGCACGCCCAGTGCACCCTGGGAATGACCAATGGTGACGGCGCTTTTCTCCAGGCTCAGGCGCTGCGCCTCCAGGGTATCCAGCGTGGCCAGCTGTGAGACGAAAATGCCCGGCACGCTCAGCACGGCCTGCGAGATATCGAACGCCGGATCGTCGTCGTTTGACGCCCAATCCACTGGGTCAAAACCGAAGGGGCGGGCGGCAGTCAGTTCATCCGCCACCGGCTCGGTTAACGACGCCGCACGCTCCACAATGCTGTTCACATTGAAGCCAGCACCAGCAGCGACCGCCTCCCGCAACGTCTTCAACCAGTTAAACCCCTGGCCCGAAAACACCAAGGAAAAAGGTTGCTCACCAAATTTCTGCACCAGACGATCCCGGCCAAAAGTGTGCTGATGATCAGACACGTAACACTCGCTCCCTGTAGTCGTTGGTAGTCGTGCGCGGCACAGACGTCCGCTAGTTTTGCATAACAAATGTGCCACAAAATCATGAGGAAAGCGTCATCTTTACATAACAAGGCGGCTGTGGATGATATGCATTATCCCAGGTGGTAGTTCGTTTCGTTAGGAAAAACGTGCTGCTCAGAGCGTTTTATGAAAACCCTAAGAAATATCTCGATCGTGTCTCGAAGACCACCCATATGGGGGTGAATTTGAACGTGTATGAATGAGGCGGCATGTCGCGGGCTGACGGCGCGGAAGGCGGGGCGTCGACAAGCGGCGGTGAGCTACAGTGTGCCGGCCAGCTACAGCGTGGCAGCGAGGGCGGCGCGGGCGCGCTCCAGACGCGACAACGGATCCGTCGTGGACACATCGACGTCCGGCGACGGCAGGAACTGGTGACACGACGACAGGCCCTCCACATCCACCTCCGCCGACGGCGTAATCCCCTCCACAGCGCAATACTCATCCAGATGACGCGAAATACTCATATATATAGGGTGCCATGCGACGGTGGGTTCAGTGGCGTTGGGGTGAGGTGGAGTGGGTTGTGTGGGGACTGTGGGAGCTGTGGGTGGCCGGTTCCCAAGGTTCGTTGGATCCGACGTCCAATCTTGAGCTCATCGGCCGATAGTCATAAAACTCAGTACCCGACGTGACCTTCAAAAAGTGCGTCGTTTGGACCACGTTGGTTTGTTGCAAAGATAGGCTCATTCAACTATTCTTAGAGTCCGATAGATGGCAAATATTTGACTGACGTAAATAGTTGCGATATCGAGGCGTTATGCCAGCAGCATTGTGGCCAAGTTTCAGCGTGTTTTGAAACCAACAATTCTCATATCAATGACGGTACGGTGGTTAACGGTTTTGCACCCGCAACTGTGGCATCAGAATTTGGCATTGACGGAAATGTCAACCTGGATCGATTGACTATAGTATTACGTGATAGCACACCGGAGGGAGCGATCAATCACTATACCGATAGTCGTATCGCGGCACGAGAATCTGAATATCTGTGCGCGCAGATGTCGTCACATATTACTGCGGTGTGCAATGAGGAGATTGTAGATTTTGAGTCGGTTGTTGCGTTTGATGTGCATGTAACCCCTGGCGGGCCGGATGTACTGCTGCGACGTACCGTGGTAGCCTACGTAACAGTGATATTCTATTGCCGGTATTTTTAGCAACAACCAACCGCGATAGCGATAAGGAACGAGAATGAAGCGAAAAAATCCAAAGTTCGTCGGACTGGCCATATTCTTTATTCTGCTGGGACTTCTTTTTCCTATCACTAGCTTTTTGTCCGACCCTTTTGGGGCGTCTTTCTTTTATTCCTTTTTTATCGGAGGATCTTTTGTTTGGTTCGCTGTTGTATTTTTAGATGCGAGAACAAAACTTACTGTAATGAAATGGGAAAGAGCTTTGCCGACGATTACCTTTCATGACGATATCGCAGTAATTTCCATACCTCGAATGGCAGCATTTTACGCATTTTCAGGCCCCTTTTTCGTTTTGATTTCACTCGGCCTGACGCCGTGGCTTTTCCCTGGCGCGTTTTTTGACGACGGCTCATTTCCCTCGATATGGCATCTAATTTCCGTATTTATCATTCTTCCGACTTGTATTTATATGTTCTTTTTATTTACCTCTACGCGTAAAATTTCTGTAAACAAAAGTAGAACTTTTATTAAAAATGAAGTTCATGGTTTGGGATGGAACTCGGAGCTAACGTCACTAAATGCTGATCTTGATCTTGATGTCCATCACTCAGATCATATGTTTGAGCTTATTGCATCTAATGTTAACTACACGCGTAACTCAATCTTTGGAGTAAAGAAAAAGGAATTCAAAAAGAAAAGTGTTACGATACCTAATCCAAGAAATGTTCAGCTTGAGGAGTTTTTGCCGTGGCTATTTCCGGAACAACGACACCTGTTACCGCTAATGTTTGAACTCATTGCGGAGCCTCGGGCTAGTTCCTCTTCACGTTCGGCGAAGGCTCGAAAAATTCGTGAAGAACTAACAAGAAGGCAAGAAGAACTTCGTCGTAAGTAGGATCTTTCCTTGCCATGGTACTTATTGTGGCCAATCTCCTTGTGCGAGTGTTTAGTGGATCATACACAAACCGTTAGGCCATCTCTACTGCTTGTGTGCTACGCACCCTAAAACATGAAGAATCCGAAAACTACAATCCCCTATCACTGCCGTAGCCGGAATGCACTAGCCTACCCTGGGGTTCCTCACCACGACGTGGACTAGCAGCCCTATAACCACCTCCCAGACCAGCATGCGTGGAACAGCCATAAAAGAGAAGACCCACTTGCTAGGTTAGCCATTTACCAAAAACATCAATAAAAGTGGAAAAGAGATCTTTTCCGCACGCTAGCCGACCTAGATATCTTAAGCCCACATAGCTGACACAATTTACTGCTAGCTGGATATCCACCACCTGGCCTGCGATGACCGCCACTGCCAACGCGCCGCTACCTGTACACCGCTTGGACTTACGACAGTTGCATCAGTCGAGCCACCGTTTAGCGGTATCTCCACAAAGCGTTAGGGAATATTTCCTCCCGCGCCTCCAGCTAGCAACAAGTAGTAGCGGATCAGGAAGCAACAGTTAAGCTGATCCTCCGTCTGGATGGCACGCTCATCGACATTGACGACGTTGCCATCCGAAAAGTTACAGGCCACGACAGAGATATCAACGACGGCGACGACCCTGGCTACATTTCGCTAAACATTCCTGTTTCGTTGGGACTTATAAATCCTATCGAATCGGAACAACAGGCCGCTATACATACCCCCGCCCAAAGCCTTAGGCTGCATATGGCATCACTGCTACACACCAGCATATTTTTGATTTCATCTGACGAGATACCCCGAGGTGTGGATTTTCGCTGTTTAAGGCTACCACGGTGCAGGTGTCAGGGTGAACCCTGCGAGTAAAGGATGCCGATTGAACTTCGGTGATGAAGCAATGATAGAAATAATTACTGTCATCAGGCGATCTACCGGGGGTCGAAACGCGGCACTAAAGCACGAGAACGCACTCAAACACGCAAATTCATGCCTGACGGTGAGCACGACGATCGCTAAAAGTATCGTGGTGTTGACATCGCTGTATCATGAGCATGATTGGCGATACTGGTGAGAAAAGATCTAAGCTACTTTTTCGACCTATTCGTTTCCTTTATTTTTTTGCATTTCCTCCCTCTTTTTTGCGAGTTCAATATATATATTCTGTGCTCGACGCGAAGGAGCTCCTGGATTATATTGAGGCTCACAAATCAAGTCAATCATCAAACTCCACAACTCTTTTTGCTCCGGGAGTAGCCACATTAAAAATTTATCTAAAGGAACGTTTCTAGCATCCGGTATTGGCACCAATTTTTTATCAAAGTAATCGACTTTGTCACCAAAAATAGACTCTCGCTTATACTTCACGTTGGCAACCGAAAACACAAGAGCAGTACTATGTTTGGCTACCTCAATTTCAAGATGGGGATCCTCTGACACCAATTCCGACCGCAACCCAAGACCGCGAAGTTCACGTTTAAAATAATTTTTTCCTACAGTAATCGTTTGAGAAACTGAAAAAAAATAAAAATAGTAGGCCGCAAGGGGAAACATGACACATAAAGAAATCAAATGCCAAACTGACGGAAACCCACCCCCAGGGAGAAACGCGCCCGGAAATAACCACGGAGCCAAACCAAATACCATAAAAAAGGAAACCAGAGTAGAAGCTCGAATGACATTAGCCCAACGAGAATCGTTAATTACCTCAAGATCGTCCACAAATAAGATTAGCGGGTGCGCTTTCTCCCAATTAATAATATTATAGTGAGTCCTCAAATCCAGACCCACTATCCCCATCCACGCAAAAGATCCAAAGATAAGTAGCGAGTAATAAAACGAAGCACCGAAAGGATCAAACAAAAAAGTCACTGTAGAAAAAAAGAGACCTATAACGATCATTGCCAAAGAAATCATGAAATATTGCGTATTCTTTCGTTTCATCATCAATCCTTATTATTGCGGTGGTCGAGCATTGTTAAAAACAGGTAAGTGGGTATCATTATTAGGAGGAGTCACTACAGTACGTTGTAACAAAACGTCCAACCCACTAGGGTTTACATACAAATCAAACATGGTCACCGATCTGTGTCTGGGTGTTGTGAACCGCAACGGCCCCCGCAGGGTTCTATCGTACTAGCAACGACGCCAACCCCTCACCGTCCCTACCCGCTCCCTTGGTGGAATACACCACCAACTCCACCCTGTCCGGCACCGTCCCCACCCCAGCCGGACGGGCCGGTACCCGACTAGGATGCGCCTGGTCATACGCCTGCTTCGCAGCTACCCGCCGCTGATACACCTGATCCCACCGACCATCAGCAACCTGATTAGGGGTATAACCAGCCAGACCGGAATGCCCAGTATCGTTATACGCCGCCACAAACCCCGCCACCCACCGCCTAGCATGCTCGACATCCTCAAACACCACCGGATAATCCAGGCGGGTTTTCACCGTGCCAAACAACGACTCAACATGCGCATTATCATTACTAACCCTCGGCCGGATGAAACTCTGCACCACCCGATGATCCTCACACACATCCGCCACCTGCGTCGATGTCATCACCGAGCCATTATCCGAATGCAGCACACACACCCTCCCACCAGCAGCCGCCACCCGATCAATAACCGTACGACACAGCGCACTAGCCCCAGCAGCACTTTCCCGATAACCCACCTCAAAACCAATGATTTGACGGGAGTAGAGATCCACAAACACACACGCTGCAAACCTGGAACCTGTGAAAACATGCGGCAGGAAAGTAACATCCCAACACACAATCTGCCCCGGTTTAGTCGCAGTCACAGTCACCGGCCGATGGCTTGGCACACCAGCAGCCTTTGCAGCGGCACCACCACTGGTGGTGGTTGCCCTATCCGTGGCATCACCGCTGGTTCGGTAACGGGCGGCAACCCTGTGGAAACTACGCAACGACCCCAGATACACACCACTGTTGTACAGGTCGTAGAAAACCTGCCGGATACTCATGGACGCATACCGCGGGTCGGTGATCATCTCCCAAATGCGTTGCTGTTCCACCGCACCCAGCCGGTGGGGATGAGCACGCTGGCTAGGTGGTGTGGGATTGCCTACCGGTGGCCTGGGGTGGGTGCGGTAAAACAGGGAGGACTTACCCAGCCCAATGATCTTCAAGGCCTGAGTCTTGCTCATCCCAGCACCGGCTATCGGGTCGGTCAGAGTGTCAATTAAGTGCTGTTCGGCGGCGTAGAAGGCATCCCGCCTGCGGGCTTGGCTGGTGGTCAGGTGGGATCGTCCCCGCCAGGATCCTCGCAAGGGTCGGGCATGGTCTTGATAGCTTTTCCCAACGCATCCACCGCCTTGGACAACCGGTCGCGTTCAATACGGGCCTGGGAAAGTTGATGCTCCAACTCGGTGATATAGCGGTCTTTATCCCAGTGTTGCTGCTGCATGTGAATAATCTCCTGTGCTTGATCACGGGTGAGTGTTCCGGTTTTGCGGGGACACGCCAAGGCAGTGATGCTGCCATCGGCTAGGGCTGCTTCCCAGGATTCCAGCATCCTACGGCTTACCCCCAACCGGTGGGCGAATTCGCGGGCCGGAATGCGGGTTTGGGTTTTGCAGGCCACCACCACGAGGCGTTTGACTTCGGGGGTGAGCAGGGTTTTTGGGATGGGTGTGCCCAGGTTATCTAATTCCTGCCACATACTGTTGGGCAGCCCATCAATGATCGGGTCGGTGGGGTCAGCGATGAGGTTGTCGGGGATAAGGTGTGGGGTGTGGGTTATCCAGCGGCGCAGTCTGGCTGGGTACAGGCCCAGCTGGTGGGCGTAGTGGGTTTTCCATCCGTAGGGCAAAAAGTGGTAGGCGCAGCCTGTCAGTTGGCGGAGGCGGTAGGTGTAGTCACTGACTGGTTGGGTAGGGGTGAGCCAGTTGAGGATACGACATGACACCAGGTGGGTGCCGCTGGTGCCGCCGGGGGTGTGGCAGATCAGTTCTGCCTGGTTCGGGTCGGCTGTGGGGTGGAGTTGGGTGATGATCTGGATCAGGATGGCTGTGGTGTGGTCGGTGATGCGACGGTACGGGGCTGGCTGTGTCTTAGCCTGTGTGGTGTTGACAGGGGGTGTGGTGGTCATGGTCTCTGTGCCTTTCCGAGGTGGGTGGCTTGTCTTACCGGGTAAGGGGACCCCGGTTCACAACCACCCAGACACAAAGGGAAAACGAGCGTTTTTGGACTTGAGCGTATACATACTTAATACTGTTCAATGCTCTGCGCGAGCCCGTCTTCCTACTCCAGCTAACAAGGTCCACCGCCAAGCACGAAAACACCCCTTTTTCCAGCCTAGCGATAGACCTACCTTACATAAACGCCGTTCAGAGCTAGAAGAACTGGCCCGCAGCCCAGGAAATGATGACGAGCGCAAGCAAACCGAAGAGGGCAAGCTTCACACGTGACTGGGGATACTTGTTGTTCCGCATGAGGTTAGGGTATCACTAGCACCTAAAGCCACTACCACAGCATCACATACGCAGCTTAAGCCTTACGAGGATCAATGACCGACACACCCACATGTCCAAAGTCCTCGATACCACAGTGCAGTTGCAGCAATCCAGGCATTATTTTCTGGGGACTTGTCGGGAACATGTATCAGACACCACATCAGCGTCAAGCAGATACATTTACCCTACATATGTAAGCCGCGCAGGAAACGGCAGCAAGCAGCACAAACCCCTACCTAGGCTCTTCGTTAACCACTATCCGCGAACCGCCTGGCCGAACCCCGGCTGGGCGGTTTCGCTGTGCAGCACCTTCACGGACCTCGCGGCCCCTATGAACTACGGGCCGTCGGAGGAGTTCTTGGCCGTTGAAGAGCCGGTAGGTGCGGGCCCCTGCAATGTCGATAGCTCTGAGCAGCGCAAAACCCAAAAAAAGTCAGAGCGGAACGGTGCCGCCGAGCACCACGATCACCTGGATCCACATGGGCGCGGAGGTGAGTTGCTGCCCAACAAGGTCAAGGTAGCGGGTGATCGTCGACATCATAAGTAAAACTTTACAGCGCCCCACCGAGGCCGCGTCGCCTGAGCAAGGGTGCCACGTCCTTCGCGCGCCCGCGCAACGATTCAAAAGCGGCCGCATAATCAGAAGCCCCGCCCCGCGAGAGCACCAGGTCACGGAAGCGCTGCCCCGCAGCCCGCGCGGCCTCGCCACTGGCCCCCGGTCCGGCCGCGCCGGTTTCTGTGAACCAGTCAAAACCGTCAGCGTCGAGGGCTTCCGCCCAAAGGTAAGAGTAGTATCCGGCGGAGTAGCCGCCGCCGAAGATGTGGTTGAAGTAGGTGGATTGGTAGCGGGGTTTCAGGTGTTCAACCACGAGTCCGGCGTCCTGCAACGCGGCTTCTTCAAATGCATGCACGTCGCTCACACCGGCGGCCTCCTCGCTGCTCAGGGAATGCCACGCCATGTCGATGATGGCGGCGGCGAGGTACTCGGACGTCGCAAAGCCTTGGCCGAATTGGCGGGAGGTAGTGATGGCGTCGATAAGTTCGGGCGGGAGGGGTTCGCTGGTGTCGATGTGGCGGGCATAGTTGCGAAGAACCGCCGGGTCGAGTGCCCAGTTTTCGTTGATTTGGGAGGGGAATTCCACGTAGTCGCGGGGCACGTTGGTGCCAGAGAAGGTGGGGTACCGCACGTCGGACAGCAGGCCGTGGAGTGCGTGCCCAAACTCGTGGAACATGGTGGTCACTTCGTCGAGGGTGAGCAGCGCGGGGCTGCCGTCGGTGGGTTTGGTCACGCCCATGACGTTGATGATCACCGGCCGCAGCCCCAGCAGCCGCGACTGTTCCACAAACCCGGACATCCAGGCGCCGCCGCGTTTCGACGGCCGCGCGTAGTAGTCCGTCAGGAACAGCCCGATGCCGGTGCCGTCTGCTTCCTTCACCTCCCAGACGTCTACATCCGGCGCATATCCCGCCAGGTCAGGGCGAGGTTCCACGCGGATGCCGTAAAGGCGCTCAGCCGCGTAGAACACGCCGTCGCGCAGCACGCGATCCAGCGGGAAGTAGCGGCGCAGCTCCTCGGCATCGAGGGAGTAGTCACGCTCCCTGAGTTTCGACTCCCAGTAGGGCCAGTCCGCGCCGTCCACCTTTTCCTCAGCGGTAGTGTCCGCGAGCTCGGCGATCAGCTTGTACT
>ERZ773066.1838-NODE-1838-length-10677-cov-2.499623_pt1 | contig 10677 bp, 8 predicted proteins | sample MGYA00580573_ERZ773066 | MGnify/ENA primary metagenome ERZ773066 (study PRJEB29015, sample SAMEA2738128) | human oral metagenome | biome: human oral; feature: human-associated habitat; material: saliva | place: China | collected 2203 ... | reverse complement strand
AACGTGGTTGGTGTGTACGTGATTCAGGGCGGCGCCATCGAGGGTGCTACCAACGCCTGCACCCACGACCTGAAGGCCCGTCTCGACGCCGCCGGCATCGGCGCAGACTGGAACTTCCGCCCCACCGGCACCCACCAGTGGGAATACTGGAAGCAGGATCTTCGTGATTCCTGGCCAACAATTGCCAAAGCATTCGGCATGGAGTAAAACTCCCTTTTTCACAAGCGCCAGCCCCACAGGCTGGCGCTTTTTCGTGTCGGAAGTGGACTCAGCTCTACCTCAGAATGGAGTTCTGTTGCATTGCCTGCCAGGTCACAGTTTGGTTGGGTAGAAGCATGGTTTCCACGCAGACGACCGCCCAGCAGGCAGATCCTTCACAATCCGTGCAGTGGCCACGTGGTTTCACCTTTAACTTTTTTCGTCTGCTCAAAACTCGGAACACGTGGAAAGCACTGTGCTGGTCGTATGTGATGACCATACTCGCCTTGCCGTTGTTGGTGGTGTGCGGTTTTGTGATCACCATACCGCCCGCCGCCGCTGCGATTGATTGGCTGGCACGACGCGGCGCGCAGTGGATGGGCATGACGGTTATTCAGCGACCGCGTTCTGGGTGGCTTGATTGGCGGCTGATTATCAGCCTCGCGGCTCAGGTGATTTTGTCATCGGTGTGCCTCATCATCACTCTCATGCTGAGCATGATGGTTATCGCTCCAACAGCAGCGTTAGTCATGCTCGGCATCAACGGGATCCCACATGATTATGGGCTGACATTCGGTGACTGGCAGCCACCAATCGCGGTATCCATCGGTTTTGACGTGCTTACCGTATTCAGTAGTTTCGCCGCTTTAGTGTATGCCGGCTGGTTTTTTACTGGTGCATCAATGTATGTCACCACTGCAGCAAACCTGTCCACTCAGGAACAGGTGGAGGAGATTGAGCGTTCCCGTGAGGTTCTGATTGATGCATTCACCGGGGAGCGTCGGCGCATTGAGCGGGAGTTGCACGATGGTGTGCAGCAGTATTTGACTGCGCTGCAGCTGAATATCGCCACGCTGGAACTCAGTATGAATAGTCCCAGCGAGTCCGCGACGGAATCCATTGAGCAAGCAAAACTGAACGCGCGACGGGCGTTGGAGGCGCTGCGGTCCACAATTCGTGGAATCTACCCCCAAGTGCTGCAAGACATGGGTCTTGTTGCGGCGTTGCGGGAGCTTGTGGCACATAGCGGCATTGAGGGAGAGGTTCTGGTCGCAGCATCTCCTGGGGCATCCGATCACATTGAAGGCACCCCCGCCTTGTTGATGTACCACTGCGCTGCTGAAGGGATTACTAATGCGGTGCGGCATGGTAAGGCAACACATGTGTGTATTCGGGTGCATTTCGATCACGAGTCAACGGTGCTGGCGGTGGATGATGATGGCATCGGGGTGCAGGAGGGCGTCGAAAAGCAGAGCAGCAGTGGAACAGGGACGGCGGGTTTGCAGGAGCGCGCGGCGGCACTGCGGGGTGCGGTGGTGTTGGAGCCGTCGGCACTGATGAGGGGTGCGTGTTTGCGGATTAAATTACCTCGGATTGAGGTTATTAGCGCGGCTGAAAGTCTGTGAAAACATGACGTTTCGCCGTGTGTTGCGCATCGTTGCTTGAATCTGAAGCCGAAAAGTTAGCTCACCCACACTGTGGGCGCGTATCAACACCGCAACGCGCGTGGTAGCTGATAATGGTAACAGCGAGAAAGGTGAAGGTACTGTGAAAATTCTTCTAGCGGAAGACTCGGCACTGCTGCGTGCCGGCCTGGCGGAACTCCTTCGGGCGGCAGGGCATGAGGTGGTGGAGGCCGTAGACGCGGATTCACTGGTAGCGGCGTGCCAGGCCACCTCCCCTGACCTGGTGGTATCTGATGTACGCATGCCGCCAAAAATGTCAGACGACGGTCTGGAAGCTGTGTATCGCCTGCGCAAAGCACGCGCCGACGCGAATGACTCGCACTTGCCTGCAGTGATTCTTTCCCAATACGTGGCCAGTGCCTATCTGGATACCCTGCTGGAGCACGGGGGTTTCGGCTACCTCTTGAAAGAGCGCGTTGCCAACGTCGCAGAGTTCACCCGCACCCTGGAGACGGTGGCGCAGGGCGGAACGGTGGTGGACCCTGAGGTGGTGAAAACCCTGATTCAGAACCGCACCAGCGGCATCAGCAATTTAACCAGCCGTGAGCAGGAAATACTTGGGCTGATGGCGGAGGGGCTGAGCAATTCCGAAATCAGTGACCGCCTTGTTGTGAGCTCCGGTGCGGTGAGCAAGCACGTGGCTAACGTGTTCATCAAACTGGGGTTCACACCAGACGACGAAAACCGCCGGGTGCGGGCGGTTCTGGCGTGGCTGCGGCATCAAGCCAACTAAGATACACAAGCGATGACTACCACGAGGCTGCGCCGCTCCCCCATCCCCGGTGTCCGCGATTCTTATACCGGGGTTGACTTCAACCTGGGTTTTCATGTGCGTCATTACGAGTTGACGCTGGATTACCGGGTCGGACCGAACCGCCTGTCCGGCACGGCGGTGCTCACAATAGAAAACTACCAGCAGCTTCGCAGCCTCACCCTTGACCTCTCCCACCACATGCGCGTGGCCAAGGTCAGCGCGCGCGGCGTGGGCGGCATCAACGTCCAGGTATCCAAATTCCGGCATACACAGGGAAAGCTGCGGGTGTTTTTCGCACAGAGCATTCCCGAGGACCAGGAGTTTTACCTCACCATTAGATATGTGGGCACTCCCCGGCCGATCCGCACCACCTGGGGTGAGCTGGGGTGGGAGGAACTGACCAACGGCGCGCTCGTGGCATCGCAACCCTGCGGTGCTCCCAGCTGGTTCCCCTGCGACGACACCCCCGACGAAAAAGCCCACTTTGACCTGGTCATCAGCGCCGACAACCCCTACACGGTAGTAGCCAACGGCCGCCTGCTTGCCCGGCGCGCCTCCGGCTCCCGCACCACCTGGCATTACCGCACTGACCACGCCATGGCCTCCTACCTTGCCACCATCCAGGTGGGCGAGTACCAGCGCATCGAACTGGCCCAGAATCCCGTTCCCGTGGTCGCCTACATTCCCCCCAGCTTGCGGCCCTATGTGGATGTCGATTTTGCCGACCAGGCGGCCATGCTCCAGCTCTTCCAGAGCCTGTTCGGCCCCTACCCGTTCCGGGACTACACCGTGGTGATCACCGAAGACCCCCTGGAGATTCCCCTGGAGGCACAAGGCTTATCCATTTTTGGCAGGAATCACGTGCCAGGCGATAAGACGTGGGAGCGCCTGGTCGCCCACGAGCTCAGCCACCAGTGGTTTGGCAATTCGATGGGCCTTGCCCAGTGGAATGACATTTGGCTCAATGAGGGTTTCGCCTGCTACGCGGAGTGGCTGTGGCGCGAGCACGCGCACGGGGTGCATGCAGCCATCTCGGCCCGCCACCACTATGATATTCTGGCCCGCTTGCCGCAGGACCTGCTGCTTTCCGACCCTGGCCCGCACCTGATGTTCGACGACCGCGTGTACAAACGCGGTGCCCTCACAGTTCACGCCCTGCGCTGTGTGCTTGGCGACGCCGCCTTCTTCCGCACCATCCAACGCTACGTTGCGGCGGGCAGGCATTCGGTGGTGGAACCGATCGACCTGCGCAACCTGTGCGAACAAGCATGCGCGGAGGAAGGCATCGACGTGGCCCGCTTCCACGAGGTGTGGAATTCCTGGCTGTACCGGCGGGAGCTTCCGGCGTTTCCTGGCAGCTAGGATTAACAGGCGATGGCAGCATATTTTCGGTGTTCTCAAGACCACCCATGCCACAGCGGCCCCTAAAGATGCTGTGGCTATTTGAGTGGACGATGCTTCTTGCAGAATGATAGTGAGCGCCCACAATAAAAGACCAGACTCAGGGTCGTACAGCGCGCTTTGGCCGATCATCCATACAGCCAGCGAAACGATAGTCGTATTCATACCACAGAATGCAGTAAGCAGGAAGAACAGCGCAAGATAGACCGCAAGGTTGCGCGCCAACAAGGATTCTTCAGTAGAGATGCCCCAAATGAGCATGGACGGTGAGGTTAGTGCGATCAGCACCACAGCGTCTGCGCACCACCACGGCAACCGCGACGAACACTCAAAATACGATAAAGCGCTGGTTGTATATAGCCCAATGGCGGCCGTAATCATGAGAGCAAGGACCGAATCGATGGTCACTGGTGGGGCAAACGAACTGAATATTGGCGGGAGCGGCAACGGAACACCACCACTCAGCGCAGAAATGACATACACCACCGCAACCAGTGGGAGAACGAGGGTGAGCCGGTGTCCCTTGACGTAGCAACGAAGCCAGTGCATCACAGCTCGTTCTTTTTCATGTTTACCCACGTCAGAACTTCCTCTGGTGTTGCCGGTCTCGTCTGACGTGCCGCCCACTCTTGCCACGCATCACTGCTGATCGCCGTCGCCCACAGTTCTGATTCCCTAGCTGCAAGCGTTCCAGCAAAATGCCGATATGCTTCAGCAGGATCAGTGCTGTTGCTGAATGGCAATGCCGAACCTGTTTCACCAAGAATCCACAGTGACATGTCAATGGCACCGATCTTGTAGTTAGGGTCCGGAATGATAACAGGATCATTGCTTGGAAGCCACTCAGGCGGCATGGTTGCAAGAATCTGGCTATACGCACTGCGATTGGCTTGAATTTCCGCATCAGTATTTTCAGGCCACGAACACATACCATCCCGACAGATAGCTTCACGTGTGTCACGCGGCTGCGCCGCAGCAAAATTTTCAATCGACTGGGCGACCACTGATGCATACACAATACTTCCGATGCCAATGATACTGACAACCCCGCACAGTACCCGAGGAACACTGATGCTCGGAATGTATGAGTTTCCCCTCCTGAAAGCCACAACAGAAGCCCCAATTGCGGCAATGCCACTCAAACACAGGACTGACGCAAACACCATTTGGGTACTCAAGGTGGAGGATAACTTACAACAGGCAGACGGAACGCCAAACATGTGCCGCCACCTGTAATCAGTAAGCGACCACGCAAATGATGTAACTGTAAAAGGCAGCACCGCAGCAAGCAACAAACCAACAACACGGGGAAACACCCAGACAAACACAACACCCATCAACGACCAGACAAACCCCATCAGGGCAGCAAGCAGCACTGTAAGCGGATGCGGGTACACCACCATGCCAAATAACCACATCTGATACGCCCAAAGCACACCGAAAGCCAAAGCCGTCCATATCCAACAGGGAATCAGAATCCAAGCGAGTAGCCGAAGCATATTACGTCGCCGACCCAGGTTCTTAGCGACGCCGTGTAAACGTGCCGCATCCCAGGCAGCCGACACACACAGGCCACTAATAACAAAGACCATCCCGCTTAAGATAAACGCCCCCACTGATGAGGGTAGCGCATTAGTAAGATATGCATCCAACGAAGCGTAGACAGAAAAAGCAATGGTCACACCAGGCAGCCACAGTGAGGGCCTACGAATAAACCTGCTCATGTTCATGCTTTCCTGATCCTCCCACTAGTCCCATCGCTAGGAAACATCGACCGTGCAAAAGCTTCCACCAAAGGGTCAGAATGTTGTGAAGTACGGAGCACATCTGGTGCATCATCAAAACGAACCACGCCTTCATCAATAATCACCACGCGGGCAAAAGGTCCCAGAATATCCGTTGGGTCGTGACTAGAAACCATCAGTCCCACACCAGCATCCGCTACAATCTGGTACAGGCTTCTCAACGTTTCTTTGCTCAATGGGTCTAAGGCTGCGCCTGGCTCATCAAGAAGAACCAAGTCCGCATGAGAGTTAAGCGCCATTGCCAAGGCCAACCGTGATTGCTGACCACCACTCAGATTTTGGCAGGGACGCTGTTCATAGCCCTCAAGTCCAACATGCTTAATCCAAGACGCCGCATCAACTTTTGCTTCACGACGTGGGCGACCATTCAACCATGCAAGGTGGACTACATAATCCATACAACTAAAGCCAGGTACTGCGATAAATCTTTGGGGAAGATACAGCACCCGCCCATCTCGATGAACAGTCCCCGAGGCAGGCTTCAACAACCCAGCAATCAGCTTGAGAAGCGTTGTTTTACCTGCCCCATTTCTACCGAGAAGCAACAAAGGCCCCAAAGATAGCGGAAGATTCAATTTATCAAATATTAAATCATTAGCTTTTGGATGCCTATAAACAAGATCCTTAAGGTAGAAATTCATGATACGCTATCTAAAAATCGAGAGTAGTTGCCCCTGAGATACGTTTCCACCTTTACAAACCCACTTACCTTATAGTAGTGTTTTCCAGCAGCAACCGGGAAAGAATTATGAGCAACTGACCAATAACAACCTCGCACATCACGAACCCCAAAGCTAGCATCAGAACTAAAACTATTATCCATCCTAACTTCCATCATCAACGTCCGATGAGCCGCAGCACCAGAATTCGTAGAGCATCTACTTGTATTAGCCCAATTCAGACCACTAGAACCACCCCACCAGTGACCACTCGCGAATCCATCAGGCACACCACTGAAAGACTTATGCAGAGTCCACATCTCCGCTTGCATTGGAGCAAAAACCATAATCATCAGAGACATTGTAAATGCCATCATCAAAATATTCAAACAACTTCTTGCTTGAATATTTTTCCGATCACCTTGACCACAAAACCTTTCTTACATAGATAACAAGCTGAACAAAATTCACGTTTGCTAGCAAACATCTTTACGATTCATTCATTACATAGAAACCTTATCTTAACCTTTTTCACGAAGTCAACCGCCGTTCAAAATTTATAAAATAAAGAAGGTGATTCATCAGCAAATAGTCAATACATTATTTACCTAAAACTAACCTTGAAGTAATGTGTAGGGCCGTTCTTGTCAGAATATTTGTTCGCTAGGGTTTCTACCCAGTGTCCTAATGCGGCGATATCACTACCAGTACATTGCAGGCGATCTTCGTGTCTACCATCGGACGCACGCTCACATTTTGAGGGCCCTGCAGTCCCTAAAAGACACGTTTTCCCCTCTTTGTATGGCCTGACATCGATGGTTTTCTAATGATGTCATCATCAGGATTCAGCTGTTTTACTTTGGATAGGAATCTAATCGTGGAGCCTGCTTCTGATAGCCCATTATGTTGTTGGTAATTCCCGATAAAGGAGCCAAAGGGTTCACCCCTACCACCCATCCATGCGAGGTAGGTTGACCCCCGGTTCCCTACCCCTAGCAACGGAACTAGTCGCTGGCTTCGGTATGGCTGTTTTACCATGCCCCATCATGCCCCTGGGGGTGATGCCACCGAAGGCAGCGACATACTCCGCACCGCTCATGTGACCTCAACCTACGCCCTCTACCAATGTGAGGTCTCACCGTAATGTGAATGCATACACAAAGCATGTCTAACACGTCCAGCGACACACAACGCAACAAACTATGCAACATCGCTAGGAGAACTTCTATCTCCTTAGATTTTGCCATAGACATTGATGTGGGAAAATACTTCCACCATGCTTGTGTCGTTGATGCAACAGGACAGCAAATACTGGTCATGCGGCAACTATCGACAATCCACACGGGCAACAGCAAAACCGACATCCAGGATACTTGTGTCACCGCATACGCTGGACTGCGCGTACCAGATGCGCTACACGGCATCAGGTAGGTGGAACAGACATTGCAACAGCTGAAAGTCCTAGTCGACATTGATATCGACCTCACCCGTGCCCAGATTCCCAAACCGATCAGTGATGCGCTGTTTGCCACGATGACCAACCAACACGTCGCTATTACCTGTACCCTCCAACCCACACTGAGAGTGGCTATAGCACAGAGGATGCTCTACTCAAACGAGAGCATCAACACGCAATCAAGACAAAAAGACCTCAAGCTTCTTGACGAGATTTCGCAGACACATATCCTGCCATCAATGCGGGGGATTGAGCTGAAAACAGCAGCGCAAATTCTTATGACCGTGGGCCATATGTCCGATTTCCCGATCTCAGGGCATCTGGCGTCCTCTACTGGATTATCAGGCCAGATCAGCCAATCAGGAACTACGATCATGACGACTTCGCTGAACCGGGCCGGCAACAAGAAACTAAAAAACGCCCTGCGGTAATCGTCTTCTGCAGTGATCAGATCCCACGAGCGTTCCCGACAGTTCTACGAACATAAAACGGCATGAGGGCAAGCGACACAACGCCACTGTGGTCACCTTGGCGCACAAACGCATCAAGGTCTTGTTTGCTGTGATGAAAATGGTGAACTCTACCATGATGCCGACACGGATCAGCCGCAGGAGGAGGAGACAGCCTAAGCACACCATCATGAACCACCTGACCTATCAGAGAAAACCCGCCCCTCTGCGTCTCGGTGGTTGTGAACCAAGGATCCCCGCCCTCCTTGGACGATAATTTACAAGCACTACAAAATAAGGACACACTAATGGACACCACACAGGCAAAGACACAGCATCCCCCTACCGTCGCATCTTCGACCACGCCACAGCCATCCTGACCCAGATCATCACCCAACCCCGCATACGTTGAAGTAGCCACCTTCAACTAGGTCAATCCTGTCCACGAACCTGTATGGTGAATCAATTCTGCTTTGTGCAACGAGTCGAATACTCCAGTCGAGGTATTATCGTAAGAATCACCGCGCGAACCCGCCAACGCGACAACGGTACAGTCGTCCAAACGGTCGGTATAGGTTATCCCAGGTTAGGATCGAATTATTTAGCACAACTATGCCCGGTTTGATCTAGGAGCTATCACCTGACGCCCAGCACCCCGAAATGCCCCACCTCACAATCTGAGACCACGTGATGGTGCCGGCATACCCCCCTGGTAGCAACATAGCTTTTTTCTATGGTTGAATGCCCACCACACTCGGCGCAACAAAATCTTTGGACACTCCCACCTGGAACAGCATCCACCGCACCCACCAACTGTAATATAATTAGAATCCGTTAACCACTCACCACCCCACAGTATGACATTCAAAAATATATTAGAGTAACACACTATGCCCACAATGAAACGAGGAAGCATTACCGTACTTATTTCGGTATATTCTAGATCTGATCTAAATGAACTTGATGAGACATTGAATAGCTTATGGGGACAGACACTGGCAGCCGAATCTGTCCTCATAATAAAAGACGGCCCTACCCCCAATAAACTAAATCAAGTAATCCCATATCATCAATCACGCCGTCCCGAGCTCGCCACAATACAACTAGAGGAAAATCAAGGTCTTGGCCCCGCGCTACAACAAGGACTTGCGGAAATTAATACTGAGTTTTTCGCATGCATTGATTCAGACGATATCACACTACCACATCGACTAGAACATCAAATTATCTTCCTTCAAGACCATCCAGACATTGCCGCGGTTGGCACGGCAGTTATAGAATTCGATGACCACATCTATCAAAAAACAAAAAATCTAAATCTTGCAACAACAAAAATACGGTCACTGCCAGAAAAACATGATGACATCGTATGGTATTGTCGGATCAACTCACCACTCAACCACCCTTCAATCATGGCCCGCACGGCTATAATTCAGCAATCCGGCGGATATCGCCAACTACATTTCATGGAGGACTATGACCTTTGGGCTCTACTAATTTCTATCGGGGCACGTCTACATAACTTAACCGAGCAACTGACTTATTTCCGAACATCAACTACCCAAATTCAGCGACGCACTGTGGTGGGAATGTTTAAGCCAAAATGGCAGATACAGCGGAATCTTATCTCATACGGAATAATATCCAAGCCTCAGGCCATCTTCAATCTAGTCGTGCGTACTTTTTATCTAACCATTCCCAGACCAATTCTCAAAAATAAATTCTATTTTATTTAGTAAAAGATAAACTATTTTGAATCAGTTTCACATAGTCGATGGCTGAAAAATTGTTCAGCGTTTCTACCACGATGGAGCCTCCATGAAGACCCTCAGTTTTGCAACTTTTTTCGCAGCCTTATCTGGTTTTGTAGTAGTATTAATTGCGGCACGAATACTTGGCGCAGAAAACGCTGCTGACTTCATGGCTTATTGGGGCATGTTTTTCGCTTTCGCAGGTTTTATTGACGGCTTGATGCAGGAAACAACCAGGGCAGTCGCAACATCAGCTCAAAAATCAAAAAAGGTAATGCATGCGGCTTCACCTTGGAAAATAGGGACGCTAATAGCGGTCATTTTAGGCATCATCACGCTAGCAACCTCCCCGTTATGGCTTATCTATTTGCTATCAAGCGACCACAGTCTCGCCATAACAATGCTCGCCATTGGGGTGGTATCATACACATATCAATCAATACTTTCTGGAACCTTATCAGGGCTTGGACTTTGGCATCATTATGCGGGACTTGTTGCTTTAGATTCGGGGATACGCCTCATATTAACGCTATGCGCATGGACCACACAATGGGGATTACCTTTTTTCCTTTTTGTCACAGTCAGCGGAGCATTAAGCTGGGCCATTGTCTTCATTACTTCAAAATCCGCGAAGCGCGCTTTCGTGACATACGCCGACGTTCCTTCAAGGGAATTTATTCGGCGTGCATTTGTAGCTATGCTCGCTTCCGGGGCAACCGCGATTTTGATAACCGGCTT
>ERZ773066.1833-NODE-1833-length-10689-cov-3.306658_pt1 | contig 10689 bp, 7 predicted proteins | sample MGYA00580573_ERZ773066 | MGnify/ENA primary metagenome ERZ773066 (study PRJEB29015, sample SAMEA2738128) | human oral metagenome | biome: human oral; feature: human-associated habitat; material: saliva | place: China | collected 2203 ... | reverse complement strand
GATATAAACCCAAGATTAATTGATTTTTATTTATCAGTGAGGGATAATTTTCATCAATTAAAAACGGAACTAATGAATCTAGAGCAAGTGTATCGTTTTAATCAGAGTGAATACGAAATTGCCAAAAGTTCTACATCGCCTTTTGACTATATCGAAAACAAAAATGAGGAGTTGTACTATCAAATAAGAGATATGTTCAACGGCAAGGTGACGAAAGAGTATCTGGATGCCACACTGTATTATTTTATAAATAAGATCGCTTTTTCTGGAATGCTCAGATTTAATTCTAAGGGTGAATACAATGTACCTTTTGGTAGATATAAGAAATTTAATACCGAGTTGGTGTCCGAAGCCCATCGCGACTTATTGCAAAGGGCAGAAATATTGCAACTAGACTATTCTGACATATTCAGCAAATGTACTACATCTGATTTTCTGTTTTTAGATCCACCATACGATTGTATCTTTACGGACTATGGCAACATACATCAAGATGATTTCTCAGAGAAGAATCATATTGCTTTAGCCAATGACTTCAGAAATCTTCCAGCAAAAACAATGATGGTTATAGGAAAAACTGATTTAATAGAGGAACTGTATAGGCCATTTATTAGAGCTGAATACTCAAAACAGTATGCTGTCAATATTAGAAATCGGTTTAAATCTGAGAGTACACACCTAATTATCACCAACTACAACATATGAACTCAACTACGCGAATTAAAGAATTCATAACAAGGAATTTTCCAAATTGGGAGAAAATGAGTTCCACTCAATTTACTGGTGCCGATTTCAATAACGATTATACAGAGATATACAAGATAGAAAATGACGAATTTATCTGTATCTCATACACCAACATAAGCATTACTGGTTCAGATAGACCGAAACCGCAATTAAGGGTCTTTCTTGAGGAGTATAAAAAGCCCTTTGCTTTTGCTAAGAAAAATCAGTTTAGATACTTCCTGTTCTCTATCTTTACGAAAGAAGAGGAAATGGCAAGAGGGTTAGATAAGTTTAATCCCGGAGAGTTTATCATATCAATAGAAACGAATCTCGACACCGATAACTCCAGACGAGACCTAAGAAGTATTTATGATTATGCCAATGAAAGGATTGGTACAAAAAAGATACTTAAGTGCTCAAGATCAAACTACAGAGCAGACATCAATACGGCCACATTTATTTATGTAGGCAACGGTTCGAATGAAACGAAAGAGTATTTTGATGAATTTGTTTCTATATTTGACTCTAGGCCATACCTCAATTCTTCTTCAGATAATGGCAATATTACGTCCATCGACCTTTCTTATCCTGATTTCCCTCTCCAAGTTATCTACTATGGAGCACCAGGTACTGGGAAGTCTTATAAGATTAAGAGTTTAGACAAGGGAAAAGCGACGAAGCCTGTACGGACAACCTTCCATCCCGATAGCGATTACTCTACCTTTGTAGGGGCTTATAAACCATCAATGCTACAATCGGAAGAGCAGCTATACACGAAGGAGGCTCTCATAAGTGAACTTACGAAACTCAAAGAGCTCGGAGTAACTTATGCGACACAAAAGTTTGGAGCTAAGTTTTGGTACTCCTTAAAGCAACTAACGCTTGCAGAAAAGAAGGATATATTATCTGCATGTGGGTTGTCAGACACCTATACTGTAGAGTTCGATAAGGGCTGTGCTATTGGAGAAGATTTTCTGAGAGTATCAAAAGAGTCTCGTATCGTCTACCAATTCACTCCCCAAGCCTTCCTCAAAGCATATGTGCAAGCATGGGAGCACTATCCAGAGCCTCAGTACTTAGTGATTGAAGAGATTAATCGAGGCAATTGTGCTCAGATTTTTGGTGATCTATTTCAGTTGCTGGATCGTAGCAGCACGGGCTTCTCTGAGTATCCTATTGCAGCCGATAGTGATCTGAGTAAGTACCTGCACGAAATATTCGTTCAGCAAGGACGCTTTACTCTAAGCTCAGAAGATCGGGACGAGATCAATAAGCAGTACCAAGAGGAGTATGCGGATGTGATACTGGATGTGCAGCAGGGCGAGCTACTTTTACTGCCCAAAAACCTGTATATCCTAGCCACGATGAATACCAGTGACCAAAGCCTATTCCCAATAGATAGTGCCTTCAAACGTAGATGGGAATGGGAGTACATTCCAATCCGCAACGCTGGAAAAGGGTGGGTAATTAAAACTAACAACAACGAATGGGATTGGTGGACATTCTTGGAGTGTATCAATAAGAAGATTGGTAGCGTTACGGATAGTGAAGACAAAAAGCTGGGTTACTTCTTTGTAAAACCACAAGACGAACACACAATCACGGCAGAGACCTTTGTAAGCAAGGTGATCTTCTACCTTTGGAACGATGTGTTCAAGGACTATGGCTTCAGCGATGATGAGTTTCAAACGACAGATGGAGCAGAAATGACCTTTCCTATGTTTTACGAAACGGAATGTGCCGACCATCGAGTGAACGAATCGCTTGTCGCTCAATTCCTGCGAAATGTGGTAGGAGAACCCAAGCAAAGTCATACAGACGAGCAACCAACGGACGAAACAAGCGAATCGTGAGAATCATCATCGAGGGATATAATTACCGAGCCGATGCCGTGCGAGAGGTTCTCCACGAGCTAAGTCCATTAGAAAATATTGATGGCGAGGTTAGTGTGGGTTATGTAGGATATTACTACCATCCACACATCCGAGATTGTGTCTTTATTTTACCCAAGGTGCTGGTGAACGAAGAAAACAAAGTATTCTCTCGCCTTGACCCTCACGATATAATCGACCTTGATCATTGTTACCTTCTCACGGCTGAAGAGCGGAGTTTTATTTATGAGTTTGCGGTGTGGATATATCGGTGCATTGACGTCTACAATAAAAATAATCCTAAGAATGATATCGTCTATCGTCGCCAAATAGCTGAAATGGGTAAGGGAAAGCGGATGATAAGTAATACGTTTCTTGACATCTTGCTCACTCTGCTACGCTTTAATAAGGAACAACAGCATTTCTTTACTACCATTCTGCGCAATATACACTCGGGACACAATAAAATCAATTGGACTGGCACCATCAGGCATAGTACGGCATTGATTCAGCAAGATGCGCCTCTATATCTTGATCTAGTAAACAAAAAGCGACAAATAAACACCGATGAAGAACTCATCGTTATCTATTTCTCCATTCTCCAATATATCAGTAAAAAATATGGTTTTCCCGTTCAAATATTTTTGGGCTTCGACCTTATTAGTGGGCGGAAATTCGAACATTATCTAGCTGGCTATGGCAAACGAAGGCTGAAGCAGATTAAATACCGCTACTTTTCTGATGTACAATTACGTTTGTGGGAGATGTGCTATGCATTCTTCGACAGGGCTCATCGTATACATATCGTAGCAGAGCAGCGAGAGTACCTGCTCGTAAAGAACTTCAATATCGTATTTGAGACTATCATTGATGAACTTATAGGAGATAAGGAACCTCCCAAAGGTCTCAAGGACCAAGAGGATGGCAAGCGTGTAGACCACATCTACAGCTATCGTAACCTCACCAATAATAACGAAGATAAACCTATATACTACATAGGAGATAGCAAATACTATAAGATAGGCAATCGCATTTCAGAGGAGTCTGTTTATAAGCAGTTTACCTATGCTCGCAATGTAATACAATGGAATCTAAACCTATTTTTAGATGACCGCACGGAAGATGAGACCTTACGCCGGCAAAATCCCAAGTATAGAGATGAGCAGACCGAAGGCTACAACATTGTTCCGAACTTCTTCATTAGTGCCAAAATGGATGAGCAGTTGTCGTATGCAGATAACGTATCAACCTCCAATCTAAAGAAAAATACTTTTATCTCTCGACATTTTGAAAATCGTCTTTTTGATAGAGACACGCTGTTGGTATATCATTATGATGTGAATTTTCTCTATATTGTGTCGCTTTACGCCCGAGAAAATGCACATCAGAAGTCTCAATGGAAACAAAAAGTGCGACAACTTTTCCGAGAGAAGATCCAAACAGCCCTGCAAGAGAAATACGATTTTTACGCAGTAGCCCCCAAGCCTGGAGTAAACAATGAAGAGTACCTACGTACTCATTTTCAGGAATTGCTCGGGAAAGTGTATCGCCCCTTTGATGACCCTCGCTTTCTCTCTTTGGCACTTGACAACCAAGATGCTGAAAACAACAAGAAGGTACTATCCAAGCTCCGCCAAGACTATTATATAGAGCCCTGTGCGCTAGGAGAAAACCCGAAGCAGGTACTGAGTGGGGCATTCACCTCTGAAGCACTCGCTACTACGCATGCTCGGAGCGGAGTCCTGATGGTGATGATGATGAACTATCTGGATAGAGCTTCTCGCTTTCTCCCATCGGGACAGATTGCTATCGGACTCAAGATGACCAAAAGCGGAATGGAGATCGTACGCCATATAGACGATATCGGCTATATCCTATTTCATACCAGAAACGATGAGAAACAGCATCTCTTCGTCCTACAAGAGACGCCTCAGCTTGTGAGCAAGGACGAGCTAGATCTGCAAGCGGATATCTACCGCAACACCTCCACGTGTGAGATGTATCTATTGATTCAGTTCGATGGAGAACTCCAGCTGGACACTACCAACATACACTCTAGTCAGATCCCTATACAAGACAATAGCGAACGCTACGACCCAGAGTATCACCAAATAGAAGAGCTAATGAACACCCCATTATGTATATAGAAAAAGTACACATTGTAGGCTTCCGATGCTTCAAAGACTTCACAATAAAGTTCGACAAGGAGAAGAATGTAATCGTTGGTGATAATGGCACAGGAAAATCGACTATCTTGGAAGCAATACACCTTTGTTTAAGTGGCCAACATAGAGGGCAGTCAATAAAGAATGCCTTATCTCCATTTCTTTTCAACACTGATAATGTTCATGCGTATATTGCAGCTATCGAAGAAGGGAAGTCTTCTCCTGAGCTCTTACCCAAAATAACTATTGAAATCTTTCTTGCAGAGGATCAAGATGAGGGCTCTCAGATTGCTTGGTTCGAGGGAGATTATAACATTCAACGAGACGCTGCAAGTGGAATCCGAATAGACATTGAGTTTAATGATATATTCCAAGAGGAGTATGCAATTCTAGCCAAGACTCCAGGAGAGATTAAATCCATTCCTATTGAGTATTATCATTGTATTAGGCAAACTTTTTCCAGAACGACGTTAACCTACCATCCACTGCCAATCCGTTCTCTGCTAATTGATACGTCTACCATTACTCACACAAGAGGATTCATCGATGTGTATCTTAATCGGATGATAAACGAGCGACTAGATTCCAAAGATCGAGTATTACTTTCTGGTGCTTTTCGGCAGATGAAGGAGTCTTTTAGTTCTGATAGCTCTCTATCCGAGATTATGGATAAGATTACATCCCCCTCATTAAATTTAACCTTAGCAATAGACCCCTCTGTTAACACAAATTGGGAGAGTCTTCTTGTTCCCAAGATGGATGATATTCCTTTTCACTATGCAGGTAAAGGACAACAATGCATGGTCAAAACTCATCTTGCACTAGCGGCTAACAATAATGGAGCAACAACTCTTCTTTTGGAAGAGCCCGAGAACCATTTAAGCCATGCCAACTTACATAAATTCTTGAGTCAGATAAACGAAAATAACGGAACTGATCAGATCATTGTCACAACGCATAGTAGCCTAGTCTCCAATAAGCTGGACTTAGGGAAGCTGATACTTTTAGGCGGGAGCGATGTACTACGATACTTCAAAGAGTTAGACACGGACACTCGTAGTTTCTTTCGGAAAGTCTCAGGATTTGATTCACTGAGAGTGGTATTATCTAAAAGATCAATACTTGTTGAGGGTCCGTGTGATGACTTGATAATCCAAAGAGCATATCTCGATCTCTATGGTCGTCTTCCTATAGAAGATGGCATAGATGTAATATCTGTTTCAGGGATTCGCTTCAAGCGCTATCTTGCACTTATTGATGATCTTGAGAATAGAGTAGCTGTGCTTACGGATAATGATGGGATATCTCAGAAGAAGAGCTCTTGGTATGAACCCTACAAGGCTCATAATATAGAGTTTTTCTTTTCCGAAGATGACTCAGCAAAGACTCTTGAACCGCAAATTATAAAGGCCAATAAAGAGAGAATCGCATATCTTCACTCAATTGTATGTCCCGATTTGTCTGACTGCTCAGAGGACTCTGTCGAGAAATATATGCTAGACCATAAAACTGATGTAGCATTGAGAATATTTGAGTCCAAACAGAGAATTGTAATGCCTCCATATATTCTAAATGCAATTAAATGGATAAGAACAGATATTTAATAGCAGCAGCTGGCGCTGGAAAAACGACAACAATAGTTCAAGATGCTCTCTCGAAGAGTGGTGGGGTTTTACTCGTTACTTTCACTGAAGCTAATCGAGATGAGATTATTAAGAAGGTGATAGAGAAAGTTGGTCATGTGCCCAGAAACATCACAATTCTGACTTGGTTCACTTTTCTCATACAACATGGGGTTAAGCCATACCAAGGCTCCTATCACGCTTCTTTCCAAGAGTATCAATTTAATGGACTTATTCTCTGTCAGAATGGAAAGGAGGGAAAAAGGCAAATCCAGCAAGGCACCAAGAAAGTTTGGGTTTACATCAAATCAGAACAAGAGGACCCAATTGTACACTATTCTAGCAAGGATGGGCGATTATACTCCGATAGACTCCCTAAACTGGTAACAAGGATTAATGCCAAAAGCAAGGGTAAGCTTTTTCAGAGAATTGAGAAGCTCTTTCCCAACTTATACATAGATGAAGTCCAAGATCTCAGTGGTTATGACCTAGAGATTCTGAAGCTTATGTTTGCATCTAAGGCCTCCATTTCTCTGGTAGGGGATCCTAGACAGTATGTATTTTCGACGCATAGAGAGAACAAATACGCTGCTTATGGCAATGGGAAGATCCGAGAGTTTATTCAAAATGAGTGTACATCTCTTGAAGTTGCATGCAAGATTGATGATGTGACACTCAATGTGTCTCACCGGAATAGTCCCGAAATCTGTTATCTATCCTCTCTACTCTATCAAGATCAATATCCCAGAGTTACAGCCTGTTCCTGCCCTACTTGTTGTGCCCTTCGTATGGGAGGTGAAATTAAAGTTGTGACGAAGACAGAAGCTACGCATATCCTTCTATCAAATCCAAGTATTGTTCAATTAATATATGACAAAAGAACAGTTCTCTTATCTAATGGGCATAAAAGTCTGAACATGGGGCTATCCAAAGGGATTACATTTGATTCTGTAATGATTTATCCAACAAAAGAGATGAATAACTGGCTTATAGATCACAGAACGATATTAAAAGACATTACGAAAGCTAAGTTTTATATCGCTATAACTCGAGCAAGAAAAAACGTGTATTTTGTTTTTGATGATAACGAGATGATTCCTCAACTAGCCAGCCTTGAGCCTTACAAATAATTTAATCTAACCTTATATCAAACTTTCTGAGAGGTACTTTTGTCAGATAAAGACCTGTACTGGCTAAAGCGCATCCTTTCTTCTATTAGTGCGATATACCTCTTCTGCATCTCCTTCGGTAGGAAGCTCTGTCGGATGCAGGCTTCCCATTCAGGGAGGATGTGTTGGAAGCGAACGAAGATGTTGTCGCACACTTTCTCATCCAGTCCAGAGGCTGTCATCGCTTCGAGGAAGTGTTGGCGGGTGAGTTTGCGCTTTTTGCCGCAGAGGGTCAATGCAAGTTCTTCCGTATCCTCAGGAATAACAAGAGCCGTAGATAGCAGGTCATAGGCTGGAGTGAGTTGATATTCGTTCCCCTCTGGAGCATAGAGCGAGTAATTCTTGAGGTGCATATCCGCATTACCTATCAGCCACGAAAAGAGTACCTGTTCCCAATACTTGACAAGATCAAGCTTCGGCACAGAACTATACTTGGTGATGAGCTTGGCTATCTGCTCGTGTGAGCCTTTGTACTTATACTCGGTCAGACGCTCTGAAAGCTGACACATATCTTCCATTGGGAGTTTTTCGCCCAGCTCTATTCGGTCTATGCGACGAGTGACATAGCATAGCTCGCCATCGCTAAATCGCATCAGTCCATGAGGAACTGTTTCAATCTTGGCAATCTCGGCAAGGTGCATCGACACATCTTCCAACTCGGGGAGATGCGTATAACGCTCTGTTTGAGGTTTAAGAATAAACCGACCCCACAAACCCACAATGGTAAATCGCTTGGGCGAATTGCTCATCTGATCAAAGTCGAGAGACAGCTTGGGTTGTACTCCTGTCACTGTGGTCTGCGAACGAACAACCTCGTCAGCCAATGCTCGTACTTGACTACTCGTATAAGGCAATATTGGTGCTTGGCTCGTTCCAAACAATTTGCGACAACACTTGGCATGATAATCCACCTCTCCATCGACCAAAGGCTCGTAGCAGTATAGGCATCTATTCTTCATCTTCAGTCGTATTTAGGGGTTCGATACTTACCGCTCCAATACAGTCACGGCAACAAGCCAATAGTAACGCCATTCGATCCCTTGCGTCTATCTTCCAATTTTTCTGAGCAATATCTAACAGCCATCCCTCAGGAATAAGTCCGTCAAAGAATGGATGAAGCATATTGCTTTGGAAAGGTTCTTCTCGCAAAGGCATTGTTAGGCTTATGCCTTGAGCTTCGGGCATAGTCAGATAGTCCTTGTCGTAAGCAAAGGAATAGCCCTCATCACTTTCTGTGAGAATGCCTGCTTTGAGTGTCTTCCAATAAACAATAGCTTGTTTCATACGTCATCTCCATCTCGTTTAATCGGCACAGGACCACACTCTGAGCCGAAGAGTTCGAATACTTTATTGACCTTGTCGAGGCGAAGCGTGGTCTTGCCTTGCTCTAGTTCACGCACAAAGCGTAGCCCCACTCCTGCTTTCTCAGAGAGATCTACTTGTGTCAGTTTATATTTCTTGCGCATCTCTTTCACGTACTGCGCTATGATTGTCTTTGCTACCATATAGAATTGGCTTTTTTATGTCAGAGATAAACAGATTGTATCTCTTTTGATAAGTGTTTTGAAAATCACAATTACTTACTCTCGTGCAACTACAAGCTACACTTATCTTCTTACCATCTCACTCGTTATCGAATTTACTTCAAAATATTTTGGATAATCTGGCATCTTATATTGTTTTTTGTACTCTATATCCAATTCTTCCTTGAATCCAAGTCCAACGTGGTAATTGGCATCAAAGATTACACCCATATCGGAAGTAGTGGTAATAATAGCCTCCTTATCTGCACATTTCTTGAATTGCTCACGGTCGTTCAAATACCAGCCACAAATTTCCAATTCATCATAACATAGAACGTGTTCTTGCAATCTTTCTCTATAATTAAGAAACTCAATGAAACGTGCTGGAGCTATCCCTTTCAGCATCTTTTTCATCAATAAGAATAGCACTTCTAAGTCATCAATAGAAACTGACCACGGATACAAAGCATCTTCATCTTTCTTCAATAGCTTGCAAAGATCGGTCTGAATTGCTCCGTACTTAAAGTCTGTAACAATGATAGACCAAACTTCTCTAATATTCCTATTTCTTAGACGATACAGTCGAGTATTCTTATTCTCTGTATCACAGATGTCAACATCCTGATTTGCTAAGAGAGTCTTCTCAACACGTCTACATTGTTCATATCCCAATTGAATAGCTTTCTGAAAATCGCTTTTTATCCGTTCGTATGCCTTGATAGGGTCTCGAAATGGTTCTCGAAAATTACAATTCTTTATTTCTACTATAATGCAAGTATTCCCAATTACAATCAATAAGTCATTCTCCGCAATACCATCAATACTATAGTTGGTGAAAATCTTTGTCTTTTTGGGGAAGAATTGCTGAAATACCTCTATGACCTTCTTCTCAAAAGCTGTTCCTTTGTTCTGTTTATACTTACCTGTGGGCTCTTCTTTCATTAATACATCATCCAATCTGTAGTACAACCCCTCAAATAGGAATTTATTGATAGAACAAGCATATTTCTTCCCCATCTTAATAAGGGGGTGTGATTCTGAGTAGCGCTTATTTGCATAGTAGATGATTTTTCCTTTCAATAAATCTTTGTCATACGAAAAGAAATCCAGAATACTCTGCAAACTATCAGGATTTATTTCTATACTCATTAACTCCTTTTTCTCATGTATATGAATCTCCCCTGGGTTTGTTATTATAGCTTTCTTCATGCCACTGAGTTCAGGTTGATCCAACCAATTACGTGGATTTTCAAGTCCTCTTTCTTCAAACTTTCGAGTTAAATTACGCCATTCCTCTGGATGAGTTTTATAGAAAGAATATATATCAGCACAAGGTCGAATAACATTGTTTAACTTATCGTTATTCAAACCTCTTACATGTAAAATAAACTTCAATGCCTCATCTATTGTAAAGCCATAGCGCGATTGAATATACCTATCGTATGGCTTGAAATATCTCACAATCCTATCCAAAGTCTGTTCCTCATAGCTTAATATAGCATTACTAAAATATCCCAAAAATGTTACTAATGAAACTTCTAAAGTAGTAAATGATATCGTTAATGAATCTTCAAAGGTTGTAAATAATATTGCAAATGAATCTTCAAAAGTTG
>ERZ773066.1828-NODE-1828-length-10705-cov-3.805728_pt1 | contig 10705 bp, 11 predicted proteins | sample MGYA00580573_ERZ773066 | MGnify/ENA primary metagenome ERZ773066 (study PRJEB29015, sample SAMEA2738128) | human oral metagenome | biome: human oral; feature: human-associated habitat; material: saliva | place: China | collected 2203 ... | reverse complement strand
TTTAGAAGAATAAACTATTCTAACAATGTAGCTGCACGAACACGACTGAGGGTTTCGGGTGTCATTTGTAAATAGCTGGCAATATAAACTAATGGTGCACGCAATATAACTTGCGGACTTAGTTTACACATTTTCTTATATCGGTCTTGTGCTGTTTCAAAACGAACCAGGTCGGCGTGAACTTGTGAGATTATTAAACTTTCTTCTAATATCTTTCTATAAAGTATTTGTATATTCACGTTGTGTAATGCTACTTGTTCTAATCGTAGTTTTGGCAGTGCATATACTGTAGTTGGTTCTATTGCTTCCACTTGCAACTTTGTAGCTTCTTCGCGGAAAAGGCTTTCAATGCACATAAAGACGGTTCGGTCTTCGCCTAAATGCTCTGTTATCTGCTTTCCATTCTTAAAATAGAACTGACGAACAAGTCCATGTTCAATGTAATAGATGTTTTCGCACACCTCGCCTTCTTTCAATATCATTTCGCCTTTAGCGAACTTCATTGGCACAAGAATACTCTCGAGCGTATCGAGTTCCTCGTGTGTCATTGTGCTGTACTTTCGGGCTAGCTCGCGTGCAATATCTCTGGTTTCAAAGGTTTCTTTCATTTTTATACTCCTTTATTGGTTTTAATCTAACTTTAATACGGCTAAGAATGCTTTTTGGGGCACTTGCACATTGCCCACTTGCTTCATACGCTTCTTGCCTTTCTTTTGTTTTTCTAGCAACTTACGCTTACGACTGACATCGCCACCGTAGCATTTTGCAGTAACATCTTTCCGAACCTGTTTCACCGTTTCGCGTGCAACTATTTTTCCACCGATAGCTGCTTGTATTGCTATGTCGAATTGTTGGCGTGGTATCAGCTCTTTTAACTTTTCGCACATTCGTCTACCAAATGTTACGGCATTGCTTTCGTGCGTAAGGGTAGATAGAGCATCTACAGGTTCACCATTCAAAAGTATATCGAGTTTTGCTAGTTTAGATGGACGGAACGAATCTATATGATAATCGAAAGATGCATATCCTTTGGAAATGCTCTTTAACTTATCGTAGAAATCGATAACTATTTCGCCTAATGGAATCATAAATATCAGTTCCAAGCGGTTACCACTAACGTAGTTCTGACTTACCAATTCGCCGCGCTTATCAAGACAAAGCGTCATTATTGGTCCGATATATTCGCTCGATGTTATAATAGAGGCTTTTATATAGGGTTCTTCTATATGGTCTATCATTGTTGGGTCGGGCAAACCTGATGGATTGTGCACTTCCTTGCTTTCGCCTAACTTGTCGTACACCATATAGCTTACGTTGGGCACAGTGGTTATAACGTCCATGTTGAACTCACGGTCCAATCGCTCTTGTATTATCTCCATGTGCAACAAACCTAAGAAACCGCAGCGAAATCCAAAGCCTAATGCTTGCGAGCTTTCTGGAGAAAATGTTAGCGAGGCATCGTTTAGTTGTAGTTTCTCGAGCGATGCGCGCAGGTTTTCGTAATCGTTAGGGTCTATAGGATAAACACCAGCAAACACCATTGGTTTTACTAACTGGAATCCTTCTATGGCTTTATCGCACGGACTGCTCACGTGTGTTACAGTATCGCCCACTTTTACTTCGCGTGCATTTTTTATTCCCGATATAATGTATCCTACTTCGCCTGTTGTTAGTTCGTTCTTAGGCTTCATTTCCATTTTCAGAACTCCCACCTCATCGGCGTCGTATTCCATTCCTGTCTGCACAAACTTCACCTTGTCGCCTTTACGAATAGTCCCATTCGTTACTTTGCATAAGGTTATAATGCCACGGAACGAATTAAAGATAGAATCGAATATAAGTGCTTGCAAAGGTGCTTTTGTATCGCCTTTGGGAGCTGGTATACGCTCTACTATGGCACGCAATATTTCTGGTACACCTTCGCCAGTTTTTCCACTCGCCCTAATAATGTCGCTACGTTCGCAACCTATAAGGTCTACTATTTCGTCTTCCACCTCTTCGGGCATTGCGTTGGGCATATCAATCTTGTTGATTACTGGTATAATCTCAAGATTATTGTCAATAGCCATATACAAATTTGATATGGTTTGTGCCTGAACACCTTGCGTAGAGTCTACTATAAGCAGTGCACCCTCGCATGCAGCAATACTTCTCGACACCTCGTAAGAAAAGTCCACGTGTCCCGGAGTATCTATAAGGTTTAAAACATATTTCTGTCCGTCTTGTTCATACTCCATCTGTATAGCATGGCTCTTAATGGTTATACCGCGTTCGCGCTCTAAATCCATGTCGTCAAGCATCTGCCCTTCTGTTACTTTGATAGTTTTGGTGTATTCTAACAAACGGTCGGCAAGTGTAGACTTACCGTGGTCTATATGTGCTATAATGCAGAAATTTCTTATCTGATTCATTAAGATTGTTGTCTTTTGGTATGCAAATTTAAGAATAAAAGCGAGAAATACAAAAGAACCAATCATAAAATTGCTCAAAAACACCTACCTTTGCACACGTTAATACATATATCACAACAGAATTATGAAGTTTATTAAGATGCTTTTCATTGTTATTGGCTGCACTTCGCTTATGTGTTGCCAAGAGAGTTTAGAAGACAGAGCTGCAAAAGAGTGTAAAGAATATACAAAAAAGTATTGCCCTACTCCTATGGTTAATAACACACGAATGGACAGTATGACATACGAACCGCAAACTCGCACCATTCACTACTATTATTCTATCTACAACGAGGGCGATAACAAAGCTAATGTTGAGGCTAACAAACAATTACTGCAACAAATTCTGCTCAATGGTATTAAAACCGATACGGCATCGAAACTTTACAAAGAGGCTGGCTTTAATTTCCGTTTTACTTACCGCTCTGGTAAAAATCCTAAAACTATATTGTTAGACGAGACTTATAAAAAAGGTCAATACTAAGCTATAGCTAACAGCACTACTAACGCCCTTGTTCCTTTGCAAAACAAGGGCGCTACCGTTAATGCCAATATTAAAACCTTACGGGTGTGGTTGTCCGCCACCGCCTTCGGGTTTCTTTGGGTCGGCTTCTTTTTCTTTGCCTTTCCATTCGTTCCACTCAATGTCTACGTCCGATAAACCTCGGGTAGACACCCTGCCCTTGCCTGCTCCACGATATCGGGTTTCGGGAATAAAGCGCACACGAACGCCACTAATTTGGTTCGCCGATACTTCTTTCTCCGTTGCCACACCGTTCTTGTTTGTAACAGCCGTAAAGTAGAACGAACCTACACCGTCCAGCTTCACCGAACGACCTTGCGCCATAAAGTCGCCCATCACACCGCCCAATGCCGTAAGCACTGCACGCACATCGGCAGGACTTACTGTCGATTCTGCTGCCAGACGTTTTGCCACTTGGTCTGTTGTTGCCGGACTCGATACTAAAACGGCTTTAGGATACCATTTGCCGTTCACTTTCATTTTGGTTTTCTTATAAAAAGCCATAATAAAAATTTGTTAAACCGAAAGCCCCAATTGTTAATATCAACGAAATGTACTGCCGTGCCCCACGGGTCCTACTGCCGTGCCCCACGAGTCCTACACCCGTGCCTTACGAGTCCTACACCCGTCAGAATATAAAATTGTAGCCCTTCGGCTGAGTTATATAAATTGTTTGTTTATACTCGCATTCGAGATTTTCTCCAACACGAGTTTTTATTTTGTTCTATCCAGTGTATGTTTGCGGACAGGTGCACACAATAATTTGTAGTTATTCGGTGCGGACGGGCGCGATGAATCGGACCCCTACGCCTACGGAATGTATGCTGCAATTGTTTATGCGCAACCAATGTTTATTCCACGAACACGTAATATTTACCCACGTACACCAACGTTTACACCACGTGCACCCACTGTAGGGGCCGATTTATCGTGCCCGAATATTACAGAATACACGCTGCGGATTGTTTATGCACAATCTATGTTTATTCCACGAACACGTAATATTTACCCACGTACACCAACGTTTACACCAACGTGCATCCACTGTAGGGGACCGATTTATCGTGCCCGCATATTACGGAATACACGCTGCGGATTGTTCACGTACACCAACGTTTACCCACGTGCACCCACTGTAGGGAGCCGATTTATCGTGCCCGCATATTACGGAATACACGGTGTGGACATTCTTTGTTTCATTAATTTTGTTTTTCATTTGTGCCATAGTATCTGTGCACTCATGATATCTTATTTTAGAAGTGTGGCACCGACTCACGTCGCCACCACACTGAATTAAAATAGATTAACTGAAACTATTTATATTTCTAATACGGATATGCCCCTGCAAATAAATCAAATCAATCAAATTAATCAATTATTCTGAGACTGGACGCGCCGCGAACCCCCAAGATTGAGCGTTGTTGGACAGCGGGGCCACTCTGTTCCAAAAGAAGAGCAGGAGGTTACCGCCGCTAAAGGCGGCCGGAACCGCCGACCAATAGTAACCGATGTTGCCGACGCTGTACAGCGAACCACCACTGTAGAAGCGATAGCCCGAAGCAGGAAAGTTGATTGTAGCAGTCTTACTGCTGCTTGTCCAGAAATTATGACCGAAATTGTTGTAGTAAGCCGCCCCGTCGCTTGTACCGTCAACATTTAGCTCTGATTGTGTTAAAGAGTTATTACCCGTTGTGGTAAAACCTGTAAACGCATTGGAAGCTGGCATCTTAAAGCCGACAGGACAAGGATCGTAAACCGTCTTGACGACAGAATTATCATTGAAACCTGTTGTCGTGTTATCGGCTGACCAAAGGTTGTAATAACCATAATTGTTCTGCCAGCTACTACCACTACTCCCCCATGAATAGAAATTGTCAGGATGCTGAATACCATTCATGATAGACATGTTATCACCTGCATCCTCCGTGAAATGGCTATTTGCTTCCAACTCAGATGCATAAACACCAGGGAAAGCATCCTTACGCCCAAACTGATAAAGGGTGGTAACGCCCCTCTTTACGCCACCAGGATTCTGGGTAATATTAATGACGGCGGCCTGTTTTGTGCCGCTGTTTGCAACGGTCTGTTCAACCTTTACTTTGACAGTACGAGGCTTGTCGTATGTAGAACCACTCCACTGGGTTGGCTTCCAACCAAGTGTCTCTTTCGTAAAGTTATAAACAACCCCTTGATGGTTGGTAACAGGAATCTTATCGAGCGCATCCTTAGGCGCAAACCAGAGATGCCATGACCAGACGGTAGTGCCGTATTTCTTTACGGCAACAACGGCATTACCACTTTGGATATCGCTCTGTTTTACTTCGAAGTCGAGGAAGGCATTACCACTTGCATCATGTGAGATTGGTGTAGAAGAGAGATGAACGAGGTCGGCAGCATCTGCCCAGACAATCTCTGCCCCATCAACACCCACATTGGTACCGCCGTTGGTCTTCTCAATCCATGGGTCGGTGATAGGATTATTATTGTGATCTCTAAAGGCACGCAAGACATACTGCTCATTTGAAGTGCCCGTAGGCGCATGGCTGATGTACGACTTATCGTAAGTTGCACCGTTCTCAATAGCATTACCATAAACGAGTGGGATACGATAATGACCGGGAGCAGAGATAAGATAAGAGTTGGCAGTGCTACGAGCTATTGTTGCGCCTTGAGCGTTATGCAAAGAAAGGTCGTAAGGAGCACTCGCAGAACCTAAGGCGGTTGCGTTCTTGAGAGTCTTGTTACGCAGAGCAAGCAGGTCGGTAACGTCATTAGTAAGGGTAGCCGTACCCTGGTCGGCAGCAGTACCGCCATTGCCCTCGGTCTTGCTAAGGCTGGTCAGCCATGCAGGCTTCTCTGCCATAGAGAATGTACCATCGTTGTTGGCATCGTAGCCTATTACTTTCCAAGGCACAGCTTGTTGAGTTCCGTCAGGGGCCTGGCGATAACTGGTGATGCCATAATTATCGGTGGTTGTCTGGTCGTAGGCTGCTGCACTTGGGTCGGTAGCAGTTATAGTGTAAGTCCAAGTAGAGTTTGTCTGGCTGAGCTTGTATGTACGTGTCGTTCCTGCTTTCCATTCGCCTTTCAATACAACGTCGATTACAGTATTGTCGGTACAGTGAATGTATGCGTGAACGTTGTTGCCTGTGAGCACCTGCGGTATCATGTAGAACGTGAAGTTGTCGTTGTTCTTACCCATAATGGTTGTGTTGGGGTTCTCGCTGGTGCTTACGCTTACACCAGAGAGGGTGGCATTGCCACGAGTGGCGCTAGTGTTATCCCAGTCGGCACCTGTACCATTAAACTCGCTTGAGAGTTTGTATTTGCTCGTCATAATGGCGTTTCGTATCTCTACTTTATCGATGGTTTTGTTCCACGAAAGGTTCTGTCCAACGGCAAAGCGGATAGCGGTAAGCGCGTGGCGGAAGTCGAGGCTGGTTGTTGGGTGTTCGCCTTGTGTAGCGTAGTGTACTTTGCCTGTGCAAGCCGTCATAAAGTCTTTTTGGTCGTTAACATTGGGTTCTACCGTGAAGTCTACACTGGGGGCATTGTCGGTAGAAGCCATATCGTTGATGGTAAGTTTAGAATAACTATCTTTAGAAGGATAAACAGCAAAGAAGCGCGCCCAAGGCTGAGCAATAGACCAACGTATAGGGGTATAGAGTTCGCCGTTTTGCTTTGTTTTTACAGCTTTGAACCATTCGGGAGTAGAGAGAATGCTGTTTTCGGCTACACCACGAATACCAGTAGACGAGAAGTCGCCACTGATGGCTGTTGCTATATTGGCACGTGTGTGAGCGTCTGCCTTTATTGGGTTTACGCCCTCGACAGTGGTTTCTATAAAACACACGTCTATGTTTCGGTTGCTATGTGCTGCGAGTTTATGTCCGGCAAGATCGGCAGTGGTAATGCCGTTGGCAATGGCTCCGCGTGTCATTTCCAGTCCACGATTTACGGCTTGTTCCTGCACATCGTTTATGCTGAAACGCACAAGGGCGTCACCATCGTTTCCTTGATTGGGGTTCATATCATCGTCGGCACACGATGTTACCGATAGCGCAATTCCACCCACCAAGAGTGAAGAGAGCGCATAGTGGAAAATACTTTTCTTCGTCATGTTGTTTTCCGTTTTAAATCTTTTGTTAGTTACTTGTTTTTTTGGTTTCTAGAGTTCCTAGGATTCCCAGGGCTCCCAGGAAAGCTAAAGCTACTTAGCCAGCTTAACCCTCCAATTCGTCGTCAGGGTTATTATCGTCTGGTGTAGGTGGAACCACGTTAATTGTTCCTGGGGTCTGGCTTCCTGAACCGCCACCACCTGGGCGTACTTGTGGACTTTCTGCTAATAAGTGGCTTTCTTCGTCGATACTAAGTATCGATACATCGGGCTGTAAATAGTCCTTTCTTTTTTTGTTTTCTTTCATAATCTCATTCTTTTATGCAATTATTATATTTAAAAGGGTATGAGGCTATACTGTGGCATAAACCCCATAGATGTTTATTATGTTTTTACGAGATAAAATTGTGCTTATTTCTCTCCCCGGTTGTAAACGGCAGGGCACAAAAAAAGAACAAAGGAAACTCCTGCGAGTCCTTTGTTTACTATGGTTTGCACGACACGCTTCGCGCGCGCGTACGAAAAAGTGTAAGGTTTTGTTTACGCCTGCATTACTAGAGAGAGAGAGAGAGAGAGAGAGAGAGAGAGAGAGAGAGTATACAAATATTTGGAACTACCAAATATTTAGCAATCTTTTTTTCGTTTTTCTCCTCGTGCTTGCACAAGCCACATATAGATGCAACACTATTTACACCTTTATTATATAAGGTGTAAAACAACGTTATAATATGTAGATTTACTTGCATTCTTGTTAAATCTGGCTTAATTTGGTGGCAAAGGTAATAATAATATCTAAAAACTACAAACAATATGAGAAAAAATAATAAATATTGTGCATTCTCTCACCATAACTAGTTAGTATTGTTTTAAACACGTGGGTGCAATTTACACAATTCTTTGCGGACAGGCGCAATGAATCGGTCCCCTACGCCTACGGAATGTACGCTACAATTGTTTATGTACAATCTATGTTTACACCACGAACACGTAATATTTATCCACGTACACCCATTATGATATGTGGTTGCATTTATAGAATTCGGCATGAAACGGGCGCGATGAATCGGTCCCCTACGCCTACGGAATGTACGCTGCGATTGTTACGTACACCCAATGTGTATCCTCGTACACGTAATATTTACCCACGTACACCAACGTTTACACCCACGTACATCCACTGTAGGGAGCCGATTTATTGTGCCCGCATATCACGGAATGTACGCTGCGGATTGTCCACGCACACCAATGTTTATTTGCGAATGCCCTATATACTAAAGTGTGGCTCTCATGCAATTTGCACTAATAAGATGTGGTGGTATTATGTTTCTTGAATGTGGCAGCAAAGTTTACTTTCAGCACATTGCTTTCGCGCAAACTCTGCTTAATATTGTTTATCATTCCCATTGGTGTGTTCTTGTCGGCACGCACGCTGGCACTCATTTGTTTTCTATCGGTTGCCGACATAGTTTGTCGTTCTTTTGCAAGATAGCCTTTTATATCCTTCAAATCAACAATCTTGTCGTTCAGCTGCACACACATACTATCGCCTATAGCATTGCCAGTAGCATTGGTGGGTGTACCTATATATATATAAGATATGGCAGACTTCTTTACCAGCTTTGTTAGCTCAGTTCCCTGCGGTACCTGATATTTCACTTTGACGGTGGTTTTACGCATGTGGGTAACAAGCATAAAGAAGAACAAGATGGTGAAAATAAGGTCGGGCAACGAAGCTGTGTTCAGTTCTGGAATATCGTGTTTACGCCGTCGATAGATGCTCATTGGTTGCCTCCTTTCTGTGTTTTTGCATTCTCTGTAGTATAAACCTCTGATATGCGTTGCGGTATTTCGTAGGCAATCTGTTCCTGCTGTTCGGCAGAACAAAGCTGATAGAGTTTACCATACAACTGTTCGGCTCGCTTATTGCGCAAATCGTTATAGGCTGCAACTATTTCGTTCTGAAGTGAGAAGTAAGCATTATACGAAGCATGTGAATCTGCCTGAAGCTGAATAATGTGCTCTTTACCCTTAGGTGCAACAAAGTTGGCTACAGTTTTCCTTACAGTAGCCAATGCAATAGGCTTATTGTTTAGCAGCAACTTGTTGTTATCAAGTATCTGAAAGCGCAACACCAGTCGTTCGTCTACCATAGATTGGGTTTCTTTCTGTTGCTTCTCTATCGGTGGAAGCGTGCGTTCCAATCCCTCGTCTACCTCCATTGATGTAGTAACCAAGAATAGTATGAGCAACATAAATGATATGTCGGCTGTAGAAGAGGTGTTTAAGCCTGGAACTTTTCGTTTAGCACGTTTAAACATTGGCGTTTTTATTTTTCTTTCTATAATAGCGTGTCGCACCAAAAGCTGTTACAGCTATTGCAACAAGAAGCAACACTATTGATGATGTTACAAACATATCGGAAACCTTCAACCAGAATGTATCGGTATAGTTTGCGCCATTTATAAGCATAGGACGAGAAGAACCGAAGACAAACGACAACACAAGACACAAAAGTGTTGTGCCAAACACGGCTATGGATATTTTGTAAGTAGGAATACCATTCACCACACGCTGCTTAACAGACATTGTTCGTGCAGTACGAATTAACGACACGACCATTGTGAGAACTGCCAACCCGAAGAGCGCCCACATAAATATAAGAAGCACATCAGTAAACAATGGAGCATTGAAAGAAGGGTCGCCAGCAAATGGAGTATAGAAGCCTACCGAGAAGAACAGCACGAACACAAGTGCAATAACGCCTATTAAGACGTACAGAATGCGTTGCGATATTCGTTCTTCTGCCAATTTAGAAAGTTTATTTCTCACGTTCATAGTCTATCGCTTCAGTTTATACACAACAATGGCATCTAACAACGATATGGCAGACTCTTCCATCTGAGCCGTAAGGTGTTCTATCTTAGAAAGTATGTAGTTGTAGAATATCTGTAGAACCAAAGCTACAATAATACCAAAGATGGTGGTTATAAGTGCCACTTTCATTCCCGAAGCTACAATGGTAGGACTAATATCGCCTGCAATTTGTATTTGGTCGAAAGCCATTACCATTCCAATCACCGTACCAAGGAAACCTAACGATGGTGCCATTGCTATAAAGAGTGTTACCCACGAACAACCTTTCTCTAAATTAGCACTCTGCACACTGCCGTATGAAGCTACACTACGTTCTATATCCTCGCCGTTTATTTCGGCAGTGTCGGCGTGCGCTATACTCGTCATGCAGTAGCCTGCGGACTGCTTGCCGATCTGGCTGGCGTCGTGGCAGCAATAGGCGTGGCATATCTATTTTTCGGATAAAGACAAGAACATACAACAATTATCAGATGTCAAACATTAAATCGCTTGTGAAGGACACTGCTATCTATGGCATCAGCAGTATCGCCGGCAAGTTCATCAACTACCTGCTCGTTCCCATTCAGACGGCGGCGTTTGCTGCTGCCGGCGGTGAGTATGGCGTGGTGACAAACATATATGCCTACACTGCATTGCTGATGGTAATACTCACCTACGGCATGGAGACGGCTTTCTTCCGCTTTATGACAAAGGAGGGGGAGTCGCCCGGACGTATATATTCCACGACATTGCGCATGGTGG
>ERZ773066.1825-NODE-1825-length-10714-cov-12.264190_pt1 | contig 10714 bp, 7 predicted proteins | sample MGYA00580573_ERZ773066 | MGnify/ENA primary metagenome ERZ773066 (study PRJEB29015, sample SAMEA2738128) | human oral metagenome | biome: human oral; feature: human-associated habitat; material: saliva | place: China | collected 2203 ... | reverse complement strand
CCTTAACACGATCATTCATATGTACCGCACAAGCTGCTGATACAGCTGTAATAAAGCCATCAATGACGAAGGGCTTTTTAAACTCAACACAAGCGAGCATAGCTCCAAGAATAGCAGCAATATCAAAGCCGCCTACATGGGCTACGATTTTACGAACTCTTTCAGCTTCACTGTCAGAAACGATACTAGTCTTATGCTTATCTAATACAGCGCGCACAAAATCTATTTTTCGTTTCATCAAATCTGGTTTATTCGGCCAAGAACCAGGACCTACAGTTTCAGTGGGATTAGCTCCAGTTAAGGCAGATAACACACAAGCAGAGGTTGTCGTATTACCAAGTCCCATTTCACCAAAAGAAAATAGATTTATCCCTTGCTTTACATAATGTTCAACTCGTTCATAGCCAGATTGAAAGGCACTATTAAATTCATCCTCAGTCATAGCAGGGTGGTTTAATATATTCTTTGTCCCCTTTGCGACCTTACAATCCACTCCGATGCCATCATCTGAGGCAATTCCTACATCCACAACTTCATAAGGAATATTGTTAAAGTTACAAAATTGCGTCGCCGACGAGCGACCTAGTAACATATTGCGCGATTGCTTTTGCGTTACCTCGTAGTTATAACCTACATAGCCTTCCATATTACAACCATTATCGGCGGAGAATATGATATGCTGTGGTCGAATTTCACCATTGATCTCACCCCAAGCAGTACAAATCTTGCGGAAATAATCCTCCCACAAGCCTAGGCCACCAGGGATCAGGCATTTCGGTTGAAGAAATCTATTTAATTGTTCCTCAATTGGTAATACTAACTTATCTTTCATTCTAATCTCTAGTCTGCACAGAATATGCCAACTAGCCTTCTATTAATTCGATATTATTCTATATGAAAGTATAACACAAAATACATATCTAGTAATGTGAGGTTTGTACTAATACTCATATATACGAATTATCCTCTCATCAGGGAATAATCTATGTTTTTTAGCCTTAAACTCTGGATTGTTATTAGAATCAAAATATTCAATCGTGTTTCTTAACTGCTCATGAGTAAAAGGACTCGTACTTGGATTATATACAAGCTGATTAAATACAGCATACCGTCCATCATATGCAGCAAATAGTAAATTAGATTTCTTATCTGGATTGTATGAATCCACTAACATTCCAGGCAAGCCATTATTCCATACCGCTGAATAAGTAGGATTTTGTAACTCATCAAAGATTCCCCAAATACGCCAATATACTTGCAATGTGTGATAAAAATTATACTCTTTATCTACAAGTACCTTATTTTCTATATCTTTACTATCAGGATGATCTACATCTAAAGGCATCATCTCAATAGTATACTCAATGTCTTCTAACTTATATTGTAGAGCAATTTTATTCTCATCTACATAGAACACTTTCAACTCCGCACCTTTTGGCACACGGAATGTTATGCCCTTGCGTGTAATTGTGTCTGTATATGACTCTATATCCTTTAAACTCTTCTTACAAGGAACCTTGCTTCCCACAGGATACGATAAAAGAGTAGTCTTTCTCTCATCATGAATGAGCTTATCAGTTGAATGATACAATCTGCCCCGAACTAAACTAACTTCTTGAGCATACGTTTTTTCTTCACGTAAATACCCCTTAGCTATATCCTCTGACTTCATTCTTTCCAAATGTCTTTGTAAATCAGCTTCAATCTCATTATTTGTTTGTTCACTACTAATACACTTCTCTTTAATACTCTCAGATGTGCCACTATGAGCAACTAGATCTTTTGCATATACTGGTGAAAGCGCAGCACTCAATATTAACACTCCAGTAAGGCATCCATATATCCGATTCACAATACAACTCCTTAACTATATGAAAGTCCCTATAATAAATGTAAAACTCTATTAATATTGTACCGTTTAATACTTGTATAGTCATCAAAAAAGGTTATCCCTTACAGGATAACCTTTTATTTGAGTTATATAATTAAATATTTTCTTAAGTTTAGCTAGTTACTAAAATTAAGCACCTTGGAATTGTGGCATATCGTCGCCACTGGAGTCGTCCAATTTACCTTGAAGGTCATGGTCAACCATAGCACATACAGATGCGTCAGACCATACGTTTTCAGCAGTTTCAATCATGTCGATAATTGTATAGATTGGTAAGATAATACCAAGCAAACCGATTGGCGCGCCAATGGAACTCATCAAGGACAATGTTAAAAAGTAACAGCCCATTGGAACACCAGCATTACCAATCGCAGCAAGAACGGCAATGAATAGCCAAGCAATCATTGTACCCATAGTTAATTCAATACCTGCATTTTGCATTACAAATAAGGATGTTACAAGGATGAAAGCTGCGCAACCATTCATATTAATAGTTGTACAAATTGGTAACACGAAACGCGCTACAGAAGGATGGGCTTTCAAATTGTCTTCTGCAGAGGCCAATGTAACAGGCAATGTAGCAGCAGAAGATTTCGTGAACAATGCAACAGCTACAGCTGGAGACATTTTGCGGAATACATCGATAGGGTTTAAACCACGGAATAACAAGAACAATGGAATTACAATAAAGAATTGAATCAAGTTGCCGCCGATTACAACAGCTGTATATTTACCTAATGCACCAACAATGACGCCTGCTTCGATTTGTGCAGATAATTGACCTGCAAAAGCAAGGATACCGATTGGTAAAACGTAAAGTAAACCTCTAATCAATGTGAATAGTAATTCTTGTAAACCAAATAACACCTTCAATACTGCTTCACGACCTTCTGTACGAGGCATGAAAGCAAAAGCTAAACCAACAGAAGCAGAAATGAACATAACGGACAATACGTTACCTTCTAAATACGGTTTCAAGATATTGTTAGGAATAACGGATAAGAAATGGTCATAATATGTTACGTGACCTAATTTTTCAGGTACTTGCGCTGCACCGGCACCGATTACATCAAGTGGTAAGTTACCTGGCGCAATCCAAAGGAATAAACCAAGACCAACAGCGGCTGCACAAATTGTTGTTAACAATGTATAGGTGACAGCATGACCAAAGATACGGCCTGTATCCTTCTTAGCACCCAACATGGACAATGTGGTAATAACTGCTAGTGATACAGTAGGTATTGCAATAAATTGGAATAAATGCGTAAATACTGCAGCAATGAAATTAAATAAATCATTAAGAACTGGAATATGTTGCCATCCTAAGATAGCGCCGATGATGAGCGCACCCATCCATAATATAAATTGACGTAATTTACCTTGACCACGACTTTTCAAGGTAATCTCTTGCGCTAAGGCATCAACATTTTTGTTATTTTGATCTGCCATAAAAACACCTCTCTACTAACTAAACTACGGAGACTATAAAAAGAAACCCCAGCCCTAAGGGCTGGGATTATAGATACATCCTAGTCTCTTGATAAATCATATTATAAAGATATGTTTTAATGCTGTCAATTCCAATACTTGAATATATTAGAATATATTCAAGTATTGTTCCAAATTTTATATACAAAGTCTGCCCAACTCTAATGATACATATCTATATCTACAGTAATCATTCGCGTTCGTTCCGGATTAAACATAAAGTAAATCACTCTTGGCTGGTCATAATCAAAGTTATGGTAAACAACATATACTACATATTTCTCAGCCGATATCCTAGTACTATAATAATAATCTTCATTAGAATCATCACCGACACTCTGCCTGCCATCAATTAACCAGGGAAATAATTTCCAGTTTTGTCGTTGAATAGTGATAATCTCATAATAATTGTTTATGTCACTAACCAATACATTTTTATCTTTTGGATATGTAAACGAATTAAGTACTTCAACTGTAGTATCCTTGTCCCTGCCATTTATAAACGAATACCAAGCATTAGATTTAACAGTTTCCTCATACCTTGAAATCGTAGATTCATCACCATCTAATACCAAGCAACTATAACTCCCACCCAATTCAATTACCTCAGCAGAAGAAACTACTTTCATGCCCTCCGGTAAAGACTTAGGTGCTTGTAATGGAGACGGAATATACCCCGCCTTAGATGAAGGCCATGTAGAGTGCCACCGTTGTATATCATAATGGGATATTCCTACAGCAGAAAACACTAAGGTAACAGCTAATGTAGGAAGCATACACAGAAAAAAGATTACATAAAAATATGATAAAAATCTTTTTCGTATAGCGTTCTCACTATCGATTATTCCACATTTCTCAAACAACAGTACAATCGTAGCTACTAACAAAATCAGATAGTATAACCCAGAATATGATATCTCATCCGAGAGTAAAAATGTAAGTACCCAAAGAGTTATAAAGAACCATATACTCTTTCTATAAGGAGCAGAAAAAAACAATTTCTTCAAGTAAATTAAACACTGTTGCATTTACGCTCTCCACAACAATACCTACTCAAATTACTTAGATTGATAAAACACAGCTCGTGTCCCATCATTACGGATCAAAAGTTCCACAAAATGAGGTCTTTTTGTATTACCATCATCTACAAATACATATAGTCTATAATTTTCAGTAGAATTATATGTTTCCTTCACAACTCTTTTCGTTTCTTTTCGAGGTGCAAATCGTAACCACTCTATAAAACTCCGTTGTGGTAAATTTAGAGGTTTCTCCTCAATGCTATCTATGAAGCGATAACTATCGGGATGAGATATAAAACGCTTTTTCTCCCCAGTATCTAAATCACGCAATACACCATCCGCATCAATTTGCGCTGTATAGGCAGCATGTTGTTTTGCAATTACCTCATATTGAGCAATTACTTTAGGGTCTCCCTCTAACACTACATAACGATAAGGATACGCAGTAGCCCAAGCAACATCTGTTCGTACCATAGATACCTTATCAATACCTTCCGAAAGCTGCTCAGGAGATTTAAGGCCTTGTGGTAATTCGCTATTATTAGGCCATCCCCGTTTCCAATCAGTGGTACTGTACTCAAAATCCTCAAACTGATCAACGCTTGTATTAATATCATACGTAACCCAATCAGCTACGAGCCAAGATATGATAAGGGTTATAACAATAAATAAACCACAAGATAATCGGCTATGTGTTTTTTCAGATATGGACTGTTTCTTAAAGCGCCTATATTGTAAAAATACACTTGCCACTATGGCTATACTAAAAACAATATATGTAATAGGCGCTATATTAAATAGCACTACCACAATTGCAAACAACACGCATAACATAACTGTTAATAATCCATAAAAGCCTTGAAACAAAACTCTCTCCCATCATGAAAACACTTAAAACATCTTTTTGTACAACACTTCTATATCATTACGACTTACTTCAGCCACTGTATTAGCAATATTACCTGCAGCCACTACGTATACATTATCGACAAGCCAAGGAATATCCTTTTTAGTAAATCCTAATTCTGTAAGATTTGTGGTAAGGTCTAATTCATGCACCATAAGGCGCAACGCTTCACCAAGTTCGGAGCCATCACCATGGTTGAATATTCGTGCCAATGCATTAAATTTTTCAGAGTTAGCACTCCATGTATACTCCACTACAACAGGCTCAATAACAGCAAGACCAACACCATGGGTAATATCCTTAAGGCCACTAGCAGGGTGTTCCATACCATGTCCAAGTGTGACGCCTGCTGTATTGATAACCATACCGCCAATAGTGCTAGCCAATGTAACGGACTCCCATGCTTTTATTAATTGTTTTTCATTAAGTACAGGTTCTTGACCATTCGCAATCGCTTTCACATGTTTATATAATGGTACTAGATATTGTGCTAGTAATGTCACTGCATAATGAGCTAGTGCATCGGTGAAAGGTTGCGCAGTTTTAGATGTATAGGCCTCAATATTATGGCATAGCGCATCGAAACCAACAGATGCCAACACATGAGGAGGCATAGTCCCCATTACAGCAGGGTCCACGATAGATACCTTAGGCACGATGGCATTACAGCGTAAAGATTTCTTATCCCCTGTTTCAGGGTTCGTGAGGACACCAAAGCCATTACCTTCAGAACCTGTGCCACAAGTGGTTGGAATCACAATAAGCGGTAACGCATTATCACTCGTTTTACGGTTAAAGATATAATCATTAATGTCGCCGTCATTCACAGCCATAAAAGCAATGCCCTTTGCACAATCCATAATGGACCCACCGCCGATGGCAATAACCATATCACAGCTTTCAGATTTAGCTAAAGCAGCGCCGTCTAAGGCAGTCGTGGTCAATGGATTGGCATCTACTTGATCAAACAATACATGACCGATATGAGCTGCATCAAGCTTAGCTACTACGCGGTCATATAAACCAGATTTTTTGGCACTAGTACGACCAGTTACAATAAGTGCTTTCTTGCCATACGGTGCAGCAAAACCAGCAATATTATCTACTTTATTCCAACCGAATTGGATGTTTACAGGTAAAAAATAAGAGAATTCCATGTGATAACCTCTTTTCTTTGAAAACTAGTTCTTAGTGTTATTGTAAAGGATATTTAAAAGCATGTAAAACCTCATAGGGCTTTCACCAGAAAACAGGTATACTAATAAGAAGAGGGGGTATTTATATTTATAGAGGGAGAGAACATCTATGAAATTTGCTATTAAACATGTATGGTCTTCGCTGCGGGACCTAGCAACGCAGTCGCCTATATTACTGGCATTAATTGCCATATTTTCATGTACACCGTTGTATATTGAACAAGATTGGTTTGCCGAAATCGACATTAAGCTATACTCACTGTATTTCTTTATCGTTATATTACAAAGCTATATAACAAGAATCCGAAAGTTTTCCATTTTATATACCTTAGTAAGTATCGGAATCAGCGTTGGCCTTTATATGATTCACGAAAGCTATGGCTATGTGCGGGGTATTGAACTGGCTACGGAAAATATATCGTACCTATGGCTGTACTCCATGATTGCCTTGTATTTCACCTCGTCTGGTGAACACTACATCGGTGAAATCATTAACCGCATCAAACGGATTGGCATCACCCTTGTTACGTCTACTCTATATAACATTGTTATCATCATGAGTTTATGGTTCTTCTTCATCATCGTGGACCAACCATTCAACTTTGAAGAAACCATTTTTAAGGTACTCGCATCCATTAATATATTCATTTGCCTATCTATGGTATGTTCTTACAAAGAAGATCCCGCAGGTCCTCCAGCACCAAACTCATTTTTTACTGTTGTATTCGGCATCATCTTGCCTAAGGCATCCATTATTACAGGCATTCTAGCTAACATCTATTTGGTCTTGATTCTGTTAGGGCTTCGAGAGGATACGCGTTTCTTCTACACCTATTATCCGTATGTAGCCATTTTCTACCTATTCTACTTGGCTAGCTTTAGATCTAGTGAAAGTAGCAAAACACAGCAAATCCTATGCTTCTTGTTCATTACGCTAACTACACTGTGCTTAGCTCTTATTGGTAAACGTGTGATTAATGAACCAATTCTCTGGCTCAATACGATTTACGTGAGTGCATTCAATTTAATCTTCTTAGTACACAATGTATACTCTCTTGTGAAAGGTTTAAAACCTTCTGTACACACAACCGTTATGGCTCTTGCCTTAGGTGCGGTTCTCTTGACACCATTCATAGGCTATACAACGTATCGTGAATTTGTGACCTATACTAAAGTCGATGGCGAATGGCATGCAAGCCTACCAATAGCTGCTACCTTTGACCCTAACTACACGGACTATGGCACACCATATGTCCCTGTAGATGATTTAAAACTGCCAGATACCAACCCAACAAACGGCAGACGAGTTGAATATATTAATTTTGATGCTATAACTGCACCAAAGGTTATTTCGATTGCAGGATACGATAAATACATTGAAAACATCGAGTTAATTGTATACGAACAAGATCTTAAAGAATACCAAGTGGAATCTGCCAATTTCGACTCCATCTCCTTCAAGTTTCTCAACAACGGCCTTGATTTAGAGGTATCTCTACCAAATGGTGTGACAGAGGTGCATCATATTTATGATAAGTTCCTTACAGTCGATAAAACAGCTGTCGATCCTGTCATTATAGAAGGCAATGGATATAAGCTATTGATTACGTCGTACTTCATAAACCAATTCGATACACGTAAACTTAAATTTAATGTACTTTATAATTAAGCATATAATACAATATAGTAATAATTACAACATCATATATAATATGACAAAAGCAGTACCCCACAGGAGTACTGCTTTTATTCATCGATCTAACTTGGCTAGAATATGTTGGGCAAAATCTTGGGCCGCTTTAAAATCGTCTTCATTTGGGTGTACTGCAGCTTGTTTGTGACGTGCATCGCGATCAGCAGATTGACCATGGCTATGCCCTTTCGGGAACATCTTGTACATCATTTCGATAACCTTAGGATCTACCTTACCTTGACAGATAAATGTCCCAACCGGCTCTACTCCATCAGGTAAACAGTTTGCTGCATTGATTAAACTTTCCTTTGCATGTGCCATTTGCGGCGGTACACCAGCTGTAGCAAACAAAGCAATGTGAGGGTTATGCAATGTGCCTAGTACATCACGGGCCTCTTTATTAGCTGTCCCTTTATCCACCCAAAATCCTGCAAATACAAGATCATAGGATGATACATCGGGTGGTAACTCTTTCATAGATACGCAAAGTGTATCTGCTGGCAATACGCTAGTAATAGCCTCTGCCACTTGTTTAGTATTTCCCGTAAGGGATGAATATATAACGATAGATTTCATAGCTAACCTCCAATTGTAAAGTTATATTTATTATAAATCACATAGTATCTATCTATAATAAAATTAATCACAAACTACATTGATAAATTCAAAAAAGTCAATATTGAATATATAGATTTTTTTCGCTATAATCATAACATAATGTATTTAATAAATAAGAAAACTACCATATATTGTAGTTTTCTTATTTTTCTGATTAGAACTAGTTTAAAAGAGTACATCTGATTTACGCTAGTTCTATAGATGATTTTACATAGATTTACAATGTAAGGGGAACAGTAATGGAGATTATGATCAAGAAGCGAGATGGCCATTTCGAGCCGTTGTCCGTTGAAAAAACGAAACGCATGATTGCCTTCGCATGCTTAGGGTTAGATTCTTGTGATCCACTAGAATTAGAAATGGATGCGAAGTTACAATTCGTTGATGGCATGACAACTAAAGAAATTCAAAAAACGTTAGTACAAACAGCTATCGAAAAGGTTATCTCTAAAAAAGACGACGGTTTCGGCAACCAAGTTAATAAAATGAACCAAGATTGGCAGTTTGTTGCAGCTCGCCTCTTCTTGTTCGATCTCTATAAAGAAGCAGCTATCACTCGTCGTTATAAAGCATTCGGTTATGGCAACTTCCCAAATCTTGTACATATGCTTGTAGAAGAGAAAAAATACGCTGACTTCTTCGTTACAGAATATACACCTGATGAATTGCAAGAGTTAGGCGATTACATCAAACCTAAGCGCGACTACCTCTTCAACTATGAAGGTCTTAAATTGTTGGCTGACCGTTACTTGGTAAAAGGCTTCAACAAAGAAATCTTTGAATTGCCACAAGAACGCTTCATGGCTATAGCAATGCACTTGGCATTGGTAGAGGGCGAAAACAAAGTAGAATACGCTAAGAAATTCTACGATTTGATGAGCCAGTTAAAAATGACAACAGCTACCCCTACATTGGCAAATGCAGGTACACCATTCCATCAGTTGTCCTCTTGCTTTATCTCTGGTGTAGATGATAACTTATGGTCCATTTACGACGTAAACAGCAAGTTCTCCCGCGTATCTAAACACGGTGGGGCTCTTGGTATCTACCTTGGTAAAGTTCGTGCATTGAACTCCGATATCCGCGGTTTCAAAAACTCCTCTGGTGGCGTTATCCCTTGGATTCGCTTGTACAATGATACAGCTGTTGCAGTTGACCAATTAGGTAAACGTAAAGGCGGCGCTACAGTAACACTCGATATTTGGCACAAAGACTTCTACGAATTCGTAGAGCTTCGTACAAACAATGGTGACGACCGTCGTAAAGCACACGATATCTTCCCTGCTATCTCTGTTCCAAACATCTTCATGGAACGCATGATTGGCCGTGAAAACTTCACCCTCTTCGACCCTCATGAAATCTTGGCTGTAAAAGGCTATGCTCTAGAGGACTTCTACGACACAGACGATAACAAAGAGTTCACAAAACGTTACCTTGAATGTGAACAAGATCCGAACTTACACGGCATCGAAGTACCAGCACTAGACATGATGAAAAAAATCATGCGCTCTGCTGTTGAAACTGGTACACCATTCATCTTCTTCCGCGACACTGTAAACGCTGCCAACCCTAACAAACATGCCGGTATGATTTACGCGTCCAACTTGTGCCACGAAATTGCACAAAACGTTGGCTTCACAAACCTTGCTGAAGAAATCATCAACGAAGATGGCACCATCACTACGAAAACAAATACAGGCGATATGGTTACATGTAACTTGAACTCCATTAGCCTTGGCCGTATTACTGACGAAGAGTTAGAAGAAAACATTGCCCTTCAAATTCGCATGCTAGACAATGTTATTTCTATCAACCAAGCTCCAGTGCCAGAGTCTCGCATGACATCTGATAAATACCGCGCTATTGGTCTTGGTACTTCTGGTTACCACCACTACCTTG
>ERZ773066.1824-NODE-1824-length-10715-cov-2.817261_pt1 | contig 10715 bp, 10 predicted proteins | sample MGYA00580573_ERZ773066 | MGnify/ENA primary metagenome ERZ773066 (study PRJEB29015, sample SAMEA2738128) | human oral metagenome | biome: human oral; feature: human-associated habitat; material: saliva | place: China | collected 2203 ... | reverse complement strand
CAAAGGAGCCTTTTCCGATTTTTTTGTTTCGAAGAATCAAAGCAAGCGGAAAGGCAAAAACAAAACAGAGCACCGTACTTGCTAAAGAAAGAAGCAGTGCCAAAACCAGGGGTTTGTAATTTTCCCACAGTAAAATCTGCCCTACATTTTCCAGCGTAAAGGCACCCGCCTTCGTCGTAAAGGCATAGTAAATCACGAGTGCCAGCGGAATGACAATAAAACCACACATCCAAGTGAGGTAGGGTGTGGCCAGTAAGGTATTCTCTTTATTCTTCAACGCCGATAGCCTCCTCGTCCTCAGACTCGGGCTTATTCATGATCTGAATATTGGAAGGTCTGACATAGAGTCCTACCTTCTTTCCCGGCTCATGCATCTCCGTGGAGTGCACCAACCACTCGAAGCCATCCTCAGTGGTGCATTCCATCTCATAGATTTCTCCCTTGAAAATGATGTGCGTCATTGTCCCTTTAAGAATTGCACGATCATCTCCGTCTTCCAAAATTTCCACATCCTCCGGTCGAATAACCACATCAACAGGTTTGTTTCGACCAAAGCCCTCATCAATACAAGGGAAGTTTGCACCAAAAATTTGTACCAGTCGGTCTTCTAACATAATGCCCGGTACGATATTGGAATCGCCGATAAAATCCGCCACAAAGGCATTTTCCGGCTCATTATAAATCTGCTCGGGGGAGCCAGCTTGCTGGATATAACCCTGATTCATTACCACCACATAATCGGACATGGTCAGTGCCTCTTCCTGATCATGGGTGACATAGATAAAGGTGATTCCCAATTCATTTTTCAAGCGAATCAGTTCGTACTGCATCTCCTGCCTAAGCTTCAGATCCAGCGCGCCGAGCGGTTCATCGAGAAGCAGCACTCTCGGTTCATTCACGATGGCACGGGCAATTGCAATTCTCTGCTGCTGCCCGCCGGAGAGCGAATTCACGGAACGTTTCTCATAGCCTTGCAAATTCACGAGCTTTAAGGCATATTGAATTTTGTCCCGGATGTATTCTTCCGACTTCTTCCGGATACGGAGTCCAAAGGCAATATTGTCCGCAATATTCATGTGCGGAAACAAAGCATACTTCTGAAAAACCGTATTGAGCTGCCTTTTGTTTGCCGGAAGATCCGTGATATCCTTCCCTTCAAAAAGGACACGTCCCTTATCCGGCCGCTCAAATCCTCCAATAATTCGAAGTGTAGTCGTTTTTCCGCAGCCCGAAGGCCCGAGCAAAGTCACGAAACTGTTCTCCCGTATCGCAAGAGAAAGATCGTCCAAAATAAGCTCTCCGTCAAATGACTTGGTAATCCCTTGTAAATCAATCAGCGTTTTTTCCAACTCATAAAAACCCCCTTCTATCATTTTTACTGTTATGAAGAACTCCCGAAAAAAGGATTCCCCTTTAGACAGCAATGGTTTTATTTTACCAAAAAAGAAGGTATTTACAATCAACAAAAAGAAATTTTACTTCCATTTCTTCGGTGTGTAGTGAATCTCCGCAACATTGTATACCGTGATAAAGGCTTTCGGATCTTCCTTCTCCAGGAAAGTCATGAGTTTCTGGTACTCCTGCCGGTCCACTACCGCCACAATCTCTTTCTTCCGCTCATGGCTGTAGGCCCCGACGATGTCATAAACACTCATTCCGCTATGTAAACGGTTTAAGATAAAATCCGTAACCGGTTCCACCTTATCGGTAATCACACAGACCCGTTTCTTTATCGTCTGTCCAAAGAGGAAGTAGTCCAGAATAATCCCATTAAAGTATGTTCCCAGGATAGAAAGCACAACTGCCTTCTTATCGAAGGCAAATACGGAAAGTGCCGCAATACAAAGTCCGGCAGCCCCCATCGCTTTGCCGAGATCCATGTGGAGGTATTTCTGGAGAAGCTTTGCAACGATATCGAGTCCTCCCGAGCAAGTATTTCGATTAAAGAGAATCGCCAGTCCGATACTCACAAAGAAGATATAGGCAATGACATCCAGAAGAATATCCCCCGTCATGGATTGGTTATTCGGAAAGAGCTTCTCAAAAATAAAGAGAACGACCGGAAGGGCAATACTCGTATAAGCCGTTTTATAGGCGAAGTTATGACTAAGAAAGAAGTAGGCTACAATCAGCAGAAAAACATTCATGATCATCGTCAGGGTTGCAACGGACAGGGGCAAAAAGTGATTCAGAATGATGGCGAGCCCCGAAATGGAAGACACTGCCACATGACTCGGCACCTGGAAAAAGAAAATGGCTGCCGCCACAATCACGATGCCTACATTCACCATAAAAGAATCTTCCAGCTTTTTTATCCATTCCCGCTTCATCTTATCCTCCTATCTTCTCTCCGCTTTCGCTCTTCTAGTCTTTCGCAATAAACTCTTATAAAAATAAACCATAGCAAGGAACAGAAGCAGAGCATAAAGCGGAAAAAGGCTCGTTCCAACTTGCTTTGCGATGAGTCCGAAAATTGGCGGCAGAGACAGGCTCCCGATATAGGCCGCCGCCATCTGCTTTCCAATCAAGGCGGAAGTATTTTCCGCACCGAAGTTATAGGGAGTGGAATGAATGATGGCCGGATAAATCGGCGCACAGCCGAGTCCCAAAAAAAGCAGACTGAAAACAATCAAAACCACCCGCCCTGTCGTTCCGAAAAGAGGCATTCCCTCTGGAAACAAGAAAGAAATAAAAAGCAGAAGCAAGGCAAAAAACAATATGCAAAACCCTGCCTGAATCAGTTCTTCATCCTTCAGTCTTACGGAGAAAATCCCCGACAGAAAACGGCCGAAAGTGATGCCGAAATAAAAGAGGGCAACAAGGGATGCGGCAAGCTTCGCATCGATTTTTAAGGAATACACCATGAAAGAACCCGCCCACAGTCCGATGGTTTGCTCGATGGCGCAATAGAAGAAAAATGCGGCAAGGCACTCCTTTGCGCCCGAAATCGCAAATATCTCCCGAAAAGTAGCCGCTTTCTTCTTTTCTCCCTCTACTTTCTCTGTTTTCTCTATTGTCTTCTCCCCTTGTTTCCAAAGACCGAGACTAAAGAAAAGAACCATTGTAAGAAGCGCCTGTAAAATAAATACCGTAAAATATCCTGTCCGCCAGGTCGAGCCCCGTTGCAGAACAAATCCCATGATATACGGTCCGAGAGAGGCTCCGATTCCCCACATACAATGTAGCCAATTCATCTGCCTTCCCGAATAATGGATCGCAACATAGTGATTTAAGGCGGCATCCACCGAACCCGCACCGAGACCGTAGGGCACTGCAAAAAGAAGCAAGGCATAGTAAGAATGACTGCGGGAGAATCCCAGAAGGGCAAGCGCCGTAAGAAGCACGGAAAATGTCGTAATCTTTCCTGTTCCGAAGCGGATATTTAAACTCTCACTCCGCAAGCTGGACAAAATGGTACAAAAAGAAATCGTCATATAGATGCTTCCGGAATACGACAGGGGCACATGCAGATCCTGATGCATAATCGGCCAAGCAGAGCCGAGTAAAGCATCCGGAAGCCCTAAGCTGATAAACGATAAATAAATAATCCCTAACAAAAGTGAAAACATACTACTCTCCTCTCCGAACACAAGAAGGAGTATAGCACAGTGCCATGCAGCTTCAAATAGCTTCCAACTTTCAAAAAAGGAGGAATCCGTATGAATACTATGTATTGTATAAGACTACTTCTCTTTCAACTCTTTCAGAATCTTATCGGTAATCAGGAAAGCGATAATTGCAGCAAAAACATCACTGACCGGCTGCGACATCTGCACGCCGAGCAGACCGAAAAGAGGAGGCAGGACGAAAAGTACCGGAATCAGGCAGATTCCCTGTCGAAGGAGCGCAACGATGCTTGCCCGAAACGGATAGCCTGTTGTCTGACTAAACATATTCGCCATAGTGAGCTGTGCCGCAAGCGGAATCGTAAGGCACTGCAAACGAAGGGCAAGATAGCCGATGCGGATTACCTCCCGGTCTTCTCTCCGGAAGAACGTGATAATCGGTTTTGCAAAGAGAAAAACCAGAGCGCCCATCACCAAAAGCATGAAAAAACAGATTTTCAGACTGTAGTAATAGGCTTTTTCCACTCTTTTATAGTTTTTCGCTCCATAACAATAGCCGCAAACCGGTTGGAATCCCTGTCCGAATCCGATAACGAGAGAATTTAAAAACATCGTAATCCGCATCACAATGGCCATCGCCGCAATCGCCGCATCACCATAAGGATGTGCAGAGAAATTGAGAATGATCGTAGATACACCGGCAATCCCCTGGCGTGCGAGAGAAGGTAAGCCGAACTGCAAAATCAGAGAATATCTTCTTCCGGTCGGCTTAAAGTTCCGAAAAGAAACGGAGATACACGCCGGCATCTTATTGCACTGAAACAGTAAAATCAGAAAGGAAACAATCTGGCTCAGGGTCGTGGCAACTGCCGCCCCCATGATGCCCATGTGAAATCCGTAGATAAAGAGCGGGTCCAGAAACATATTGAGAATGCCGCCCGTACTGATACCCAGCATCGAATAGAACGCATTTCCCTGAAAACGGAGCATATTGTTCATGCCGAGAGACGCCATGATGAAGGGGGTACCGAGAAGGATATATTTTGCATAACTGATGGCATAAGGCGCAATGGTCTTTGTAGACCCCAGCGCATAGACCAGCGGTTCACAGAAAAAGATACAGAATGCGGCAATGAGGATTCCCAGAAAAACTTCCGTAAAAAAGCCTATCGCCACAAAACGCGCCGCTTCTTCCTGCTTCTTTGCACCGAGGAGACGGGAAATTTCATTTCCGCATCCCATCCCGATCATAAAAGCAATCGCCTGAATAATCGCCACCATCGAATAGACGATGCCCACCGCACCGGAAGCGGAGGTTCCGAGTTGGGACACAAAAAAAGTGTCTGCCATATTATAAATGGCAACCACCACCATAGATACCATAGAAGGAATGGCCAGCCGCGGAATCAGTGTATTCACCGACTCTTCCATCATCTGCTTATACTTTTCTTCCTCGGTCAACGCGCGTCTCATCCGCTTTCTCCCCTTATCTCTACTCTACTTCAACCTGCGTTCCTCTTCTGTTCGCAGCACTCTCGTTTTTCGCCGGATTTCGCCGCATTCCACATCTTGCGAAGAAATCTTCTTTTATGATAGGATTAGCATTTGCTACGAAGGGTTTAAAGTGCGTTACATTATACTACGCGCGAATTGAATTTGCAAAAGTCGAGGTTTTCCATGAAAAAATTCATGCAGTACGTGAGCCATAGTGTTGCCGCCATGATGGGAATGTCCATCTACATCCTGGCAGACACCTATTTCATCGCAACGTATGCCGGAAGCAACGGCCTTGCCGTATTGAATCTGGTTATTCCCCTGTACGGCGTGATGAATGCCGTCGGTGCCATGATTGGAATCGGCAGTGCGACGAGATACAGTATTCGGAAGGCAAGAGGAAAGGATGTCCGTTCCTTCTTCCTGCAATCCCTTTTTTGGATTGCACTCGCAAGCATCCCTTTCATGATTGGAGGACTGCTATTTCCAAGAAACCTCCTTGCTCTTCTCGGTGCAAATCGTGCATTGCAGGATCTCGGGATTCCCTACCTCCGCTGTATCCTTCCCTTTGCGTTCTTCTATATGGCGAGCTACGCCACAGGCGCGTTTGTCCGGAATGACAACAACCCCTCCATTGCCATGATCGGTTCCGTCTCCGCAAGCCTGTTTAACATTGTCTTTGATTATATCTTTATGTTCCCGCTCAAGATGGGAATGGCAGGTGCCGCCCTGGCAACCGGTATTTCCCCGGTGCTCAGCTCCGTTATCTGCCTGTTCCACTTCTGTAGTAAGAAAAATACGATTCCCTTCGCCTGGCAGACTCCGCGCTTGAAACATTTCTGTGCCTGCTGCCAGCTGGGACTCTCGAACTTCATCAGCGAAATGGCAAGTTCCGTGACGATTGCCACCTTTAATTTCCTCATTCTGAACCTTGCAGGAAACACCGGCGTTGCAAGCTACGGCGTCATCACCAACGTCTCTTCCGTATGCAATGCCATGTTCAACGGTCTGGCACAGGGGGCACAGCCTCTGATGAGTCAGAGCTATGGAAAAAAGGACGTAAAAACCCTGCAAAAATATCTAAAGTACGGTATTTTTACCGCACTTTGTTTTTCCGTTCTGATTGTTTTCCTTGTAAACTTTCAAAGTAACTTCTTTATCGGACTCTTTAACAGCGAAAACAGTCAGGGACTCTACGACTACGCGAAGCAAGGCATCCGTCTGTACTTCTGGGCCTTCTTCTTCGTCGGCATCAACACGCTCCTTGTTTCCTATTTTTCCGCAACCAACAACCCGAAGCCTGCCTTCACCGTTTCCCTGGTTCGCGGCACCTTCGCTATCGTCTTTTTTGCCGTTCTTCTCTCTTCGCTTTGGAAGATGAACGGAATATGGCTTGCTTATCCTTCATCGGAATTTGTCACCCTCTTCCTGGTTTTCTTTAATTATAGAAAAGAAAAGGCTTCCGCACGATTTGAAAGAAATATATAAAAAAACTTCCGCACGATTCGGGAAAAGGATATAAAGGGAGTGCGTCCCCGATATACATAAAAAAACCGGAAAGAGAAATTCTCTTCCCGGTTTTTTTGTTAATATAAGCTGATTTTCACGCTATACGTCTTTTCTTTCTCCGGATACAACTGTTGCATATCCTTCTTCTCCCCAATATCCTCAAGGATTCCGTCTCTTCCGGGGAGGGAAGTCCAAGGCTCAATACAGAGAAACCCGGCATCCTTCCCATACGGTTGCCAGAGTCCAAGATAACGGTAGTCCGGATACTCTACAGAAATGCCGTGCTCTTCTCCTTTTTTATGGAACAGCACTTTTCCTCCTGTCTCGGGAAAGACCGGTGCATCGTGGAGAAAGAGTTCTTCGGAAAGAGCGATTCCTTTCTTCCATAGTGCTCTGCTTCCGCGTTTTTCTTCCACAAGGCCTTTCTCCGAGAATAAAACCTGTTCCAGCTTTTCCTTTTCCGCCAAAGGAAACTCCACAAGATAGTCCGAAATCTGATCTTCTTTCCCGAAAAACTGAAATCCCGGATGCAGTCCCAGAGCGAAGTACAGCGTCTCCACCCCAAGATTCTCAACTCTCGCCTCGATAAAAAGAGACTTCCCTTCCACTTTGTAGGACTGCCGAAGACGAAAGAAAAAAGGATAGGACTCCCTGCTCAGGGCAGTATCTCTCAGCTCCAAAATACAGGAATCCGCGTTGCTCTCCACAACGCGGAATACATTGTCTCTTGCAAAGCCGTGCAGGGTCATCGAAAACTGTTGATCATTATAAGCATACCGGCTTTCTTCAAGACGGCCGATAAACGGAAATAAAAGTGGCGACTGTTCAGCCCAAACTCTTCGGTCTCCCTGCCAGAGCACTTCCCGGTCTCTCTCCTTATCATAGATAGAGCACAGTTCCGCTCCTTTTTCTTTGATTTTTACCAGTAAGTTTTGGGTCTCAATACACAACATACGACACTCCTTTATACCCTTGTCTCTGTTATCTCCCCTATTGTACCCAAAAACCGGAAAAACTACTACATTTTCTTTACTTCAAGCAGTAAATCCAATCGATCCCTTCCTTATATAAAATGAATTTCCTTTATTTCTCTCGTCTTCTATCTTGAAATGAACGCGCAGGGAACCCTACTTCCCTCTCACTCTGGTATGCCTATCCAGAATAGCCTGTTGCTCTTTGCTAAGATGAAATTCCGGATGATCCAATTCTTCATGCCCCACATGATTACACTTTCCGGCTTTCGCATAACTGCAAAATGCGCAGGACCCGCTCTCTTTATGCTCCTTTCGAAGAACTCTTATAATAAAAATGACCAGTAATACTACTGCTGCGACAACAATCAGATTTCCCATACTCTTTTCCTTCTTTCCTGCCAGTATTTCAGTCTTTTTTCGAAATCCATTCTTTCCGGAAAAACGACTTATTCCATTTTCAGCTATCTGATTTCAAAATGACTCTTTCTGTTAGTTGTATTTAACTATCGACATTCTACTCTATTTTTCTAAAGATGGATAGAAATTATAGAAATTTTATAATTCTTTTTCGCTTGCTTTCATGAAAAAAAGATGAGACGAAAGCTCATCCTTTTTTCATGACAATTCTATTTTACGAAGACCTCGGATAAACAATGTACAATCCAATGCCTCTACGCTTCGTTTATGCCATAGCTTTTTCTATGGCTCTTTCCTGTTTCTCGGAAAGCGTTTCCGCTTCCTTGTACGGACGTAGGAGTCCCCAAATGCCAATCAGAATCAGCGCAATTGCCACAATGGTGAAGAAATTGAAGCTGACAACACCGGCGATGAGTCCGCCAATCTGGTAGATTACGAGAGATACGCAGTAAGCCAAGAAGCACTCCCAACCAATGGCAAACATCGTCCAACGACCATTGTTCATCTCTCTCTTGATGGCACCGATTGCTGCGAAGCAGGGAGCACAGAGCAAGTTGAAAGCAAGGAAACTGTATCCTACGATACCATTTCCAAAATACTCACGAACCTGTGCCCAAATCTGATCACCGGCCTCGGCAAGCTCTTCTGCACCCTGATAGTGGAAGAGGGTTCCGAAAGTACCTACTACATTTTCCTTTGCAATGAGTCCGGTAAGGGCTGCCACTACAGCCTTCCACTTGCCCCAACCAAGAGGAGCAAAGAGCCATGTAAAAGCATTACCAAAAGCGGCAAGAATGGATGTATCCATGTCTTCTTCCGGAAGATACTGCATCTGGAAATTAAATCTGGACAGGAACCAAACGAGGATGGTCGCAAGGAGAATAACGGTACCCGCCTTCTTTACGAAAGACATTCCTCTCTCCGCCATACTCTTTAAGATATCAATAGGACGGGGCAGGTGGTACGCCGGGAGCTCCATAACGAAAGGCGCCGGCTGTCCTGCGAACATCTTTGTCTTCTTTAATACGATGCCGGAGAACACGATGGCACAAACGCCGAGGAAATAAGCACTCCAGCCTACCCACGCCGAGTTATTGAATAAGGCTCCGGCAAAAAGGGCAATAACCGGCAGCTTTGCGGAGCAGGGAATGAAGGTCGTCGTCATAATGGTCATACGACGGTCTCTTTCGTTCTCTACCGTACGGGAACCCATAACCCCCGGTACACCGCAACCGGTACCAATCAGCATCGGAATAAAGGACTTTCCGGAAAGACCGAACTTACGGAAAACACGGTCCATGATGAAGGCAACTCTCGCCATATATCCACATCCCTCCAGGAAAGCAAGGAAGAGGAAGAAGGTGAGCATCTGCGGCAAGAAACCGAGTACCGCACCAAGACCGGCAACAATACCGTCAATCACAAGACCCTGTAAAGCCTCATTCACGTTCATGGACTCCAGAAGACTTGTAACTGCACCCGGGATGGACGGAAGATCAACGAGTCCGAAGAAGGACCACGGATCCGAACCGAAAAGCACGTCATTTACCCAGTCGGTCATCTTCGTTCCCACTGTGGAAATGGAGATATAGTACACGGCAAACATGATGAGCGCAAAAAGCGGGAGAGCAATGAAACGATTCGTAACAATAGAGTCAATCTTATCCGATGTCGTAAGACCGGTCTTTCCACGCTTCTCATAAGCAGAAGAAATAATACTCTGAATATACTTATATCGCTCATTTGTGATGATACTCTCCGCATCATCGTCTTCTTCTTTTTCAATTCCGGAAATAATACTCTCCACATCGACATTCTTTGCCTTCTCCGGAAGCTCATTTCGAATCTTGTCGTCTCTTTCAAAAAGCTTGATAGCAAAGAATCGTGCAAGCGCTTCGGGAACTTCTCCGCTAATCTTACTTTGAATCTCGGAAAGGGCTTTTTCCACATTTTCAGAAAAACGATGTTCAATCGCAGGTACTGCACCGCTGTTTGCTTCCGCTACCGCTTCCGAAATCAACTCGTCAATTCCCTGATTGCGAAGTGCGGAATACCTTACAACCCATGGCTTTACCGAGAGCTTCCAGGTTCAAAACATCGCCGTTCTTTGTTACTACATCCATCATGTTGATAGCCATGATTACCGGAACGCCAAGCTCCTTTAACTGCGTGGACAGGTAGAGGTTTCTCTCCAAGTTCGTGCCGTCCACGATATTTAAAATGGCATTCGGTCTATTGTTAATCAGGTAGTTTCTGGCAACTACTTCCTCCAAAGTATAGGGAGAAAGGGAGTAAATACCCGGAAGGTCGGCAATCACAATATCCTTATGCCCCTTTAGCTTTCCTTCCTTCTTCTCTACGGTAACGCCCGGCCAGTTTCCTACATACTGGTTCGAACCTGTTAATTGGTTAAATAAAGTTGTTTTTCCGGCATTCGGGTTACCGGCAAGTGCTATAGTTACAGCCATTTTCTTCCTCCTAAGCCTTCTCTTCCACTTCAATCATTTCCGCATCTGCCTTACGAACAGAAAGTTCATAGCCTCGAACGGTAATCTCCAAGGGATCTCCGAGAGGTGCCACTTTACGCACAAAAATCTCCGCGCCCTTCGTCAGCCCCATATCCATAATTCTTCTTTTTACAGCGCCCTCTCCTGTTAATTTCTTCACCACAGCGCTCTGTCCCGGTTTTAAATCTTTTAGTGTCATACTGTCCTCCGCCTTTTCCTTAATTTACAAAACTACACCATAATCTTAT
>ERZ773066.1819-NODE-1819-length-10743-cov-3.376123_pt1 | contig 10743 bp, 12 predicted proteins | sample MGYA00580573_ERZ773066 | MGnify/ENA primary metagenome ERZ773066 (study PRJEB29015, sample SAMEA2738128) | human oral metagenome | biome: human oral; feature: human-associated habitat; material: saliva | place: China | collected 2203 ... | reverse complement strand
TTGCGCGCGCTACTTGGATGAGAGAAGAGATTGATGAGTTTCTACAATCTGATACCATTCATATGGATATGGATGCAATGGTAGATTTGCTATACTTTGTAATAGGTACTACTGTTGAAATGGGTATTGATCCTAGTGTAATCTTTGATATTGTACATAATGCTAATATGACTAAGTTGTTCCCTGATGGTAAACCTCATTACAACGAGCTTAATAAGGTAATTAAACCAGAAGGTTGGCGCGAACCGGATAACGATATAAAACAGTATATCGATGATCTCATCAATAACGATAACAATCAACTTACATTGCCTATTGATGAGTGATGATCGATACATTACAATCTTTCATCAATCATCCAAATGGCAGCGCACTAATTGAATACATTTTGTTTGTTATAGTTGTCTTCGTTATGTTTATATTAGTATGTGTTAACCACGATTAGTGTTAACAATAAGGAGGTGAGTTAAAATTTCGTGTCAAAAAGTCGCTAGATATGCAGATTTTTGCACAGGTCATGATTGTTTTCCGCCCCGCGCAAATTGTGAAGCATCTCCAAATGTAATTATAAATGGTAGAGGTTGGCATAGAGAAGGGGACGCATATGTTGTTCATTGTTGAGGGAAAGTATGACATGGAGCTGTTTTAGCCTCAGGTTCTTCTACAGTTTACGTCAATAGTAAACAGGCTGGTAGAGTTGGCGATCCTGTATCCTGTGGAGGCTCCGTTGCTACCGGGAGTGGCAACACATATTGTGGACCATAATGTAATATAGAGCTGATGTTGCCATATCATTTAAAATATAGTATACTATATGATAAATAATATGGCGCATCTTTATATAATGGGAGGTATAAGTTATTATGGTTAGAGAAGACAATCATGCTATTAAGGATGATAATATGAAGCCGCGTATGGAACTATTACCACCTGATGCATTAGTAGAGATTGCTAAAGTCTTTACTATGGGCGCCGAAAAGTATGCTGATCGTAATTGGGAGCGTGGAATGGATTGGGGTAGAATCTATGCTGCTACTATGAGACATCTTAGTGCTTTTTGGGCAGGTGAAGATATTGATAGTGAATGGGGATATTCTCATTTGGCTCATGCTGGTTGTTCTATTCTTATGTTACTAGCAACATACATGAGAAACATTGGCAATGATAGTAGACAAAAGCTATCAACTGTCAATATGGTTAACATACTCAATACTGATGTAGATCATACTGATAAAGCTAATGATAAGCCTATTGATCCAACAGATCCACTTAAAAAGTTCTTCGATGAAGTAAAGCCTCAATTAGATAAAGAAGAAGAGCAGAAGCATTCTAGTGACATTGATAACACTGTATCATCATCTCATAATACAGTGGATTCAATGGAACAAGTATCTAAATCAACCGATGATGGTACTTATCATAAAAAGTTTGGTAAAGAAGCGCCAAATATTGATATGGTTGGTAGTAACAATCATAATAAGTCAAAAGTTGGCGCATCAAAGAAGAAACAAACCATTTCTACAAATAGTAACAAGAGTGAAGTAAAATGTGTATCTTCGTATCTTTATAGAAGAGATAATATTGATATCATTGCAAAAGAGCATACTACCAATAATGGTACTAAATATAATTATACGATTCAGTATCATAATAGTACCAATAACAAAAGTAGTTGTATTATGGTTATTGATTCAGATCGATCAATTCCTCAAGCACTATTAATGAATCTCTTTGCTAAAAATGCTAAAAGTGGTTGTAAGTATATCGAGTATGTATATAGAAAGGGTGAGTTTGAAATTGTCCGCATTGACAAATAACCCGAATAACGGGGTAGTTCTCATTTCTGGTGGCATGGATAGTGTAACATTACTATACCATATTAGGAATCTATATCCAGAAGCTACAATACATGCTATTACGATGTATTATGGTCAAAGACATCGCAAAGAGATGTTCTATTCTAGATATTGGTGTAAGAAGTTAAATATACCATTCCATGAATATAAGCTTGGCTTTATTGGTGATATTACTAAGGATGTTAGTTCAATGATTGGCGCAAGTAAAATTGATGTTCCTAATGAAGAGTATGATAGTAATAAGACTCCATCAACATATGTACCATTTAGGAATGCAATATTTACAATGATTGCTGCATCCTATTGTGAATCCAATAATCTTACTAACATATACTATGCAGGACATGCTGGAGATAGTGGCGCCAATTATTGGGATTGTTCGATGGAGTACTATGATAAGGTTAACTCGTTGTTAGCTTTAAGGGGTATTGTATTGCGGGCACCATTTCTTAGTAAAACTAAGGTAGATATAGCAAAAGTTGCTAAACAATACAAAGATCTTCATCTTGAAAAGACTTGGTCTTGTTATAATGGTAATGATATCCACTGTGGTACATGTTCTACTTGTAGAGAAAGGATTCTTGCTATGAAGGGTGCTGGAATCATAGATAAGACATCATATGTCGCCAATCCATATATATTGGATGTAAAGTGACGTACTTACAATGAATCTTGTACTATGTTATAATGAGGCTATATTCTGTAATAACAACAAGGAATACCAAATAGTAATTCTACATAACTTTGATTTACATTATTATACTGGATATGTTGGAGTTACTAAAGATCATGAGTTATATGGTGTTCAATATGATAATAAGATTGATGGGATCAATATCTCGCCAGAATCATTCATTAAGGTATATAGAGGATTGACATATAGTGGTAATTTAGATAACAGATATACTAGTAAGTCAATGTGGTTCTTTGGTTTTGATACCTTTCATCGAATCGCTTATATTGATAAATGGTTAATTGGTGGTATGATACATCAACAGGATATGTATAGTACATTACAACCACAATATGAGTTAACCATGGTGCAAGTATTAGATGAATGTAACAGTTTGATGAAACAGCTACAACTGATTGATCAATATGGGCTTGCTAAATACTATCAAGACATATATAATAAAGATTAGAGGTGATAATGATGAGTAAGGACAAGAGCTCTAATACAAGTAGTAATATCAGTTCAGAATCGAATATGGATGAACATGTTACGCCAACAGAGATTCCACCGTATATGATACAAGCATACCATCAATATATCTCCTATATAGCATCTGGTAGAATCTCATGTAACTATCTAGATGGCTTTAAGAATATACAACGGCGCATACTTTATGCTGCATTACAGATCTGTAGAAAAAATAACGTAAAGTCTGCGCGCCTTGATGGAGAGACTATTGGTAAATATAGTCCACATGGATCATGTTATGATTCGATAGTTGGATTAGTAAGTAATGGTATGCTTATACCAAAGGGTTCATTTGAGAATCGCATGGGTGTAGAAAATGAACCAGCGGCAGCAGAACGTTATACTGAAGTAAGACTCAATCCAATTACAGAGATTCTATTTATGAATAAGGATCTATTGCCACATGTAGATTACATTGAGACCGAGTTATCTACTATTGAAGATAAGTATTATGAGCCGTTATATTTACCATCATTACTTCCTGGAGTATACACAGCTATTTCAGAATCCAGTGAGTTTGATAGTGGTATGGCACTTAAACTAAGTATCAAGTATCCAAGATACTCAGTACTATCTCTACTTAACTATACAATCCATTACTTAGAAACCAAGAAGTTTGATCCAACTCTACTATACTATCAGTTTCATAATATTATTAAGAAGGCAACTTTTGATAGGAAGAGTAAGTTTGATATAGACTTTAGGTGCCCAATCTCTATAGATGAACATGATAATGTACATCTACTATCAACTCTTCCTTTCACAGATATGTCTAATTTATTAAGAGATATACCATTTGAAGATCACACTAATACAAAGACTGATATAGTTTTTCATAAGAAGTATTACAATCCTAATACTTTTACAAGTACTGCGCACTTCAATATGAAGGCATATGAAACATACAATAACGATTATCAGAATGTTGTACTACATGACTATCCAATACAGTATGCTATGATAGTACTATTAACTAATCTAGAAAAGGTACTCTTTCCAAGGTACTTTAAGAAACGCATCGATGATATCAACAAGCAGATTGAAGAGTATAATCTATTTAAGCAAGTGCATAATAAGTATGTTATTAATCATATACCATATGATGATCTTACTGAAGATGAAAAGAGTTGCGCCAGTAGACATACTACTTCTGCTTTTATGACCATTGATAAGAAGTTACATGATTATAATGAAGAGTTAAAAGTGCTTGTAAGTAGAAGTAATAATATACCAAACGAGATTCTATCTCTCTATAAGGATGCAAAAGATGCGGTAGTTAAATACCTTACCAAATACTATAACGACAATAACATTCAGATCTATAATATTACATAAGAGCTAGTTATAAGGAGGTACCAGGTTATATGATTTTAGCTATAATTCAAATAGTGATGACTGCGTTTGCGTATGTTATTGGAATTGGAAACGGTGTTTTCATTGTAATGTTGGTTATAGTAAGTCTTGCGATGATTTACAGTAATTGGTATCATTCTAAACAATATAACAAGGATCTTATAGATAAAATCAACAAATCTGTTAGTCATTATATCAAAACTGGTCAAGTTGATGAAGATGCTCCGGATTGGCTCAAGAGTAGCGTCGCTAATCATAAGATTGATCTTTCTAATAATAAGAAAGATATAAGGGGGAATAGTGATGAGCATGTTTGATATTATCATAAGGTGCATTGAATGGTGCGTTGGAATTAGTATTGGCGCTGTATGTGGTATTATTGTGTTGGGAATAGAAGTAAGTATATGTAAGTGCATTTACAATCTTCTTTTCAGTAAAAAGAAGGAGGATAAAAAGAAGGGATCATGATTAACTCAAAGGTATATTGGATTTGCTTTATAATCCTATTGATGATTGTGATTGGCGCCACTGTTTTCGAAGGAGATAAGTTTACAATGTTTCCAATCATAGTAATGGCGGTTGGCGTTGGTATTGCTAATATCATTTTCAGAAAGAAGAAGTGAAGTAGATGAGTACATCATCATCCAATAACGCCTCTATAAGAGTTCTTGAGCATATTCAAGCAATTCAAGAGCGCCCGGCTATGTTTATTGGAGAACCAGATACTCCAACGCATCTTTGGTTAGAAGCTATTGATAATGCTAGAGATGAATGCCTATCTTGTAGATCTAATAGATTGGATGTATTTACAGAAGATTCTCCAATCGGCACATACTATGTTACTAGAGATTGGGGTAATGGTATACCAATTACTTCTGATGGCATTGATGAAGATGTACCTATAGCAATATGCACTAAGTTATTTAGCGGCGGAAAGTTTGATGGTAATCTTTATGATTTTAGTAGCGGTTTACATGGGGTTGGTATGACTGCTATTAACGCTCTATCTGCTATATTAAAGATTACTACCAAGGCAGATAACATCTATCATTATGTATATACATTCAATAACGGCGCTTTCGTTAATAAGGATAAGGTTATTATCGATAGCAATGATGATGGCAATCGATTTTCTACAGAGATACGATTCATTCCAGATAGTAAATACTTTGATAGTTGTGTATGTAATGGTGATGCTATATTGGAGATCTTAAAGATTGCAAAATATGGTCTTGGAGATACTGTTAAAGTATACTATCAACATCAAGAGATAGAAGATACTCTACTTGATTCATTCAAGGGAAATAATTGCGCTCAATTGATATCAGACGAATACATCGATAAGAAAACTAAACAATCATGTAGGTTATCTATCGCGCTATACAATGACTTTGATTCTGGTAAAGAGTTCAAAGGTATTGTAAACCTTCTACAAACCAATGAAGGCAATCATATGAACATCTGCTTTAATCATATTAAGAATCGTTTGTATGATATTAGCCAGAAAGGTAAGAATAAGTCGCATCTGCAGATTAATGATCTACTTGTACCTATTAGAGTACTATGCACTTTAAAGATCAAGCATCCGATATTTCCGGCGCAAACTAAAGGTAAACTTGTTACTAAGAAGGAAGAACTATTACCATTGATTACTCCTCTTATTGATAATATGATTAAGAAGAATCCTTCCTTCTTCGATACCATTATACAACAAGCAGAAGTATATAGAGTTAATCTACAAACTTCTAAACAATCGCGTAAATCTACTATTGGTAAGATTGTAAAAGTAGATGGTCTTAAAGATTGCTCTTGCAAAGATTCATCAAAGTGCTCTCTCTTTATAATAGAGGGGCAATCAGCAGGTACTACTTTTACTAGATGTAGAGATCCAAAGTATCATGCATCTCTTGCATTAAGAGGTAAAGTACTTAATGTAGTTAGCAATAAAGCCACTACTGGTAAGATATTGGCAAATCAAGTTATTATTAACATTGCTAGCGCGCTTGGATATAAACTGTTTCAGCCTATGGATGCTAAGAAATGTAGATATGGTAAAGTAATGATTCTTAGTGACGCTGATGAAGATGGCCGTCATATTGCGTGTTTATTGACTACTATCTTTTATAAATTGTTTCCAGAACTTATAAGAGCTGGTATGGTGTATATAGTGCAACCACCACTATATGGTACTCATGTTAAAAATAAGTTTATACCAATCTATACAGAGGATGATAGAGAGAAGTATAGAAGTGCTGTAATACACAGATATAAAGGAATCGGTGACAAACTTTTTGCCGAGGTTAAACTCCTCTAATTCAGGAAAACCCTTGGTATTAGTGAATTGCTAATATCATGACAATCCTGAGCAAAGTATGATGAGTCAAACTTTATAAGAAAGGAGGAATGACATTGCCTACTTATATGCTGAAATACTTTGATGCAGATAAGATTCAATATCTTAAGGATAATTATCTGAAGATGACTAATAAGGAGTTGTCAAAAAAGTTAGATATTCATCCTCAATATATTGTTGATATGCTGATTCATCTTGGACTAAGCAAAGGTATCAAGGGCACTCCACTACCCGGAGAAGAATTTACTAGTCTGAAGAAACTCGGATTTAGCAAATACGAGATTAGTAATATGATTCGTTTTAGGAATAATCATAACGAAATCATTAGGCAGTATGCTTCATCAGATAACTATTTAACTGTTAAGATGGTGGATGATTCTGGAAAACGAAAATCGTGCAAAGTTTCAAGAATTGTAGCGCAAATGTTTATACCGAATGATGATCCAGAGAATAAAACTCAGGTGAATCATATCGATGGTGATAAGAGTAATAACTCAATTGATAATCTAGAGTGGGTTACACCTTCGCAGAATGTACAACATGCTGTTGATACTGGACTTAGATTTCCATATGATCAAAGAACTACAAAGCATATAGTTAAAACTCATACAGAAGAAGATGTACATCGTGTATGTCAACTGTTGGCTGCAGGATATTCGATGATGCGAATAGTAAGAGAGTATCCAATGTATACGTATTCATGGATTAGAGATATCTATCGTGGTAAGTTAAAGTGGGCAATGCCTATAATAGAACAGTACGCTGTTAAGAGAAAGTGAGTAATGAGACTCATCATATATGTGCAACGACTATCGACCACCTATGATATTGGTGAAAGACCATATCAATATAGGCAGTAGAGTACACCCAAGTGGGCCGCTACTTTGGAAGAGTGCGGGGTAACTGGAAACGGGGAGCAGTATGTATGTGGTAATAGCATATAACTGAAGAGATAGTCTGATCATCTATGGAGACATAGAGCAGCGCATATTAATATTATGCGCGGGCACAGTTTAACGAGCTGTGCCGAACATAATTGGAAATGGATCCTGATGAACTTTATCACAGCGCCATTGATGAATCAACTCGAAGATGTTTACGATTAGTATGGCAAGATTTTGATATGTTGGAATTATGGGAAAAGAAGCTTGGTATCTTAAAAATTGAATCACATGATATGTGATAACTTGTAAAGGGTGAACTTTATGAAAGCTATGCTATCTGTTGTTGTATTTACTTATACATATACAGCAGATAGCATAGTATTAGTTATAGTTCATGTGATGGGCATGATGGATATAATTAAATGGATTGTTATGAATATGGTGATATTTACGAATCTTTCGATTGCTCAACTTTAATATATCAAAGATCATTATTAGGGAGTGATATCATTATCCGTAGAGATGCGCGCATCACCAACCTATCAAGATTACTCAACAACTACTGCGCCGATAAGCCAGAAGTATTTCAACCAATAGGATGCAATAATCCAACATCATCTACTATGCATTACACTTCAGATGTAGTATATGATAAGTTGAAAAAGCTAAACTATTCATACATCGATCCAACTAGGTATAATAGTTACTTTGATGCATCTAAGATACTGGAAGCAATTGGCTATAGTAATGATAGTAATGTGTTTAGTGATGAAGATACGCGCAAGATCTACAACTACATAATGGATGAGATGTCTACTATCTTAGATAACCAGTTTAATGGTTATCTAACAGTATATAACAGCATCATCGATAATGTGGTTACCTATTTGAAGGATCATGATAGTAGTATCAAGAACGTAACCCTATATAAGAAAGGGTTACGTTGTAATGATGAGATTGGTAAAGGTAGAATTGATCCAAATCTGATGTCCATCAAAGTATGGTATCGATTGGTCGATATACTATACAAGCTTCAGTGTACCGATGATATCCACCACATTGATTACATCTACAAGGATATAGCTGAGTATCTTAGTTATGATTTTAGTGTTAATGGTGTAATATTCAAAAAGTACAATGATATCAAGCATACTATACTACGGTCGTGTATGAGGTATACAATGTGCCATTGTATACATAGTATGGATGATCTTCACGCTACAATAGATAAACTTAACAACCAAAGTTATTTGGATGGGTTGATTAAGATCTACCTATACGATGGTTTGGTTGTTGATTGTTTCTATGAAGTGGAGTATAATGATGGTGTTACCAATACATACTATGTATTTGCAATGCCTCTGCCATCGTCAAATAGCGATATAGATGACATTGATGGGCGCATATGTGTTTTCGATGTAGATACACCAATTTGTATAGCTAACCAGTTTATAAGGTTTAGTTCCGTTGCCTTTGTGCAAGATACAAATGTAACTAATGAGTTGAATGGTTATAGTAGTATGATTGATAAGATGTATACATCTTTCAAAGACACCAATATACTGGATGATGCTATTAATGATGTATCGATTGAAGAGTATAATGACATATGTAAACTATATCTCAATCGGTATAAACACGTCACAAAGACCGAAAAATGTTTATCTTATATAGTTGATTTTGAAGGAGCATCGTCAATCATGACATGTAGTATCATGAGATTGGTGTTATGGTTGAGTTTCATGCGTCATATTATCATACCAATGCGACGCATCTATAAAGATAAGTACAACAAGGATATCTTTGATGTGATTAACGATACCATCAATATTACATTAGTAGATTATATGAAGGCTCTAGAGATCTTCAATGGTGTTGATAATGATCTTATTAATAAGTTTGATATACTAGTAACATCTTACATTGGTTACACCAATGATCATATATCTCGCGAGTTTTATAGTAATATTTATGGTATTAATGATAAAGAGATAGAAGCATCTGTTAAAGCAAAGATAGTTGATTTATATGATCAACTATATGTAGTTGGTAGAGATGATAAGAATCTTGAGTATATTAGCGCGAATAATGTTGATGGATTCATTAGTATTATTGCTAATACATATCATTGTGATAGTATCAATAATGACATATATGCTACAATCTTCAATTATATGGCGCCATCAAAGATAAAAGTAACTATGTGTCATAAGAATCCTAATAAAGAAGTAGCAAAAAGTGATATCGATAGAATGCACAAGATAATTAATCATCTTTTTACTAATTGCCAATTTAAAAATAAGTATATGCAGGATCTTGAGCGCATAATCTCTACCATTATTTACCAAATACTATTGAATGAATTTACTCAGATCATGATGGATAATGTCTATCGCGCCATCATTGGTAGTATTAGAAGATTCATTAAAAAATTTACAGAGATTGCTAAAGATGAGTATCCAGGTATCTTCAACAAGAGACACAGGAACTTCAAGGAGTTATCTACTGAGTTAACATACTATCTATCGTTTGATAGTAAGTTAATTGCAGATGTTGATCGCCTTAAGAAGTTAGATAAGATTGCATTGATTGGTAGTAAGTGAATGGATGTTGATGTTCATTCTTGAATATAACTAAGAAGGTAATAACGTATCTCATAAACATGCATTTGATAGCATTTTTGCGTATTTAGTTCCTTTTATATTCATTGCGCTTATTGAATGGATTGTATGTAAATTTATGGCGCATATTTTAAGTAGCTATGTCTTATAGTTAAAAGTATTAAATGAGTAGACAACATTGCACTATCTTCTATAGAAGATAACTATAAGGATAGCGCAGTAATATTTATGGAGGTGGTTTGTATGGTGGGAAAGAAGCTTGATTTACTATGTTTTAATAAATTAACAGAAGCGCAAATACAATACATTAGAGATCACTTTGATAAACAATCTGTTAAGATTATTGCTAGTACTATTGGTACTAATGAATCGTATGTACATAGAGCTATACGCGTTATGAATCTTAAAGGCATCTATATTGAAGAGCTTTATAAAGATGAGGTATTTTTATCAGGTGCGCCTCTTAGAATCAGTA
>ERZ773066.1812-NODE-1812-length-10769-cov-3.549281_pt1 | contig 10769 bp, 9 predicted proteins | sample MGYA00580573_ERZ773066 | MGnify/ENA primary metagenome ERZ773066 (study PRJEB29015, sample SAMEA2738128) | human oral metagenome | biome: human oral; feature: human-associated habitat; material: saliva | place: China | collected 2203 ... | reverse complement strand
GAATTGAACCGACGACCTTCTGGACCACAATCAGACGCTCTAACCAACTGAGCTATTCCCACCATTTTGTAAAAATACAAACTAGACTGACTTGCGACTCGCGTCAAGCATCCTCGAATCTAGTACTGCCATTATATCAAACCACTCTATTCTTTACAAGAATTTACCTACTTTGGCCCAAATTTCATGCCAAAATTGTTGGTAAACCGCTGTGTGTTGCTGATTGCAGAGTTTAATCCTGCCTGCCCAGTCCTCCCCACTCCTCCGCTTTGTCCAGCTCCGAAATTTTGTCCACCCCTATAACCTTGTCCAGCTCCGTAATTCTGTCCGCCCCCATAACTCTGTCCTCCGCCATAACTCTGTCCTCCGCCATAATTTCGCTCAACGCTCCCCCCAAAGTTTGGTGCAAATCCATGCCCACTACTCGCGCCGCTGCCGTATCCACCAGTCCCTCCTCCATAGATACCATCACGGCCACCACCGTATCCACCACTGTATCCGCCCCTGTATCCGCCACAGTAACTTCCAGCATTCCCGCCAGAATTCCCGCCACGCTGCGTCATTTCTTGTTTCGCCATCGCCGCGTAGTCCTTATAGTTATTGGCCTCCTGTCGCCTTGCTCGGTCATCACTATAGCGATAACCTCCCTGTGCTGCCCCAGTCTCACTTCCGGCATTCCCGCCACTCAAGCCACTTGCCCCACTCATACCACGAGGACTACCTGGATCACTAATACCACCAGCACTATTACCGCCGGCAGAAAAACCGTTTCCACTGCTTTCGGCACCTCTCCCGCGCTCGAACATAGAAATGTTACGCTCCCTCGCGCTCGCCACTTGCGCCGCCAGACTCGCATTCTCATATCCGCGTACAAACTTTCGATTTTCCGACAGCTCCTGGCGCTCCTCCACCGTCATTCCGCGCGAGGCCGCCCCAATTCTCCCCTCATTCTGCGCCCCCGCATAGCCAGAACTGTGAAAAAAGTCATCTCGATCCTCGTCTCGCACCGAAAACGAACGCGCCAGACTCTGATCATTCATCGCAAAGTTGTTTCCCATACTCTTATCTTAACATAACCAGCATCAATATCGCTAATATCAATATCGCTAATCAAAATTGGCAGCAAGAGCATAACGCTATAGAAATTTAAAAGCAAGAAATAAAATAAAGATAAAAATATCACAGCATAAATAAAAAAGACAATTAGAAAACTATATTAAATAATAAAGTAATAAACTTACAAGCAGAGCGGAATAACAAAATTCCCAACTTTCTATGCTTGACAAAATGCTTATAATATAGTATAATCACATCACTGTTGAATAGCTCAACAGTCGCTCTTTACTAGAGTGAAAACCAGCATTTTTGGGCTAGAAGCCCCAGGAGGGAAAAATGGCAATCATGGATTTAGTTAACAGCTTTATGGACTCTGTCAGACTTGATGTCGACGACGACTCGAAGAGCAAGAAGGGAACCAAGAGCAATTCCGGTTCTCAGAAGCCCATCAAGGTCGTTCGCAAGAACGGTGACTCCGATGATCTCGACATCCTCAGCGATGAGACAAGAGATGCGTTACTGGAGTACGTGAATCACAGAGATTCTGGAATCGACCTTGAGAATCTGATTCTCAAAGGGGAATTCTCCCAGAAGCTCGCCAGCTTGCTCACGTTTGCATTTGCAAACAACCCGGACCTGATCAATCAGTTCCAGGATGCAGCTAAGGTGACCAAGGACATCGAAGTGGTTGACGGATTCATCCTTACGCACGGCGACGACGTTTACTGCTTCTTAACGGAGAAGGAATTAAATTCCGCAGCAAATGAGCGTATGTTGGCGAGCAAAGGAATGTCCATCACCATGAAGGTTGAGGAAGGTCTGATCGCGGTCGAAACCGACAAGGATGGTAAGAAGACCCTGCGTCTTCCCACCAACAGCGAACGCGCTAAGTACTACAAGAGCCTTGACGATGCAACTAACTAAATTTTCACTCTGGAAACCCCCGAGCAATCGGGGGTTTTCTACTGCTAAAAAATGTTGGTAAAACAGATTAAAATCCATCACTATAAACATATGCAGAATATATGATATAACCATTGACAAAATATGCTAAATATAGTATAATCAAGACAGTCTGAGGAACGGCATAAGACCCGCATCCAACAATGACGACCATTAAAAAACCGAATCATCCCAGGTTCTGAATGAACCTGTAAATATAGATGTGAATCGATGCATCAAAAACCCCAGATTCTCGTTTGAATCTGTTAAATATAGATGTAACTCGACGCCAACTAAGATTCTGTGGCGCCTAACCCAACTGGGAGGCGTCGCGCCTCCCTAACCAGACATCCTACAAATAGCAATAGTAGGAGGAAGAATACGGAGGTAAAGAAAATGTTAGGATACTTGTTTGGTCTTCTGGTTGTGATCTGCTCTGCTTATGCACTGCAGATTGGTACGGTAAGAGTAGTCAAAGCTACAGGCGGCGACTACAAAGCGTTTATAAACATCTCTTCGCTTGTGCAGTTCCTTCTGCCCGAACTTCTCTTCTTGGTAATTCCGATCATCATGGTGATGGATGGAAGCACTGAGAACAAGTTCGCGCTTTGGGTCACACTCGCAGGATTGATCGTTTTTTCAACGTTTCTTATCTGCCTACACTACCGTCACACGGCATTCTTTATTGGTTTTCTGTTGTACACAGCGTTAGCACTGAGAAGTGCTTACAAAATGTACTTTCCGCAGAACCTTGACAAGTTTGCTTTGATCGCTTTTGTGGCATTCATCTGCCTCGCTCTTTCGATCTTCTGCAATTTCTTTTCAGAAAAAGCGGATTTAAGAACGGCAGCGAAAGTACCTGTTTCCGACGATGTAAGTGAATATATCGACGGAATGAACCGAGTTGTTAACATTACCTTGTTCACAACTCTCCTTGTATTTGAAGCAGCTATTGCAGCTGCGATCAATTTACTTCAGTTACTCGGCAAACTGTGACACGTCACAAAATGACAAAAAGGAGGAACAAAAAATGAGAAACTCTAACAACAACCAGAATCTTGTGAAGGCAAGAAGAATTGGTGCTGCAATACTTGTTGCAGTGCTTACTGCGACCACGGCTTTGACCATGGGTCGCACTACAATTGCAAGCAAGTCGCAGAACACCGCAACTGAGTCTGTTTCCTATGTGGATCAGGTCAGTAAAGAAGAACTCGACGAGATCAAGGCTCACCTTCGGGTTGACATTGACTCGGAAGATGTCCAATCATCTTATCCGGAAGTCTCGAGAGAGTTCCTCAGCTCAAGCCTGCCGAGCATGAACCGCATTCGCGTTCGTGACTCTGGTAATATCAGCACAGCGTTAACTCTTCCGTTCACTGGTGCAAGCCAGGAGGATGGACAGACCTACTCCACCGAAGTAATTTACGGATGGTGGAACGTTGATTTGGTTAATGAAATCTTGAGAAACCCTCCCTTTGGTGTTGCTGTCGCAAAATGTGTCTATTATACAAAGCTTAGCGATGGTACGATGATCGGAGACGAAAACACCTGGATCATGAATGAATTTATTGCGAAAGACAATAGTCATTATGCCGAGGGTGGACATGGTGTCTCCGATTGGTTGACAAGAGAATACGAGAATGGTCCGGCGCTCGTCACTGACGAGTATCGGTACTATGGCGTAGCTCTTTGCAACCTTCTGGGTCGTTTTACTGATCTTGAATGCAAGAGAGTCTATTCGGAGAAGCATTGGGGCCTTAAGGCTAGGGACGACAATCACGCAAGTCTTGTCAGAGCTGAAGCTTTTGAGGAACCCGAAAACAGAGATGCAATTATTGCATATCTGACCACTAAGTCCGGTGCAAAGGCCGCTGCGATTGCATTTAATGTGCATGACAAGCGTCCGATGATCCCCGGTAAGCAGCCGAAGCCCGAGCAGGAGACTACTTCGCAGGAAACCACGCAGGAGACCACTCCGCAGGAAACCACGAAGGAGACCACTCCGCAGGAAACTACGGCTCCGGAAACCAAGATTCCGGTTGTTAATCGGGAGACCACTTCTAGAGAGACTACCCCGAGAGAGACCACTCCTAGGGAAACTACTCCTAGAGAGACCACTCCGAAGGAGACTACTCCGCAGGAGACCACTCCGCAGGAAACCCAGCCCAGCGAAACTCCTTCTCGTGAAGATCGTGAAGATAACAACAAGAAGAGAAACGTTGCGCCGGTGAATCATGGCGGTGAAGGTGCTGGTGGCTCTTCCAAGAGAACTGGTACCAACACTGTCGAGTACAACGATCACAAGAACGAGACTGGCAAGGGTCACGGAGATCCTGCAAAGGAAACTCCGGAAACCCCGACTCAGGACGTCTCCCACCAGACTGATCCGGTCGTCAACAATGACCAGAACAAGTCGAATAAGGAGACTCAGACTGCCAGTGAAATTCCGGACAGAATGACTGCCATAAATGGCGGCAGACAGCTGTCTATTGGTGGAAATCCTGAAAAGAATGCGGACAACGGCAACGATGAACACATTGGCGGTGATGCTCAGGAATTTAACTTTAATTGATTTTTAATCAAGTTAATCCGAAAGCACATCTATCGCACCTTTTTCCGGCGGTCTCATTTCGAGACCGCTGGATTCCCTGTTATTCTGAATTTGAGATGATTCGGTTTTGCGTGGTAGACGAAAATTAACAATTCGGCTAGCAAAAACGGTGAAAAAGTTTCACCACCCTTAGCAAAACCAACATTATATGATATAAGATATTATAAAGACAATGACTATTTACAAAAATAAGAAAGGAGCTTTTATGAAAAAAGCACTTAAGATCGTATCCGTAGCTACTCTTTCTGTAGCTGCTGGTATTGCTGCCGTCTCAACCGTCTATGGTTGGGGTGACAACGCTGGCGGTCGTCCAACTTACTCTATCGCGGACATCAACGCTGGCAAACTTGGCGACAAAATCGTCATGAACTCTATCAAAGACGACGACTCTTCACTTACTGAAGCAGAACGTCAGGCTGGGATCACTACTCCACTAACCGATGAACGTGAATTTATCGGTATTCGTGATGCTGCTACTGGTAACCAGGGTAAAAACAACGTTTGGAGTATCGGTGATGTTAATATTGAAGAGGGTAAGACCTACATCGTTCGTATGTATGTCCACAACAACAGCCCTAAGGGTCTAAATGCAGTTGCTAAGGATGTTACCGCTCAGGTCGACCTCCCAAACCTAGTTTCTAAAGAAGCTCGTATTACCGGCTTTATCAACGCCAGTAATGCTACTCCATCTCGCTACTGGGATTCACTAAATCTTAAAAGCGCTGATGGTCGTAGTTTTTACCTCGACTACATTGAAGGCTCTGCTCTCTTTGAGAACAATGTCTGGAAAAATGGTATCACTCTTTCAGATAGCTTAGTTACTAGCGCTGGTGTCAAGCTCGGTTATGACAAACTTGATGGTAACCTTCCTGGTTGTTATCAATACTCTGGTGTAGTTACATTCAAGATTAAGCCAGTTTTTGAAAACACTTCAATCATGAAGACGGTACGTAAACAAGGCGATCAGGAATGGAAAGAATCTATTGACGCTAAAGTTGGTGATACAGTTGAATATCAAATTCACTATAAGAATCTAAATGACTCTCGCACTACAAATGTTGTAGTAAGTGATTCTCTCCCAACCAATATGGAATACGTTAAAGGCACTACTACTCTATACCGTTCAGATATCCCTAAAGGAGCCGTTTATAATGAGGACAAAATCCTTACTGCTGGTGTAAACATTGGTAACTATGCTGTCCGTGGTGACGGTTATATCCGCTTCCTTGCTAAGGTCGTTGATAAAAACCTTGCTTGTGGTAATAACCGCTTAATCAACTGGGCTAAGGCAAGTGCAAATGGTTTCGCTATTCAAGACAACGCTGATGTTTATGTCAACAAAGTCTGTAACGAGACTCCAACTCCAACTCCAAAGCCAACCCCAACCCCAGAACCAACCCCAACTCCAAAGGAACTTCCAAAGACTGGTCCTGAAACCGTAATCACCGGTGTTGTTGGTCTTGGTGCCATCATTACCTCTGCTGGATACTACATTGCTAGCCGCAAACAACTTCGCTAATTGACCGCTCCGAAGTATAAACTCTCGGACGTCAATCGAAGTCCATCGCTTCAAGACGAATAAATAACCTATCTATGCATATCCCTTCTAGGATAAACCTAAAAGCAAACATAGTCGCGAAGCACGCAAAAAAGAACTAGAGTAATCTGGTTCTTTTTTGTTGTTCTAAATATATTTGACATTATAAAATGCAGCTGAATATCATTATACTTTGGCAAAGATTGATAATAGTATATAATACTTGACAAAATAAAAGCCTTATGCTATAATCACAATGTCTACTAATCGTAGAGTACTTTAATTCTTAGTACTCTAGCTTTTGTCACAAAGGAGGAAATTGTGATGAAGAAGAATCTTGTTGTTGCTGCTGCCGTTGTCACCGCTGTTGTCCTTGCTACTGGCTGTGGCCAGAAGGCTACTGCAAGAAAGACTCCTGAGGCGACGCCGATCGAGACTACTTGCGACAGAGCAGATGCTCCGGAAGACAAGAGCGACACTCTTGTCGGTTCTGGACAGACAGTTGGTTCCGATCATGTGGAATATCTCAGCGATTATGCAGGTGAATTTGACCTGGCTGCTTATGAGGCTACCAAGCCGACACCGAAAGCTGAGACTCTCAAGTTGACGCCGGAGGTTGAGGACCATGGGAACACAAAGGTGTTACCCAAGCCTCGCAAGGCTTCCGAGATGTCTGAGGAGACCAAGCCTCAGGAAGTCCCGGAGACAAGCAATATTCCCAAAGAAGTAGAACCGGTTGCAGGTGTTCCGCAATATGAGAACCCCTTACCGCCGGCGGCTGCTTCGGTTGATTTCGAGAGCGTCCTGAAAGGTATGGGCGCAACTGAGATCGACATAATCACTCGCAGCAAAGCGATGGGTAACACCTCGCTGGTCGCAAGATTCGGAAACGGCATCGTTGCCGATTTCTACTTCGACACTCCTGTGAGTGGACAGGGCATTGCCTTGACTAGCTTTTCGGTCTATGCCGCAGACGACGCATTCAGCCTCACTGGCGAATCCGACTACGGCATGTCCAGCTGGTCTATGAGCTATGACATCGATAACGCAGGTGCACGTGATTTATACTACGTGCTTAGCCCGTCCGATCGCTACTTTAGCGACACGGATCACGGCAAGGAAAACCTTCTTCTGCCCATGGAGATCACTGATCTCTTGGACAAGGATGTTGCTCCTTATCTGCAGGTTAAAGATGTTTCGCTTGAAAGCGAACCCAAGATCTAAGCTAGAGGAATAAAGGCTCTCTTCGGAGAGCCTTTTTCCATGTCAAGAAATATATGAAGCCAATGTCAAGAAATATGTGAAACCATATTAAAAACGGTATCAAAATAACACCCTGAGACGCTGCCCCAGGTGTCTCTTTTTATTGGTTAGTGTTGCACTTGAGATGTTAATCTAGGCGCATACTTGACCAATCATACTGTTTATGGTATAATAACAATGTCTACCAATCGTAGAGTACATTAATATTTAGTACTCTAGCTTTTGTCACAAAGGAGGAAATTGTGATGAAGAAGCGTTTTACTGTTTCTACTGCTGTTCTTTCTGCGCTGCTTATCGGTGGTCTTGCGATTGCTCTTGCGGGAGCATATCAGCAGAACCTTGAACGGAAACAGCAGGAACTGACTATGGAGGCTAAGGCAACTGCTTCTCTCGATAAGTGGCGTAATCAGAAGAAGATTACACCATATCAGACCGAAAGGATTGCAGATGAGCTCTATGCAAGAGCTTTCGAGCGTAGTGACGCTTTAGATGATGAGTGGCGTAATCAAGAAAAGATTACCCCTGATCAGCTCGAAAGAGTTGCAGACACGCTCTACGAGACAGCTTCCAAGTATGGTGCCGCTGAGGATATTAAGTACGCGGAAGAATTTCGCGATGCGGTCAACTCGGCTTTTGTCACCACGACAAACCAGACCCCGGCGTCGAAGCGGATGATCAGATTCAATAAGGTCTGGAACATCACTTCGAGCGCATCTCTTGAGACGATTCTCAAGAGGCATGGTGCGACCGAGGTCAGCATCAACAATCGTCTTGACAGCGTAGACAGAGATGTCTGCGTCTATGCTAGCTACCCGAACGGAATCATTTCTGAGTTCCGCTTTGGTATTGCTAGTGAAGAAGACGATCTTCTGCTAAGTAATGTCCGGTTTTATACTGGGCATCTGAGTAGAAAAAGTTTCACTCCCATTATGGATTCCAAGTGGGACAAGAAATATAGCTTCGATGGGGTAATGACTGATCCGGACGAGAATGGCAGCTATGACGTCATTGAGTGTGAGGATATTCCGATTTATACACACGAAAATGGCTGTCATGGCAAGACCAAAAGGTACCGCATCTTCATCCCCCAGACTTTCGAGAGTGTCATTATGAAACAGCTGGTTGACCGTTATGTCAATCTTGAAAATGTTTCACTCGAAAGCGCTCCTGAGATCTAAGCTAGAGGAAATAAAGGCTCTCTTCGGAGAGCCTTTTCCTTTGCTAAAACATAATAAAGGCTCTCTTCGGAGGGCCTTTTTCTTACTCAATAATCTCGCTTATTCTTGCAAAAGAATAGAATCTTTACGCTTATTCTTGCAAAAGATGCTAATTTATATGATAATTTTTTTATCTAATCAACAGACTAGTGTACTTTATATAACTAGTCTTTCTGTATAGGGGGATTTTATGAGGAGAAGATATTGGTTGTCCATTGTCAGAATCAAGCGGAGTCTTCGTCGGATGTCTGCGTCACAGAGCCGTAAGTTCGCTGGCTATCTTATGCTGCTGGCCCTAACGATCTCTGGCTGCAGTCTCAATGGCTCGATGAATCACGCTACCTCACAGGTGAAACTCGAGTCCTATCTGTCGCAACAGAGCCAGACGGCGGAGGATAATATTATCGCTAGCTTTGACCTGTATCAGTATCTGCTTGATCGAGGCGCCGTAGATATTTGGCGGATTCAGGATTCCAACCCGAAAGATGCCGATGTTGCTGTACGCTTCAAGAACGATATTGTTGCGATTTTTTATTTTAGCAACGAAGTTGGCAAGGGAAGCAAGTATGGCAAGCTGATGGGGATTAGTGTCTTTGTAGCTGACCCGGACTACCGTCCGGAATCCTGGGACCCCTCCGCGACGATTATGAAGTCATCGTCACGCTCGGAGTGGAGCCGGTGGTTTAATACCACTAGTCCCGATGATTTTGTTAACGACACGATGTATAAGGAGAAGAATGAGGTCGACCATTTTTATTCGGTCTCACCCAATAAAATCTTTTATACCATTAACTCGGCTGGTAAGACGGTCTTGGTCTCAGTGCCGCAGTATTTTGGCGCAGGATTCGAGGCGACAGTGGGACGCTATCTTCAGCTGTCCGAACCGTCGTTTATTGTCGATCCGCTCGATGGGAGCAATATCGGAGGTGAAACCAACTAAGCTCTCAAGGATTTGAAATACTAGTTTTAAACTCCCCGTATTTGGGGAGTTTTTTTATGTATATTTAAAGGAATTCTGAATTCTAGGGGTGCTACTCTAATCCATCAAGTGCAACACCTTGAGATGTTAGTTCAGGGGTCGTACTTGCAGAAAAGAAAAAATATGTTATAATACAAACAACTAATCAAATGACTAGAGCTCCTTAAAACTCTAGTCTTATTCTTTTAGAAGGGGGTAACATCATGAAGAAACTGTATCTCGCAATTGCAATTCTGGCACTCGCTGCAACACTTGTAACTGGCTGCGGAAATAATGATGGGGCTACCAGAGCCGATTCCCGCACCGAAACTAGCTCTAATGTTGACGGAGGTGCTTACTCATATAATGAGTCTGGTTCCGACGATAGCTATGATTCATCTAAGGAGTACAATTCTGGTGACGAGAACGGGAGTTATGTTCCGCCCAAGGTGGGTGGTTCTCGTGATAAGAGTGGGCCCAATTTAGCAGAGATTTTTAAAGGTAAACCGAAAGTCGACGTCGAGGATTATATAAGATACTCTTATAGTCAGGAGGATATCAATAAGGAGAATCCGAGGAGAGGGTATTTTAATCTCGAGGGATATCTGTACGCTTATGGGGCAACTGAAATTAAGTATCTTGGTGTAAGCAAGGGTGGAATGGCTTACGGTGTTAGATTTAAAAATGGCATTATCTTGGGAATGCTTTTCTATCAGAATCAAACATTTGATGAACATTATAGGGACTACTACCTTTACTATTTTGTCGTCTCTGCAGGTTCACCGAAGTATGAATTTACTACTTACGACTCTATTGACTATGCTGAGACAGAAGGTACTGAAGGTCAGGCATCATGGTCGAGACTGTTCTATGTAGATAATATGAGGCCAGTCGATCTGGACTATAGTCAGACTCATAATAGATTTGCGGTTCTTATTGTTGATAAAACTGTCAAGTGTGAATCATTCTATTCTATCGGATCCACAACAGTTGACGGTTACTTCTATTTTACTTCACAGTTCGATGAGGTTTTTAGAAGATGCGTGGTTCCGTACCTGAGTCTGAATAATCCTTCTCTCACCAAAGATCAGTTCAGTGATGAGTATTTTCAGTGAGCTCTAGAGTAAGACGAGAAGACTCTCCTTTTTGGGGAGTCTTTTTTTATTTCTATATTTAAATTATTAT
>ERZ773066.1809-NODE-1809-length-10816-cov-3.759502_pt1 | contig 10816 bp, 9 predicted proteins | sample MGYA00580573_ERZ773066 | MGnify/ENA primary metagenome ERZ773066 (study PRJEB29015, sample SAMEA2738128) | human oral metagenome | biome: human oral; feature: human-associated habitat; material: saliva | place: China | collected 2203 ... | reverse complement strand
ATTGGCAAGAACAATGCCGATGCAGGAAATGAGCTTCAGCGACCCCTTCAGGGGCTGCGCGAGCTCCTTGGCAAGTGCACGCGTATCATGTGCATCGGGCAGGAGCGCACCGCGCGCCTCCAGCTCCAGAGCGAGGAGCGGATGAGCGAGCAGCTCCGTCACCGCCGCCTGCCGCCGCCGCGTCCGCGTGAGATCCTGCGGCGTCGCCGAGAGCGCAGCGGCGAGACGGTCACGTCCCATGCGCGTATGTGCCGCGCAGAGATACTGATAAAGCGACGCCGCGCCGAAAATATGCAAATCCCGATCGGGCGGACACTTCTCGCGCAGATAGGCGGCACCGTCCACAGGGGACTTCTTCCAGCTCCCATCAAAGCGTGCGAGATACTCCCCCACCACGCCGAGATACGCCTGCGTAAAGATACGGCGTCGCTCAAGCCGCCGATGCCGCAGGACGAGCACCGTAAAGAGCAGGAGGAAAAATCCGCCAAGCATCAGCTCCTCCACCGAGCCGCGGTCATAGCCGTGGATCAGGGCGACAAGCATCAGCGGGAACACCGCCGTACGCGCGAGAATGAACCGCGTCCGCCACGTATCCTGCGTATGTGCGTGGGCGAGAGCATGCTCGCGTACATTTTCATAAAAGTCCTTCTTCATAAGGAACTCCTTAAGGGAATCCACGATTCTGGGCAACATTCATAACAGTCATATTATATCATAACTGTAATACGAATGTAGACAGTTTCTGCCAAAACTGTTAGAATACGTATCAAAGGAGGGATGTGCATGGCACAGGATCCATCGGACGCCATACGGCGCATCGAGGCGGACATCCGCACCCTCGACGCACGGATGCTCCGCGCATCGGGTGACCTCGACTACGAAACCTGCCGCTACGAAAAGCGCGCCCTCGAAACCGCCCTCCATGCCCTGCGCAAACAGAGGGAACACGGCACGGATGCGGCATTCAGTCAAAATTCAGCATCATCGGATAGGATAAAGGGCAAATAGTCAAAGCAGAGAAAGGAAAATACTATGTCACAGCGTATGACCATGGACGAAGTCCTCAAAGAATACGGCGTCCCCCAGCTGCGGCTCGACGTACACGCAACGCGCAGCGACCTCCTGAAGCTCCGCGAAAAGCTCATAGCGATCCGCGACCTCTCCGACGGGCGCGAGCAGGGCTACCTCGACATCGACTGCAAGCTCTACATCGACGTGGACGACATCGACCGCTACCTCTCGGGCGAGCTCGACACCGTCGGCGAGATCTACGCCTTCCCCGAGGACATCAAGTCCTATCAGGAGTGAGGCATCTTTGCGTGCTCGTCAAGGTATTTGCGTTTTTCAATTCGGTTACGAATACCGGAGGACTACCTCCGTATCGAAAGAATATAAAGGAGAAATCGAATGAAACTGAAAAAAATCATCGCAGCGACGATGGTCGGCGCCCTGAGCGTCGCCACTGTCCCCCTCATCGCCCCCACGCCCGTGGATCACGTCCTAACCGCACAGGCAGAGGCCGCCAAGGGCGGCGCGCGCATCGCACCGAAGGCGACGCCCAAGGCCGCACCGAAGGCATCTGAGGGACAGAGCAGCAGCGGTAAATCCGTCTCGGGGAACGGCAACAGCTACACCCCCTCGAAGAACGCGAACCAGCTGGAAAAGAACGCCCCCGCGGCAAATAGCAAGGCGAATGCGGCAAACGCCGCGAACACCGCCAAGAGCAGCACAGGCTGGGGGAATACCCTGCGCAACATCGGCCTCCTCGCGGGCGGCATGATGCTCGGCGGGCTCCTCGCGAGCCTCCTCGGCGGCATGGGCAGCGGCCTTCTCGCCGACATCCTCGGCGTCCTCGTGAACGTCGCCATCGCCGTCGTCGCCTTCATGGTGCTGCGCTGGCTCTGGAACCGCTTCCGCTCCCGCAAAGAGGAGGAGAACGTCTACCAGCGTGCAGAGCAGCCGCGCGCTGCCGCACCGCAGCCGCCCATCACGGACATCCGTCCGCAGGGCAGCGCACCGCAAAGTGCCGCGCCGATGGACATCACACCGCCGACCTCGGCACTCGATGCAGGCGACAGCCCGCGTGCCATCGCCGACCGTTATCGTAACCGCTGAGATACACAGAGAAACGAGGGACACTGCACGAAGCTCCGGCTTCGTACAGCGTCCCTTTTCTTATGCCCATCCGCTGACTGAAGAATCCCATCAGAGAGATTTCCCATCCTGTAAAAACACAAAAGCAAATCAGTTAAACAATACAAATAAATTCCATAAAATAACGATAAATAACTATAAATTAAGATCAATAGCATCAAAATGGAGCATTTCGCACATCAAAAAGCAGGACTGTGCACAGAAAAATCCATCTACCCCCGCGTCATTCCTTCCTCACAGCGATTTTTTATACGCTGAACGCCCCAGCACGACGGCAAAGCCTCCCGTATCGGACAACCTGCCGCATTTCCCTCCCCTTTCCCTTGAAAAAGACAGCATTTTCGTCCATAATAGAAGGGAACGGAGCATAAAGGAAGCAGCGTTTTCTTTATCCGCCCTGCGAATACAATGTACACGGTACATTTCTGCCCCCCTCGCATCAACCGTAAAAAAACACAACAAAGGAGCACAATACCATGAAATCATCCACCCTTGCCGCTGTTGACACGCTCATCGCACGCTATCCCGCACTCGAGGCCTGCGGCACGGACATCCGCGCCGCCATCAAGGCACTCTGCACATCCTACCACACGGGCGGCAAGCTCATTGTCTGCGGCAACGGCGGCTCTGCGGCAGATGCCGAGCACATCGTCGGTGAGCTGATGAAGGGCTTCCTCCTGCCGCGTCACCTCGACGAGGACATCCTCGCAAAACTCCACGAGGCGTGCGACGTCGCTGACCCGATGACCGTCGACTACTTCATGCGGCATCTGCAGGGTGCACTCCCCGCCATCTCCCTCCCGTCCCAGCTCGCGATCAGCACTGCATTCGCGAACGATCAGGCACCCGACCTCACCTTTGCCCAGCAGGTGCTCGGGCTCGGGCGCGCGGGCGACGTCCTCCTCGGCATCACCACCTCGGGCAACTCGAAGAACGTCCTCTACGCCTTCCGCATGGCAAAGGCACTCGGCATGACCACCATCGCCCTCACGGGTGCCTCGGGCGGCAAATGTGCGTCGGGCTTCGCCGACATCGTCATCAAAGCCCCCGAGGAGGAGACGTACAAGATCCAAGAGTGCCATCTCCCCATCTACCACACTCTCTGCATCGCCGTCGAGGAGGAATTCTTCGGCGCGGAGTAAGGATATGTCGCTCGCGGTGCAGGCTGCTGTCTATGGATAAAAAGGTGTAGCCGCTCATAGCGCCCCCACCGCCGCTGTCGCGGCACCTCCCCCGCTCCGGCGGGGGAGGCTTTGGGGCATTCGCAGCGTAGCAGTATCCCCAAAGCAAACCCTAGTGGAACAAGTGAAGATAAGCGCACGTTCTGCCCCCTGCGAATTTCGTCGTTCAAGCGCAGCGCGTTTCGGAATTCGCAGGTATGTAGGCAGATAAGTGCGCGATCACTTGTGAAACGAGGCGTTTGCGCGGGGATACTCACGCATAACACATAACGCATAACGCATACCACATAAACACATCACCACAAACACACAATCATACGCAAAGGAGGAATCCCTATGCCCCTGACCTATGACGACTTCAAAAAACTCGCGAACGGCAGCGACATCCGCGGCGTCGCCATTCCCGGCGTCCCCGATGAGCCCGTTACCCTCACCCCCGAGGCGGCAAACCGCATCGCCGCCGGCTTCGTCCGTTTCCTCAGCGAAACGACGGGCAAGAGCCCCGCAGAGCTGCAGATCGCCGTCGGCCACGACTCGCGCATCTCCGCGCTCGCCATCAAGGACAGCGTCCTCACGGGACTCACCCACACGGGCGCACATGGCATCGACTGCGTCCTCGCCTCCACCCCCGCCATGTTCATGGCGACCATCTTTGAGGATACAGCAGCGGACGGCTCGATCATGATTACGGCGAGCCACCTCCCGTACAACCGCAACGGACTGAAATTCTTCACCGCTGCGGGCGGCGCAGACAAGGCGGACATCCAGAAGATCCTCACCTATGCCGCCGAGGCACCCGAGGCGCACGGTACCCTCGAGCACGTCCTAAAGTTCGACCTCATCGGCCGCTACTGCGAGCACCTGTGCAAAAAAATCCGTGACGCATTCGGCGGCGCGGAGCGACCGCTCGCAGGCATGCACATCGTCGTCGATGCGGGCAACGGCGCGGGCGGCTTCTTCGCGGGACGCATCCTCACCCCGCTCGGCGCGGACACGACGGGCAGCCAGTTCCTCGACCCGGACGGACACTTCCCGAACCACATCCCGAACCCCGAGAACGCTGATGCCATGCGCGCCATCAAGGATGCCGTGGTGAAAAACCATGCCGACCTCGGTCTCATCTTCGACACCGACGTGGATCGCATGAGTGCCGTCCTCGCCGACGGCACGGACGTGAGCCGCAACGCTCTCATCGCCATGATGTCCGCCATCCTCGCGCCCGACTACCCCGGTTCCACCATCATCACCGACTCCGTCACCTCCGACGGACTGCACGACTTCCTTGAGGATCACCTCCATCTAAAGCACCTGCGCTACATGCGCGGCTACAAGAACGTCATCAACGAGTGCATCCGCCGCAACGCGGCGGGCGAGGTCTCCCCGCTCGCCATCGAGACCTCGGGGCACGGCGCACTCAGCGAGAACTACTACCTCGACGATGGCGCCTACCTCGCGGTAAAACTCCTCATTGCGGCGGCAAAGGCACACGCAGAGGGTAAGACGCTCGGCGACCTCATCAAGGATCTGCGCCATCCCGCCGAGGAGCGCGAAATCCGCATCAAGATCACGGGCACGGACGACGTCAAGGCCTACGGACGAGACGTCCTCGCCGCATTCGAGCAGCGCGCCAGGGACAAGGGATTCCCCATCGCCAGCCCATCCTACGAGGGCGTGCGCCTCATCTTCCCGGGCGGCTGGGCACTCCTGCGCATGTCGCTCCACGACCCGAACATGCCCCTCAACATCGAGGCGGACGCTGCGGGCGGCGCGGACGTGATCGAGCGCGAGGTCAGAGCGCTCCTCGCGGGATTTGACGCGCTCGACCTCACGGGCTTCCGCGCATAACGCTCCATCACACTGCTGCACAGGCATACTGCCGCGTGCGGCAGTTTTTTGCACATGTGCAGCACGGACACAGCGCACTGCACCAATCCACCAACTTATTTCTCATCTTTTTCCCTACCTGATACGAATATTTTATGCTATAATATGTCATCTATATTTATGCCATGAATTCTACAGAATCACTGACGCAGGAGACAGAGTGATATGAAGGAATCCCTGCAGCACAAGCTGAGCAATGTCATCGGCCTAGTCTCATTCGCCGTCGTCATCGGAGCGATGGTCTTTGCGTGGCAGCTGCTCGGCACGGTGCCATACGCCAACCTCACCCCCGAATACGCCCTCATCAAGGATCTCTCCCACAACGACATCATCCACTTTCATGCAGCGGATCACGACTGGCACCCCTACACAACGCCAACTCCCCCCATGGCAAACGATGCACAGGCGGTTTACATCTCGTGGATGATCCCGCCGAATATCCCCATCTCCATCGACCACATCCTCGCGGCGACGACGAATCAGGATCTCTGCGTCTACCTCGACGATCGTCTGGTCTACGTGCTCGGTTCGTGGGAGATTTTCGGTGACGCCAACGGCCGCACGCTCCACTTCATTGACGCCGGGGAACCTCTTGCGGGAAAGCGTGTGACGTTTCTTCTGCACTCCCCCTATACCATGTGGCTCGGCAGCTTTGACTACTTCTTCATCGGCAGCGAGATAGAGCTCTTCCGGAAGGTCAGTATCACCGATGCCATCTACGTGGCGAGCCTCTCCATTGCCGCCTCGCTCATCGTCTTCCTCCTCATGGATCTCATCTGGCGCGGGTATTCACATCGGCGACGGTTGCAGCTCTACCTCATCGCCTTCCTCCTGACCTTCATCCTGTGGGCGACGGGCACCTCCTCCCTCTTCGCACGCCTCTTCAGCACAGCGCAGATCTGGACGGAGCTGCACTTCATCATGCTCTACCTCATGCCGATGTTCTTCCTCAAGATCATCGAGCACATCACCGCACGACGCTACGCACGCCCCCTGCGCATCATCCTCTGCCTCTACGGCATAATCTTCACCATTGCTACGACGATGGAGATTTTCGGGCGAAGCGGCTATATGAACATGCTCTTCGCCTTCTTCCCCATCCTCGGCCTCACCTTCTTCTACCCCATCTTCGTCCTCCTGCGCTCCTCGTGGGTAAAGCATCCCGCGTGCCGCTACGGCGTGATTGCGGCGATCTCCCTCATGCTCTTCGTCGGCATCGATGCGCTGCACTTTGAGTACCACCTCTTTACCTCGACGCTCTCGACCACCGTCTTCTCGATCTACGCCATCATCCCGTTCGTCTTCTTCCTCATCCGCGAGCAGATGATGCAGGATGCGCAGCTCGCACGGGAAAACTATGTCCTCGCACAGGAGCTGCAGATAACACAGGACGAGGCAAAGCACGACTTCCTCACAGGCGCGTTCAACCGCTTCCAACTCGAGCCAAGTTATGAGCGGTTCGCCTCACTCGCACACGAGAAGGGCTTCTCCTTCTCCTACGCCATCTTCGACATCGACCACTTCAAGGAGGTCAACGACACACGCGGCCACCTCGGCGGAGATCAAGCGCTGCGCGGCATCGCCGAGAGCGTGCAGACGCGCATCGACCGCCGCCACATCTTCATCCGCTACGGCGGCGACGAGTTCATCCTCCTTGCCCTCCACCACGACCTCGCACAGATGGCGATGTTCTGCGAAAAGCTACGCGCGACGATCGAGGCGACGATGGACGGCATCACGATGAGCTTCGGCATCTCCACATGGCACGGTGCGGACGACTCAATGCACGGCCTCATGGAGCGCGCCGACCGTGCACTCTACTGCTCCAAGGAAAAGGGACGCAACAGCGTCTCCACCGAGGGCGAGACAGAGTGCTGCACGATCTGTGCGAATGCAAATCCGGAGAACCATCGCTGACCGATCAACTGCCCCCCCTTTTGGGATGGGCGCAGTATCTCTCCGAACACGGCGAACGCCGATGATACCAGCGCATCAGAGGGCTGCTGTGCGAAGCGCAAACCTTCGTGCAGCTCCTTTTTTTGTATCCCTTCCACTGTATACTTGAATCACTGATGCTGCTGGAATCGCCTTTCCTATTGTTTTATATCGCCTAAATATGTTATAATGTTAGAAAATCCATACAAATTATTACGAAGGTTCCCCCATCTCCGAAAGGGAGGTGTTCCCCATGATGAAACTTCGTACCTTCCTGCAGGACAATATCGCAGCACTCCTCTGCACGGTAGCTCTCGCCGCCATTTGCATCATTTCATGGCGTCTCCTTGCAGCGCCCCCCGACCGTCAGCTCCCCCCCACGTATGCCCTCGCGGACACGACCTCCCCGCTGCTCCGTGACTTCCACGCTGACGCGCTCGACTGGCAGTCCTATGACTATCCCGTCCCGCCGCCGCTGCCCACGGATGCATCGGCGGTCTATCTTTCGTGGGAGATCCCGTATTCCTCGCAGTTCATGGACGGCAACCTGCTCTTTACCACAACGAATCAGGATATCGCCGTCTACCTCGACGACGACCTCCTCTACCGCTACGGCGACTGGTCGGGGCGCACGGAAACGCGCGGCCGCACGATCCACTATGTCCCCCTCGACAACAAGGCGGCAGGACGGCGGCTCACCATCCTCCTGCACACGACGGATATGGGGCGGTGTGGAAGCATCGACGACTTTGAGATCGGCACGACAGCGCAGTTCATGAAGAACATCTCCTTCGCCGACGCGATCTACACCTCGGCACTCTCCATCGCCCTCGCGATGATCGCTTTCCTCAGCCTCAACCTCTCGTGGCGCGCCCTGCACGACGTGCACCGCCGTGCACACATCTACCTCATCGCCTTCCTCGCCGCATTCGCCCTGTGGACGACGGGCAACACCACCCTCTTCCCGCGTCTCTTCGGGATGCCCGCACTCTGGTGGGAGCTGCATCTCTCGATGATCTATGCGCTGCCGATCTGCTGGGCACTCGTCGTGCGCGAGATCGCCGCGCCGCAGTACCACGCGAGTGTGAAGAACATCCTGCACATCTTCGTCGGGATCTTCGCAGCGGTGACCCTCGCCGAGATCATCGGACGAAACGCATACGAAAACGTGCTCCCGTTCTACAATATCCTGCTCTTTACATCAGATCTCATCCTCATCCATGCACTCCTCCGCTCCCACTGGGCATACCACCCTGCGTGCCGCTACGCTGCCTTTGGCCTGATCGCCTTCGCTGCGCTCTCCCTCTTTGACGTGCTGCACTGGGAGTTCCATCTCTTCACGGGGATACTCTCCATGGTCGTGTTCTCCGTCTACGCCATAGTGCCTCTCATCCTCCACCTCATCCGCACCCAGATGATGGAGGAGGCGGCACTCGAACGCCAGAACGAGCGCCTCACGCAGGAGCTCGCCGCATCGCAGGACGCCGCCAAGCGCGACTTTCTCACCGGCGCGTTCAACCGTCATCAGCTCGACGCAGGCTTTGAGCGGTTCTCCATCCTCGCGCACGAGCGCGGGTTCAAGTTCTCCCTTGCCCTCTTTGACATCGACCACTTCAAGGAGGTCAACGACACGCACGGGCACCTCGCGGGCGATCAGGTGCTCAAAGACATCGCCGCCATCATCCACGACGAGATCGACCGCCGCCACATCTTCATCCGCTACGGCGGCGACGAGTTCGTCCTCCTCGGCCTGCACTACGACCTCGAGGCGATGACCGCATTCTGCGAGAGACTGCGCGCCATCCTCGAGGAGCGCATGGGCGGCGTCACGCTCAGCTTTGGCGTCTCCACATGGCACGGGGGATCCGACTCCCTCCCCAGGCTCATCGCACGCGCCGACCGCGCCCTCTACCGCTCCAAGGAAAAAGGACGCAACGCCGTCTCCGACGAGAGCGAGATCGGTGCGGCGTAGGGGAGGATATGCGCTCACCGTCAAATCAAGCCTTGCTGGCAAAGAGAGTACCGCGCACATGCGGTGCTCTCTTTTGTTTTCTCTTTTGTCCTTAATACTAGGTCATATCTTTTTCTTGTAAATCACAGGCGACTATGCTAGAATGACTGCATACTTGGGAATTATTTTCCATTCATCCATGCAAAGGAGAATCATCATGTTCCAAATCGACACCATTCGGGAAATGTTCTTCTCGTGGGAGGGGCGTCTCAACCGCAAGACCTACATCCTGCGCTGCCTCGCCCTCGGTCTCATCATGACGGCGATCTACATCTTGCTGATGATATTCGCCTTTACCACGGCAGCGGCACAGATGGGGAATGGCCTCCCCATGATGGGCGCATTCAGTGCGACCTATATCCTCTACCTGCCCTTCATCATCTCGGGCTACCTCCTCGCGATCCGCCGTCTACACGACCTCGACCTCTCGGCATTCTTCATCCTGCTGAGCTTTGTCCCCGTCGTCAGCTTCTTCTTCGCGCTCTACCTCATCTTCAAGAAGGGCACAGAGGGACCGAACGCCTACGGCCCGGATCCGCTCGGCACGGGGGATGAGATCCCCGTATTCACGGCGCCTGTCGCCCATACGACGAACAGCACAGGAATAGATACTGCACAGACAGACAGTGATACATCGCATGACAGCGGCGTATCGCGCAGCTGAGGACTGCGTATGAATCACGCACTCTTTTCTCGCACGGGCAGGCTCACGCGGCGCGACTTCGCTCTGACGCTCGGCGTCATCAGCGGCGGCGTCTTCTTTGCCATGCTCGCGCTCTGCTATCTCCTCTTCCCGCTCACCGCATCCGCTGCGGTGGGCTTTTTCCGTGATTCGGCAGAGATCTTCTTCACCGTCTACATCGCGGCGTTTCTCGGGCTCAATCTCCTCCTCTACGCGCTCATCCCGCCGCTCGCCATCCCCGCCGTCGTACGGCGTCTGCACGATCTGGGACACGGCGGCGGCTGGGCGGCGCCCATTCTCCTCCTCTGCGTCCCCGTTCTCCTCCTCATGCTCCTGCCCATCGGCCTCTTCATCGGCATCCTCAACGAGATGATAGAGCCGTCTTTTCCCTTCTGGAACGGAACGGCGGAGGCATTCGCCTCCGCCGTCCTCGCGAGCATGGGCATCGCGCTGCTTCTCTTCTTCCTCCTCTTTCTCCCGCTCGCCTGCTGGCTCGGCTGGCTCTTCCTCAAAAAGGGAAAACCAGAGGTGAACCGCTGGGGCGATCCCCCCGTCGAGGAGGTACTGCCGCCCACGCTCGCAGCATATTTCTCCTGTGCGGGGACGGTGACGCGTACGGCGTTCATCCGCCGCAGCCTCCTCCTCCTCCTCGTGCTGGGGCTTGTCCTCCCGCCGGCGGCACAGCTCATCCTGCAGTCCATGGTCGGCGTGTTCATGATCCTTATTGCGGCGATTCCGGAGGCAGAGCGGATCCTTGCCACGGTCATCATCATCCTCTTTGTCCTCCCCTTCGTGCTCTTTCCACTCCCCCTCCTGCCGCTCGTACGGCAGCGCCTGCGCACGCTGGGACATTCCCCCTATGAGGCGTTCCTCCCCTTCGCCGTACTGCTCCCACCCCTCATCACACCGCTGCCGTTTGCCCGCCTTTTCTCCTCCGATGTTTTAATGGAGGGCAGCAGCACTGTCACG
>ERZ773066.1808-NODE-1808-length-10817-cov-2.148578_pt1 | contig 10817 bp, 11 predicted proteins | sample MGYA00580573_ERZ773066 | MGnify/ENA primary metagenome ERZ773066 (study PRJEB29015, sample SAMEA2738128) | human oral metagenome | biome: human oral; feature: human-associated habitat; material: saliva | place: China | collected 2203 ... | reverse complement strand
GATGTTCGGCACCTGAATCATGGACGTGCCCAGCCCCTGGGCGATCAGGCCCCCGATCCCGTTCTCCCGGAAGCTCATGACCGCGAACCCGACCATCTGCGCGCTGCACCCCACCGTGGAGGCCCCGGCGGCGAGCCCCGAGAGCCCCAACGAGATCGCCAGGGCGGCGCTGCTGATCGGCAGCGTGAGGATCATCCCCATGACGACGGAGACGGCGATGCCCATCGGCAGCGGCTGCAGGGTCGTCGTCAGGTTGACGAGATCCCCGACGGCGTTCATTCCTCTCGCAATCCAGGGCGCGCAGGTCACGGAAGCGGCGCAGGCGGTAACACGCCAGGCGCGCACGCATGCGGAGGACCTCGCAAAACTGGAGGCCGATAAGAAGCGTCTCTATGAGAACGAGCCGATGACCAAGGATGCGTTTGCAAACTACGCGGCGGTCTACGCGCGCAATATCGACTGTGTGATTACGGGCAAGAGCATGAATGCCCTCTACGAGCGGATTGAGCTTCTGCAGGCGGACAATGTAAAGCTCACGCGGAAAAATGCGGAGACTCTGATTGAAGAAGCGGCCGATCGCGCGGAGAAGCCGCCGCTCAGCAGAAGACTCGGCGGGCTCTTCTCCAAGCGCTATAACAAAGACGGGCTCCTGATTCTGAAGGAAGAGGATTTCCTCGGCTGATGGCAGCACAACTCGGCGCCTGGCTTGATCGGAACTGGTTTGCACTGCTTGTCGCCCTGTTCCTTCTCGGCATGATGCTGGACGGCCACCGGCGGGGCTTTCTTCGCCTCGCGGTGAGCGCCCTTGCCCTGATTCTGACAACCCTGTTTGCGCGGACGGCGCTGCCGGGAACGGCGAGTTTTCTCGCAAAGAACACAGGCTTACAGACGGCCGCGGAGCGCTACATTTCCGAGAAGACAGGTCTTGATACCGTGACGGACCGCCAGATCGATGACACGGCGGGGCAGGACCGCGTGATTGAAAATCTGCCCATTCCGGACAGCCTGAAAGCCGGACTTCGCACCAACAATACGTCGACAAACTGGGAAGCGCTCGGCGCAACCGGTTTTCAGCAGTATGCGGCGGATTTCCTGGGGCGAACACTTTTAAACTACTTCGGTTTCAGCCTGCTGTTTATACTGTTTCGCATGTTGCTGCATCTTCTGATGCGCGTGCTGAATCTCTTTACCGCACTCCCGATTATTCACGGAATCAACCAGATTGCGGGAGCCGTGCTGGGACTCGCAGAGGGCTTCTTTTTCCTCTGGTTCGGCTTTATTCTCCTGAATCTCTTTCAATACACGCCGCTTGGCAGCGGGGTGCTGGAGTGCATTGAGGCGACAGGCTGGCTCAGCTTCCTCTACCGAAACAATCTGTTGCTCACAGCGCTCGGCAATCTCTGGCAGGGCCTGTTCTGAGCGGTACGGGATTGTAAATCAAAAAGCCCCGAATCCGAAGGATTCGGGGCTTTTTCTTGTCTTTTTCGAAGTTACGGATTCAGCGGTTCGACCACCTGGATCGAAGAAGTGCTTTTCTTCGGCTCGGTGGATTTTGCCGGACCGCTTTTTCCGCCGGAGACAGTCTCGCCCGGGGCGGGCGCACCGCTGTTGTTGACGGCATTGGCCTTGGTGTCCGATTTCGCGGCGGAAGTTTCCTTTGCCTTGCCGGAAGCAGCGCTTGTCTGTTTTGCGGCAGTCGAACTTTCTTTTGCCTTCGTGCCCGCAGCGGAAGTTTCCTTTGCCTTTGTGCCCGCGGCGCTTGTCTGCTTGGCGGTGCTGCTTTCTTTCGCCTTGGTGGTGGTGGGAGCGGCGGTGCTGGTCTTTGCTGCGGTCCGGCTCTCCTTTGCCTTGGTGGGAGCCGCTGTGCTCGTTACGGCCGCGCTCGTGCTCTCTTTCGTCGCTCTTGTCCGGCTCTCGCTTTGCTCTGCCTTTTTGCTGTTCTGCTTCCGCTCGCTCTCTCGCGTCTCATCCTCGACGGCGGTGCCGCCCTGCTTCTTTTCGTCGGCGCCGTAAGTGTGGTACTCGTGGCTGTTGTCGCCGCCGTTTCCCATCGCATCGAGCTCGGAGAAATTGCAGATAGCTTCGTGGCCGAGTTTATCGGACGCGTGAATTTCGAGGCGGTCGGTCGTAATCTGGAAGACTGCGGTGTGGGCGGTATCGTCGATGCTGCGCGGGAGCACGTGCTCCTCGTTTGCGTCTATGCCGTAAATCGAATCATAGTCCACACCGGACTGGGCGTCGTCAAAGCTCACGGTCAGCATGTTGCCGTCGAGCTCCTCGCCGGAAATCAGCGGGGGCTGATCGTCAACCGAGCCGATGTGCTCGTACTGGGTGCGGCTCATGCCGTTGATATAGCGAACCGTGACTTCCAGCGTGCCGTTCTTGTCGACGCTCGTCTTATAGTGTCCGCCGCCCAGATTCTCAAGGTTCAGCGGTGTGTCGTCGAGTTTGACATCAAACGCAGCGAGCGGCAGGCGCGGGTGCATCTCCAGTTCGATTTCAGCCGAGCGGAAATCGACGGACTCCTCAATATGAAGCTTAAACTTGGGACGCAAGGTCACCAGGAAAAAGATCAGAAGATTCAGGAGAAGAAAGGGAATTACATAGAAGAGAAACACATTACCCGGCTTCTTTTCCTCCGGCGTCGGCTGACTTGGGTTTCTCGCCTCCTCGTTGGCCATAAGACTCCTTTCAAACAAGCTATATTTTTTTCATTCTAACATTTGCGGGGAATGCGGGCAAGTGCGCATTTTAAAGGAAAGTTTAGGACTTTTAGGGTAGTCATAAGTACAAAACATGTTATAATAGACGCTATCGTGCGCGGAAAAGCTATGGAAAGAAAAGGCGCACGGTCTTTGTGCTTCTCAGGCAACAAATGGGGGAAATATCATGAACGAGGAGGCAGAAAAGAAAACGATGAAAAAACAAACGATTTTTCAGCGTATTGCGGCGGTTGCTCTTTCGCTCGCGATGACGCTTGGTATGAGTAACCTTTCCGGAGATCTCTCGGCGCCCGTACACGCGGAAGAGGGCAAGGTAGTCCTTTCCTACGAGATGGAATATAAGGGACAGGGCTGGACCGGCTGGGCCGGGGACAACCACATGCTGACCCGCACGGGAACCTATCCGACGGCATTTCGCGCGGCGCTCAGAGAGCAGCCGGCAGGCATGACGGGAACCATTCAGTACCAGGTCAATGTGAGCGGCAGCGGCTGGACCGGCACCAAGGAGAACGGCGCTGTGGCCGGCGTGGAAGGCGGCACGGCGCCGCTCGAAGGCGTTCGTGTCTGGTTGAACGGCGATCTCGCGTCTTCTTTTGATGTATACACGAAGGCACAGGTGAACGGGCAGTGGCTCGACTGGGTCACGAACGGACAGGATGCCGGTAAAGTCGGCGTCGGCACGCACATTGACGGCGTGCGGATTGCGGTCGTGAAGAAGGGGGAGACCCCGGCAGAGGTTGCGGAAGCGTCAGTGCGAAAGGTGGATCCGAACCGCCCGATGGTCGCGTTGAGCTTTGACGACGGCCCGAGTAAGTACGACGCACAGATTCTCTCGGCGCTTGAGGCAAACGGCGGCCGCGCGACTTTCTTTATGGTCGGTAATCTCGTGGCGCGTCACCAGAAGACCGTGCAGCGCATGGCGGCGGACGGCATGGAGCTCGGCAATCACAGCTGGGCACACTAGAATCTCGCAAAACTCAGCGGTCCGGCCGTGCAGGAATCGATTCAGAAGACCAACCGCGCAATCCGAGAGGCAACCGGCCAGAGCGCAACGCTGGTGCGCCCGCCCTACGGTTCGCTCGGCGGCAAGGCGCGTCCGACGCTCGCGGCAATGGGCTATTCGGCGACGCTCTGGGATATTGATACCTTGGACTGGAAGACCAAGAACGCGGACAATACGGTGAATGTCGTTCTGAGCCAGGTGAAGGACGGCGACATTGTCCTCATGCACAGCATCTATGCACAGAGTGCGGCGGCGGCAGAGCGCATTATTCCGGAGCTGACCAGAAGAGGTTATCAGCTCGTCACGGTCAGTGAGCTCGCGGCGGCGCGCGGCGTCAAGATGGAGCCCGGTCACAGCTACGGCTCCTTCCACAAGAAAAAGTGAGTACAGCAGAACTTGAGAGCGCACTGAAAAGCGGTGCGCTCTCGCGGGCCTATCTTCTTTGCGGAGAGGAAAGCTATCTCCGCAGGAACTATAAGGCCCGCTTTTTTTCGTTGTTTGCGGGCGACAGCATGAATGTCACGCTGTTGCGGGAAGAAGCGGCGAACGAGGACAATATCATTGCGGCGGCCGATACGTTGCCTTTTTTTGCGGAGCGTCGCCTGGTCTTCGTCGAGGAGAGCGGCCTCTTCCAAAAGAGCGCCGACAAGCTTGCCGACTACCTGCCCACACTGCCGGAAAGCACCCTTCTGGTTTTTTCGGAGGAGAGTGTCGACAAGCGAACACGCCTCTACAAGGCAGTCGCAAAGCTCGGCGGGATTGCGGAGTGTACGCACCCGGCAGAGCGGGATCTGAAGCTCTGGGCAGCGCGCTACCTGTTGCGGAGCGGCAAAAAAATTCAGGAGAGTGTGCTCGAGCAGCTGCTTGCGGCGGTCGGCGGGGATATGGAGATGCTCGGCGGCGAGCTTGAAAAGCTGATTGCCTACCTCGGTGCGCGGGATGTAGTCACACGGGAAGACCTGGCGGCCATTATTTCGGTCTCGGTTGAGAATCGCATTTTTGATATGATTGCGGCGAGCTGTGAGCGGAAGACAGACCGGGCGCTCTCGCTCTACAGTGACTTGCTTGCTCTCAAGGAAAAGCCCGGGCGCATTCTGGCGATGTTAAGCCGCCAGTACCGCCAGCTTCGCCTTGTCAAGGCCTTTGCGGCTGAGGGTAAGCGGGAAAAAGAAATTGCGGAGCTGGCCGGGCAGCCACAGTGGCTGGTACGGAAACTTTTGCAAATGGGGCGGCAACTTTCGCTCAGCGGCCTTGCAGCAGCCGAACGGCGCGCCGCAGCCTTGGAAACAGCCTATAAATCCGGTCGTATGGGCGAGCAACTCGCCGTGGAACTGCTGCTTTGCGACAGCGATTTGACAGAATACTCTCTGTGAATTTGCACAATTTTTAATAAACGGCATTCATAAAAATGTGAAAACGACACAGAAAAAACCGAAATACGCATTGACACTCACCGTAATACTTGCTATAGTTACATTGTGATTTGAGTGGACACGGATACGCGCGACGGCAGAGATCATGCAGTTCCATCCATGGTCGAGTTGTGGCGCGCTTTGTTGCCCCGGGGGATTACGGATTATTTTATTCATGGAGGCACGACAATGCACAACGGAACAGTTAAGTGGTTCAATGCGACTAAGGGTTATGGTTTCATCACGGACGATGCGGACAAGAGCGAGATTTTCGTTCACTTCTCCGGCATCAACTCTGAGGGCTACAAGACCCTTGAGGACGGCCAGAAGGTCACCTTCGAAGTGGCTGACGGCAACAGAGGACCGCAGGCAGTCAACGTAACGGCTGTTCAGTAAGCTTATCCCACACGAGGGCTAAATAAGCTGCGGCAAGCGATACAACTGAGATGGAACAAGAGAGAGCGCGAGAGCGCTCTCTTTTTTGTGCGCAACCATTGCGGTGTCCCGAGAAGCCGGGAGGGGAAGCAGAAAAGTGCTTGCAGAAAATGGGCATATGGTATACTATTGCAATAGTTTACAGGGATGCATGAGCGTGAACACGGTTGTAGACGGCGAGCGGTCGCTGAGGCCTTTTGACAAGCCCACAGCGCGAACGACAAAGGGATGACAGAAGAGAGGTAAGCATGAATCGGATTGAGCTGAAGGCGGTCAACAAGCGCTACGGCAAAAGGCCTGTGCTGGACGGCCTGAACCTAACGGTAGGACAGGGAGAAATCTACGGTCTGATCGGAAAAAACGGCGCCGGAAAAACAACGTTGTTCAAGACCATTCTGGGGCTCACGGAGATACAGGGCGGGCAAGTCTCGATTGACGGAGAGACAACGCAGGCAGGACTTCGGAAGGCAAGGCGGAAGGTAGGCTTTTTTATCGGCGGAAATTTTTTTGACTATCTGAGTGCGGAGGAGAATCTGCGCTTTTACTGCGGCGTCAAGGGGATACGGGACACGGCGGAAATCGAGCGGGTGTTAGCGCTCGTCGGCCTTTCGGGCGTCAAGTCCAAGTTCGGTGCTTTTTCGCTCGGTATGCGACAGCGTCTCGGTATTGCGAATGCGCTGCTCGGAAAGCCGGAGATTTTACTGCTCGATGAGCCGGTGAACGGTCTGGACCCGGAGGGGATTGCCGAGATGCGCGTGCTGTTCCGGAAACTTGCTGCGGAAGAGGGAAGCACCATTCTGCTTTCTTCCCATATCTTAGGGGAACTCGAGCACACGGCGGATCGCTTCGGAATTCTGGAGAACGGCGCTCTGGTGCGCGAGATTGCGCGGTCAGAGTTACGGTCCGAGGCAGATGACTGCGTGAGCTTACGGGTCTCGGATCTCGAGCGGGCCAAGCGGGTGCTGCAGGCGGCGGGCATACAAATCTGCGGGCGGGAAGAAAACGGGCAGAGTCTTGAGGACTACTATTTTTCACTGACGGGAGGCAGAAAAGATGCATAGCTATATGCTTGCGGACATCGCGCGCGTTTTGAAAAAACGAAGCGTCCGCGTCGGAATTCCGGGCTTTGAACTTTGCCTGGCACTGTTGCTTTTGTTCTACGGCGGCAACGGTGCGGTTTCGGCCGATATGCGTCGAGCGACCGAGTTCGCGCTCGACTTTTTTCCGCTGGTCATCGGGACGTTGCTCTTTGTCTCTGTCTATGCGGACGACTTTAAGTGCCGGGCCATGCAGGTTGCAATCGGCGCAGGTGTCTCGCGAGAAGGCATAGTCCTCGCAAAATTCGGAGAGTGCGCGCTGCTTCTGCTGTTCACGCTCGTGCCGACCGAGGCGCTCTGCTTTTTGTTGCCGGGCGTACGCCATCTGTTCTACACAGACGCAGAGGTATTTTCGGTTGCCCTTACCATCGCACAGGTATTTCTCCGGACGCTCGGATTCATGCAGCTTGCGGCGACCCTCTGCTTCCTTACGCAGAACAGTTTGCAGGGCGCGATTGCCTTTGCGCTGCTCTCATCGAACGCAATGTTTATTCTGATCACGATGACCCTGCTGACGGGACCGCTCAAAGATAACGTGGGACGTCTGCGCCCCTTTCTCTACACGGCGCTGCTTCGCAGCGTGCAGAACAACATACAGGACGGAAAGCCGTTTGTCGGCATCTTTGTGCTCGCGCTCGGAATCTATATGATACTTCCGCTGCTGCTTGTACTGCTCGGCTTTCGAAAGAAGGAATTGTCATTTTAAGGAGGTACGGTATCATGCGGAATATTCTGAAAAAAATATTGAAAGTGTGCGTTCGACTGATATTTGGGCTCATGCTGCTCCTGCTCGGAGCGGGGCTTTTGGTCTTCGGAAAGCAGAAGATAGAGGAGATACAGGCGCACCGGGAAATTCCGGAACTCAGGGCAGAGATGCAGCCCTTATCCGCGGATCATATCCCGGACAATGTTACTGTCCTTGCCATCGGGGAAGGGGTGCACGGCAGCAGTGAATTCCAGACCCTGAAACTCTCCGTTCTGCGGGAGATGGTCGAGAAACAGGGCTATACGGCGTTTGCGCTCGAAGCGGATTACAGTGAGTGCGCCGACATCAACCGCTATCTGCAGAGCGGTGTCGGCAAGCCGGAAGAGCTGGTACAGAAGTTCTCTTTCCCGATTTATCACACCAAAGAGATGGCAGCACTGCTTGGCTGGATACAGGATTGGAACCGGACAGCACCGGACGAGAAAAAGGTTCGCTTTTACGGCTTTGATATGCAAAATCCCGAGACCGGCTATGCGTTTTTAAAGCAGTACAGCCTTGCGCACGGACTCGCGACCGAGGCGGAATTTGATGCGGTCTTTCAAAATGTTCTGACACCTCCCTATTCGATCAATGCGGAGACTGCGGGGCAGGCCGTTGCGTTTCTGGATGGGCTGCGCGCAAAAGCCGGTGATGCGGATATGCGGGATGCGGATGCGCGGGACTTTCAAATGGAACTCACGACCGTCCGCCAGGCAATGGAATTCTGGACTTCGACCGAGGATTCCAATACAATGCGAGACCGGGATATGGCGGAAAATGTAAAGGCCATCCGAAATATCGAGGCCGAAATCGGCTCAGGAAAGATTGTCATTTCCGCGCACGACGGGCACATTGAGCGGGTGAATCCGATTTACGCAAGCATGGGCGTTCTCCTTTCGCAGAATTTCGGAGAAGACTATTACGCGATCGGCACCGATGTCTGGAAGCTTAAGGATAATATCAAGATGATGGGCGAAACAAAGCGGAGCATACAGCGCTTTGTTTCCGGCGATCCGCTGGCGGCGCAGGCGCGCTTTGCAGAGGGTCAGCAATATGTCCTCTATTTTTCGCAGATTACGAAGGAGGAGAGCCGGGTTTACACCTTGGTGCATAGCCCCATGCGGATGATGCAGCTTGGCGAAGGCTATACCTTTTTGATGCGGCTCTTGCCGGATCAAACCTATCGCTTAAAGGGCATACCGAGCGAACACTATGACGCGATGCTGTTTCTCTATGAGGCAAATCCCATTGAGATTTTGGAGGCCACAGGTGCATAAATTTGCGAAACAACAATGAATATACAAGAAAGTAATCAGCATATTCATAAGTAGGAAACAGCGGTGAAGAAAGTCTTCACCGCTGTTTCTTTTTCTCTCAATAGACGGATACAAAACAACTGTCTATCACAAAACACTAGGAAAGGATTTACTTTGTAAAAAGCAACAAAGAAAGGGGGCTATTTGCGGAGAAAAGAACCTTTTTTTGTGAAACCTAACCATAATTGTAGCAAAACAAGCGGAGATATTGCAAAGAAAGATACTTATTCTTATAATTACATTAAGCTTTCTTTAATAATTGCGGGCTACCGGGCGGAAAAGGAGGTAAACATACGGGGTAACGGGTAGCGTATTCAAGGGTGGCAGTTCGTGTTTACTTTTGGAAGGAGAACAAAAAGCGAATGAGTGGAAAAGCAGGACAGGGGTTGCGGGCGGTATTGCTCGCGGCGGCTGTCGCTTGTTTTGTCCCGAATGTGACAGCTTACGCGATTGAGGGCTGGAACAAGGTGGGTGACGAGTGGCAGTATTTGAACCGGGAAGATCAGCCGGTGACCAATGCCTTCAAGAAGTCGAAGGAGGATTGGTTCTATCTGGATGAGAGCGGTGTGGTGGCAAAGAACCGCATCTTTTCCTTCGGCGGCGATGATTACTATGTGGATCAGGACGGACGCATGGTGAGAAACGCCTGGGTCTTCATTGACAGAGAGAAGGATCCCGACGGTGCCTACGGGGACAGCGCCTGGCACTACTTCGGCGAGGACGGCAAGGGCCTCCGCGCAAAGGGCAAGGGCTTCCGCAAGGAGATTGACGGCAAAAGCTACGCCTTCAACGAGAACGGCGGGATGCTGAGCGGCTGGATTGACGAAGAGGGCAATGTCATCGAGGATGAGGATCCCTTCGTGAATGCTCGCTATTATGCGGATGAAGACGGTGCTCTCTACACGAACCGCTGGCTCTATTACGACTGGGGCTCTCATTTGACAAGTGAAGTGACCGGCAGAAGTTATGAGGACTACGAGAAGATGTGGTTCTACTTCGGCGCCGATTGCAAGAAGTACAGAAGCCGCGCGGGCGAGCAGCCCTTCCAGCGCGACATCGACGGCGCAACCTACGGCTTCGATGAGAAGGGCGTCATGATCGAGTGGTGGGATAAGGTCGCAAGCATCTCGAATGCGGTGCGTTCCAACCCGACCAGCGACGAGCGTGTCCGCTACTACAGCGGCTACGACGGCGGCGTTCTCATGAAGAACAAGTGGTTCTGGATGTACCCGTCCGCGAACCTCGACGAGGATCAGAACCGCGACCTCGAGTGCTCCTGGTGGAGAAGCGATTCGAAGGGTAGAGCGATTCGCAACAAGATTCACCGGGTCGGCGAGAAGGAATACGCCTTCGACGGCATCGGCAGAATGAAGACCGGTTTTGTCCTCTTCAAGGGCAAGAGCGAGTTTGTCGCACAGTACGATGTGGATGCTTGGACCGCTGCGGACTTCATCAACGGCGACCTCTACGGCATTGAGAAGGCGGATCTTTACCTCTTCTCCCCGGATGAGATCAACGACGGTTCCATGCAGAGCGGCAAGGAGATTACGGTTGAGCTGGCTGACGGTCCGAGAACCTTCGCGTTCTCCCCGAGCGGCAAGGCTTACGGCAACCGCAACATCCTCCAGAAGAGAGACAACAAGTTCTACATCAACGGCCTCCGACTGGATGCGCCGGAGGAGTACGGCTACGGCATTGTCTCGCAGAACGTGGGCACTCTGGCTTCCCCGCAGTACCGTTTCTATGTGGTCGATCGGAACGGCAGAATTGTGAACGGAAGACGCGTGCTGAATACGGGAGAGGGCTATATCCTCGTTTACAACGGTCAGTTCCTCGGCTTCACCGGAGATGAGGACGCGCCGCGCTGGAGAAACAGCGGCAGTGCGGGACCGGGCTTCTATCACTACGACAGAAAAGAGCGGAATCACTTTGCGCGCGGCCTGATTGCGGGCGCGTCGACAACGGTCACGCAGAGCGATGTGCCGGATGAGCTTTCTGTCTTTGAAGCGGATTGAATCAATGGAAGGGAGCGTGAAACAATAGTATGAGTAACAGAAGAACATCTCTTCGCGGCATCCTGCGGAGA
>ERZ773066.1804-NODE-1804-length-10827-cov-4.887022_pt1 | contig 10827 bp, 7 predicted proteins | sample MGYA00580573_ERZ773066 | MGnify/ENA primary metagenome ERZ773066 (study PRJEB29015, sample SAMEA2738128) | human oral metagenome | biome: human oral; feature: human-associated habitat; material: saliva | place: China | collected 2203 ... | reverse complement strand
ATCCTTTTTGTACAAAGTACCAAGCCAAATTAAACACAGTGGTTGTTTTTCCTACGCCACCTTTTCTATTTGTTATTACTATTTTTTTCATTTCACATCACCTCTTATTTCAAAATGCTGTCTAATTCTATTAATTTATTGTTTATATCACTGTAGCTTAAATTTGAATATACTAATGTATTATTAATATTTTTATGTCCAAGAACTTTTTTTAACTCTGCAAGCGACAATCCAGCGTTCAGCAAATGTACCGCACGGCTATGTCTGAATACATGTGTGTGTGCAAATTTTTTGTCAATCCCTAGTTGCTCGAATAAACGCTTCATGTATCTATTCGTGTGCTTTTCATCGGCTCTACCGTTTCTAGCGTTTCGTGCAATATAATCGTTTACTTTTAATCCAAGTTTTAACTGCTGTTCCAGCAATAAAGCGTAAACTTCGGGTGATATTACGATTTCCTTGTAATCTTTGATTTTTTGTTTTGAGTTGTTCACCCTCATTACGATTAAATTTTTCCCTTTATAATTTATTTTTTTTATATCACTGTACTTTAGGTTCAAGACCTCATTAATTCTAGCTCCTAATTCATAAAGCAACGAGAATACCACTTTATAGCAAAACCTTGCGTTTTCAATCACTCTTTTCGTTTCAGATTCGCTAAGATACTTAACTTTTTCTTCTTTTTCTTTTTCTTCAATGATAATATCATTTTCATTGAATTTTACAATATCACTCATAAACCTCTCCTTTCCATAAGGTTCTTATTTTATATAAACACTCCTTATTAATATAATTATACCTCAGAAATGATAAAAAATCAAGTGGAAATTTTAAAAAATATAACAAAAAGGTGTGAAACTAGGCTGTTTTCACACCTTTTTATATTTTATCATATTTTAGATAATTTACAAGCTCATCAAAATCTTCATTATTCTAGCTTGAACGTCTAACGCTGTTTTCACAGTCGATTCATTGATTAAATTGATTAAATCTTGCACATCTTCGATTCTCAATGTTGAAGTTCTATTTTTGCGTTTTGCATTTTTTATATCATTAATTGTTATTTTTCTCTTGCAGTAGTTAAGATTATTCAGTATTTCAGCAATTTCAGACTGCGTTTTATTGTCGAATGCTTGAATATCAATCAAGTTTTGAAAATATAATCGCAACAGGCTTGTAACTTTTGTTTCATTGACATTCTTTTTCACATACACCCTTTTCCCTTTTTCTTTTTTGTTATTTTCAGTCTTTAAAATCAAGTCTTTAAAGTCCGAAGCTGTTCTTACAAGTTTATAAGTCTTAGCTGCAGCACGATATTTTAAAAATTCTTCAATATTCTGATATGGTACAGTATCAAATCTTGCGACTGTATAAAAATTTCCGTCAAACTGTATATTTTCATCTGAAATATCGCAAGGCTTGCGCTTGAAGTCGTAACGCATTGCGTGATTCTTGATAAGATCTTCTTTATGAAACTTTTTACCTTGCATTACAATTTGTCTCATTGAAACGCTTGAACTGTCCTTATAATCGTAACCGCAAGAATCACATTCAAGAAAAGCTCTTATCATTTCAAATCTGTCTTGCATACTGTCTTTTTCATATTCAGTCTTTATCCCTCCGTGAGCTAAAACACCTTCAGAATTTAAAGCTATGTTATGTCTAGTAGCAACGTTTAAAAATGTGTCTTGTCTATGTTTTACCTCAAAAATATCACTGTCAAGTTTTTCATCAAAGAATAAAGCCCTGTTCTCTTGCAGTATTCTTTTAAGCCCATAGACTTTTAATGATGATAAAAGTTCTTCAGGTAAATCTGTAATAAGACCGTCAGTCGTATTTGAATATGTTGAATATCCCAAATCGGTTATTTCTTGACTTGTCAAGTTTAATATAACACGTGCAATCGCTGTTATATAGCTTGAGTAGTAAGGGTTTGTAATACAACCGCCTCCAACTGATTCCATTCTGTCAACAAGTGCGTTATAACTATTAGAATCATTCATTCCTTGAGCCATTTTTCCGTAAGATCCATTTGCTGCAAGTTTGTAATCTAACGCTTGTTTACTCTTTTTTCCGTATTTCGCAGCAAGTTCCTTACGCTTTGAAATCAAATGAGAATTTACAAGCCCAAGCGTTTTAACAACCTTGTCATCGTCATCTGTCAAAATGTTTGCCTGCATAATGCTTACAACGTCCATTTCACAATTCAATTTCAATGCTCCCCAATATTCAATCCCATTGACATAAATAAATTCATCATCATTCTTTTCCATAGTATAAACGATATTCCCATCATTTTTTTGAGTGATACAAGGATATTTTACAGATTTTGGAAACTTGAAAGAACGCAAACAGACAACGCAAGGTATGAAAGGATCTCTCATTAGCATTTTATTGAAAGCATTTATTTCACGTTTATTTTCATAAGTTATTCCAGCATCTTCATAATCAATATCGTAAATACAAGCTTCAGCACTCGGATAAGCAGACTTCAAATCAATGTCGATTGTCTTTTTATCAATCCAATAACCAGCAATACATTGATTATTTCCACCGTAATAACTTTCACACATTTGGAAACTGAAAGCTGCAAACCAAGGATCATTATTTAGTATTCTATAGGACTGTATAGGCGTGAATTTGTTTGTATCTTGATTGTAGTCTAATCCATCAGTTATTTTTTCAATTCCTCTGAAAAAATTATCGTAATTGAAGTCAAATTTACGTGTTTCAAAATTATAATGCTTGAACAACATCTCAATCTGTTTAGCTTTGAAACATTCAGCGTTTAGCCCATTGTAAGTCGGTGGTAACATAATATTCTCTCCTATAACTTGATTAAAATATCTTTGTGTAATTAAAGCATCAGCTAAAGAATACTTGACGAATTTGTACGTATCTTTTCTAAAAGTTGCGTGCATACATTCGTATTCTCTCTTGCTCATATCCATTTTTGCAAGTCCGAGCGATTGCCCAAGACTTGCCAATGATAAATTGTTTGCATTTGTAAAATTCATTGTATCTCTGATAGTAACATTAAACATAGCGTAACGATTCCAGCCATTGCTTGCGTCAACTTTGATTGTGTAGTTTCCATGCTTTTTCAGTGAAAAAACGCCGCCCACACCAGCACTCCTACAAATTGAAAGCATCGAGAAGTTGTGATCTTCAAATTTAAGTTTTAAATCATTCTTACGCTTGTACGTGATACCGCTGAGAATTTTAAAGAAAGACAAATCAGTCCGTCCAAAGTGGCATACCAATTCGATGTGAAGTCTCCTGCCTTCAAAACCTTTCTTCACATTTTCACCCGTAATGTTGTTATTATTATCCCTCACAGGTATTGAGTATCGCAACGGAAATTTCTTTAAATCAAAGCTGGTTTTCAAGATTCTCATAATAAGTTTAGTAAAATGCTTGAAATCTTGCATTTTAACCTGTTCGCTTTCAGCTAGAACTTGTAAAACAATAAACTCACGTGAAAACAGCTTGAAAGAATACATTGCAGTCAGCGTGTAACGATCATCAGAAACATGAGTATATTCAGTATCAAAAGAAACAACTAAAGGACGGCTTTCTGAGAAAAGCGTACAAAAATTGTTTCTAGACTTGTAAACCAATTTTGTGACATAAGGTAAATGAAATTCAGAAACATTTGAAAAATCAACTGTTTGAGCAATATCACGATTGAAAATGTCAATTGTTAAAGATTGATTGTTTTTAGCAGTGGTGTCAATTCTGCTTTGGGCCACACCCATATCAGAATTGACACCTCTTTTACGACAGTCTCCAACACCTTTAAAAATCGTGCTTTTACGGCATCGTCTTAGAATTTCATTAGCACCGAATTTTGAAACTTCGAAGCTATTTTCATTCTCGAACACATAAAATTTTGACTTTACAACTTTCTTCCAGTTCTTTATTTCTAAACTCATTTCAGGGACAAATCTGAAATTATCAACTTCACCAGTTTTTTCATTTTCATACGAAAAAATAGGATTTTCTTTTAATGCTTTTTCTGTCAGTTCAAATATTTCTTTGTTCGTTTCATTTATTGCAGCAAGTTTTTCTTCATCGTTCATATTTTTCTCCATTCCTGCTGTAACAATCATTTATTTTTTCACAACCAGTTGACATTTATAAAATTTAATGCTATAATTCACTTACTAAAGTAAATAAATATGACATTTTTTATAGAAAATTGTTGCAAAAAAGTTGTAAAAAAGTTCTTGGCGGGATTGTTACAACTTTTTTATTTTAATTTTAACATGTCTTGATATTGATTGTCAAGTCTTTATACTTTGAACTTGGCGCTCATACATTCGTTTTGACGACATTTTTAATGGTTGTTCGATAAAAGTATTGGGTGATTTAATATTTGTTCTTAAAACGCTTTATTTTGCTTTCTACTATCGTTTTCCTTTATTTCAAGCCTTTGCTTCAGGTCTTCAAGTTCATCTTTTATTTCATTTTTTTCCTCATATTTTTTGTATTGATTTTTTATTCCGAAAAAATTCACAATTCGGCAAAAACTTTTTATTACTTTGTCAAAAATATTTGAATTTGTTGTCCTAATTCCTTTGCTGTATATTAACTCGTAATTTGTGTTCTCAAATCTTGATTTTAGTTCTTCTTCTATAAATTTTTTATAAAAATTGTAGAAAAAATCTGCTACATGTAATATATTCTGATATAATATTACATTTTCTGTTTTTATTTCTCCCAACACTTCATTCTTCGCTTCTTTTTCCGCTTTTTCCAGTTCGTCTTTGGTCATATAGTTTCTTATTTTGTCACTGTCTATGTAGTTTCTCAAAAAATTTATTTTTTCGTTTGAGTTCATATCATTTTTTACATAATTTGTTGCTATTTCCATCTTTTCGTCACTTTTTATTTCGTTCATTACTTGTTCTTTGAAGTTTTTGTCTTTTTTCAAGCTGTCTCGCACTTGTGTTCTTAACCCCCAATCCTTTTTTAGTTCAGCTAAAATTGCTGAATCCTTTAATTTTGCTGGATTGACGAAACATTCGTGCTTTATTTCTGTTATAATTTCTGTGATTTTTTGCGGATTTTTTTCTAGTTCTGCCTTTTTTTCATCAGTTGCTTTTTTTATAATTTTTTTGGCAAATTCTTTATTGTGCAAAGCCTTTTTTTTGGCTGAATTTGTGTATTTTCCATCTTTGTCTTCCAAAATTTCTTCGTACTTTTCTTTTTCTACTTTTTTTTCTATTTTTTCAATTATTTTGGGTGGTAGTACATATGTCTGTTTATAATCTTCGTGTGCTTCTGTTCTTGCTTTTTCAATTATTTCTTTGTCTGTTTTGTAGTTTTCTTTCAGTTCTTTCGTTGCTTCATTTTTGGCTGTTTCCTTTATTTTTTCGTTATTATTGTAAAGATTTTTGTATTCTTGATAAAGTTCTTTTATTGCGGCGGATAATGCTTCTTTCTGAATTTCTCCATCTTTTTTCAGTTCATTTTTTGCTGTTTCTGTTTTTTCCTTTATTTGCGTTTTTAGGTTCGATATTTCGTTTTGACTTTTTTGGATCTCCGCCTCCAAATTTTCTTTTTCCTGCTCCAGCTCATTTTTTTCTTTATTCCAATTCTCTCTATTTTTTTGATGTTCTTTGCTTTCTAAGTTCCATTTTTGTCTTTTTGCCTTTTGTTCCTGTTCTTCTTTTTCCCATATGTCTTTTTGGGTTTTATGCTTAGCTTGTTCTAATGTCATGTTGTTTTTCATTTCTTTAAAATTTTCCCTTGTGTCGTTTAGCTCTTTATTTTGTTGCACCAAACTTCCGTACCGCTTTTCATCTTTATCCAAAATCTGTTTTAATTTTACAAAATCATTGTTCGGCAGGATTTTCACTGCTTCGTTGACAATCATCGTTTTCACTTTGGTGTATGACAACATTATATTTTTTACATGCTCCGCAGTATCTCTTTTTTTTATTAATTTTTGTATCTTCTGAACCTTTTTATCATATTCTTCGGCACTTATGTTCAGCATTTCTTCTTTAATTTGTTGCAGGTGAAATTTTTCAAAAACTTCATTTTTTTTCGTGTAGTCCTTTGCAAATTCTTTTATTAAGTTTTTATTGTCTTCGTCAATTTGTTTTTTCACAGAACCTGCTGATGTTTTTTGGGTTAGCTGTTTATCAAGGTTTGCAACTATTTCTATTTTGTCCTGCACTAGCATTTCCATATTAGTCTTGTACTTTTTTACGACTTCGTTGTTTTTTAACAATTCTGTGATGTTTTGGTTGATTTCTCTGTAATTAAGCCTAACACTTCGTGTCGGAAATTCATAATCTCTTGTATCTGTATTTTTATTCGTTTTTTTTACTTGCTTTTGAATTACGACATCTCTGTGTTTATCGTAAAATTCTTGCTGATATTCCTCCCAGTTCTTGTATTTTTTATCGAGGTTAAAATTTTTCCTCGTGATACCGTTTGTCTTGTTAAAGCGACTGAAACGCTTTTGCAGAGCGCCATTGACTTTGTTCATATCTATGTCTTCTGCATCGTACACCGCTTTCTTTTCTCTTTTCCTTTGCAGGACAAACATTGATTGCATATGCGGTTTAAATTCATCAAGATGTACCGTCGCATATACACATTTCGCATTTTCTCCTAGCTCATTTTGCACTACCTTTAGATTTTCTTCAAAATAACTTTTCCATTGTTCTTTTGTCAAGATGTAGTGCGACGAAATTTTTGCCTTATTTATCAGACTTCCGTCCGCCAAACTTGAGTCAACTAAAATCACATCTTTTTGATTAGGTTTCAAAATACAGTTGTTGAACTGATTTTTCAATATTTCGTCATTTCTAACAAGTACAATATTATTTTTCGTCAAATTTTTATTCACATTGTTATGATAAATTTTTGCTTCCCTTAGTGCTTCATCTTTCACTTTTTGAACTCCGCTTTTATTACTTGCCGAAGACATTTTGTCTATGTCGTTTCTAAAACTTAATTGCTTCATTTTTTTCACTTCCTTTATTTATTTTTTTCTAAATTTTCGCCATCACTCCTTTCAAATTATTCACATCCCGCTTTTTCAAAATTAATCCATCTTTTATTTCAAAATTGTTCACATCTAGTTTTTCAACTACGCCATCGTAGTCTGTTTTTTCAAATCTATTTTACCATGTAAAATATGTTTTGTAAAAAACAGCTACTACGATGTCCGTAGTTCACGATACAGACATTTTTTTCAAAATGTCCATCGTGCAAGGGATTTGCAACCCCCTTGACCCCCGCTTTGCGCCGCAAAAATTTTTAAAATCAAAGCTGTGTTTGATTTTAAATTTTATCTGTGTTACAATTATTTTGTAAAAAATATTAGATTTTCTTCGCATAAAAATTAAAATTTTTTGTTCAGTCAACTATATTTTTTTACAAAATTTTGCGGCGCTTTTTGTCCGCTGGACTCATATTTTTTGATAAAATTGCTGTCTCTTTTTCAAAAATTTTTGATGTATTTTTATTTCAAATTGGCTGATGTTTTTATTTTAGAAAGGAGATGATGTGAGATGTCTGAAACGCTTAAAAATACCGACCTTATGACATTGATTTCAATTGCGCAAAAAGATGAAAGTAAAAGCGCTGAAATCAAAAATCAGATTGAAATTGCTGTTCAAGATTTAAATAAATTGATTAATGCTAAGCAGAAAAAATTAGATGAGCTTGATAAGAAATCTATGAAGATAAAATATGAGATAGACTTGAGTAAGCAAACAAAAGAAATGTACCAGAATGCTTTAAAAAATTTCTTTAAATAAAAAAAATAGAAGTGGTTCATAAATACGAATCACTTCCTTTTTTTTCAATTTTCAAAAAATCAATCTGGGGGTTAATATGGTTCTTTAGCGGCTTGCCGCTAAGAGAGATGTAACATTTCCAGCGGGTTGTATATTCCGTCCTCCACTTCGTACTTCTTCCCTGCCAGTGTTACGATTTCTTTTATTTCAATCCTTCTTTTCTTATTATTTCTTCTGCCAAATCATTATAATCTTTTTCATTTCCCCCCTCTTTTTTTATTGTTGTTTTTAGTTGATATTCATCGAGAAGTTTTTCAAAAGCCTCAAAACTTGGTTCCTTTGATGTTTTTTCTGTTAATATTATACCGCTTATTTTTTTATTTAAATCTCTTGCAAAGTCAATTACAGATTTTATCCCGATTGTTTCTATCCAATCGTCTTTACTCACAACATATATATCTGATGCAAACAGTACGCTAGGCAAGTACTCATGGAAAGTTGGTGCTGTATCAATTATAATCACATCATATTTGTCTTTTAAGGTTAATAGATAATCTTTTAAGGCTTTATATCTTCCGTAACCTCTTTTACCTGTGTCGATGGCTGTTACCTCTAAATTATCATTGACAGCAACTGTTTCGATTTTTGTATTCTTGTCCAAAAGTTCATAATCTTTCACGCTTTGAATATCTTTTATTCCAAGCATACTTGTTAGGTCAAATTTTGGATCTGTATCGATCGCTAGCACTTTTAGTCCTTTCGCTGAGAATTTTAACGCTATGTTAAACGCCGTTGTAGTCTTTCCTGTTTTTGAATTGTTGTTGCAAAAGCTAATTATTTTCATTTTGTCTTCCTCCTATTTTTTATTATACATTTTCTATAATGTGCTTAAACACTGGCTTAGTGATGTTGTCCAACACGGTGGACAACATATATCATCGGTCACGACCGACAATATAAATTAATTTTCTGAAATCCTTATGAATACTGGGTTGCATATCTTATCGGTCACGACCGACAAGATATTTTTTGTAATTTTTCTTTTATATTTTTTATTTCTTCTTTTATTTTATTTAGCTGTTTTTCTTTTCTTTTTAATTCTTTTTGCAAAAATTCTTTTGTGTCATTATTTTTTATACTTTTCTGCGACTCAATATCTTTAAATTTTTCTTTTGGATTTTCTGATGATATTATTTCCGTAATATCCGATTCGACAAAAACAGTATCGGCGTTTGTTATTTTTTTAACAGCTCTATCTGGTAATTCTAGCACTTGTTGATTTTCTTTTCCGATATATTTACCTTGCAAGTATAATTTGTATTTTCTAATTGCAATATTTGCTTTATCTTTTTTTATTCCCATTTTGTTAAGCCATTTTCCCCAGCAACCTGTCTTGTGTTTAGCAAAAATTTCATTTGCTTGATACAAAGCGTCATAATACCACAACATATGCTGTCCAATGTTTTTTAAGTGATGTGATATGTCGTGTTCGCATTTTATTAGGGTTTGTTCTTCATCTTGTGTTAGTTCAAATTCTGCATAATCTATGTTATATATTGTTTCTTGCTTAGGTAAGACTGTTGCTTTTTCATCATTTACTTCGTTGAAAATATCTGACATATTTATTTTTCTTTTACTCATTTTATCCCTTCCCTAGCTGATATTTCATTACCTAAAGCTTGATAATCAATAGCTCCATTTGACTTTGGTGAAAATTCAAATATAGATTCTTTTAAGGCAAGTGCTTCCGATAATGCAATATTTTTTCTAATTTTTGTATTTAGCATGTATTTACCGTAATTTTTTGTCAAACCTTTTTCAATTTCTTGTGATAGTCCTGTGTTTTCTTTTCTTGTTAGAATAATTCCTTTGATTTCTTTGCCATTGTTTTTTACAAAATTTATTGTTGTTTTTATAGCGTCTATTTCAAATGTACCAGCAAGCATTGGAATATAAACACTATCACTTGTGTAAATAGCAGACTTTGTATAAAGGTTTAGTGCAGGAGCTGTATCAATTATAGCAATATCATAATCATCAGCTACTATGTTTAAAATTTTGTCTAACAGTTTAAAACACATTGGAGTTTTATTTTGTAATGCTATCATATCGTTTGAAACATTTTCATCGGATCCAGCACCGATAAAGTGTAATTTATCGTTTATGATAATTGGATCAAAATCATTTACTCTTCCAAGTAAATAATCGCCTAAAGTGTTTTTGATGTTAGTAACACCGAAACTTTTTTTTAAATCTTGCTGACCATCGGTGTCGATCACTAAAACTTTTAATCCTTTTTGTACAAAGTACCAAGCCAAATTAAACACAGTGGTTGTTTTTCCTACCCCACCTTTTCTATTTGTTATTACCATTTTTTTCATTTCACATCACCTCTTATTTCAAAATACTCTCAAGATTAACTAATTTGCTGTTTATATCGCTATAACTCAAATTTGAATAAACTAGTGTATTATTGATGTTTTTATGACCTAACACTTTTTTAAGTTCAGCCAATGATAATCCAGCGTTTAGTAAATGTACAGCTCGACTGTGGCGGAACACATGCGTATGAGCTTTTTTTAGATCTAAATGTAAAGATTTGAAAAGCTGTTTCATATAACGATTTGTATGAGTTTCACTAGCTCTTGTTCCTCTGCTGTTTCTAGCGATATAATCATTATCCCTCAACTTCAATCGTATCTGTTGTTCCAGCAACAATGAGTAGAGTTCAGCCGAAATCACTATTTCCTTGTAGTCTTTATACTTCTGCTTTGAATTATTCACTTTAACAACAATTAAATTCTTTCCCCTGTAATTAATTTTTTGAATATCGCTGTATCTCAAGTTCAATACTTCAGCAATTCTTGCACCCAATTCATACAGCAAAGCAAATATTACCTTGTAGCAAGGTTTTGCATTATTGATTACTTCTTTTATTTCATATTCACTTAAATATTTTACTTTTTCTTCTTTTGAGTCAGAATCAACTAGTTCGTAGTTTTCGTGAAGTATAATGTCGCTCATTTTCCAACCCCCATTAAGTATGTTTTTCATTATTTCGTACTTT
>ERZ773066.1802-NODE-1802-length-10831-cov-3.085375_pt1 | contig 10831 bp, 7 predicted proteins | sample MGYA00580573_ERZ773066 | MGnify/ENA primary metagenome ERZ773066 (study PRJEB29015, sample SAMEA2738128) | human oral metagenome | biome: human oral; feature: human-associated habitat; material: saliva | place: China | collected 2203 ... | reverse complement strand
CAAAGAACCCAATCATCGATCGTTATCATATTCCAACATCAAACAGTATCTTCAACAGTGCAGTGGTACCTTTTGAAGATGGTTTTGCTGGTGTGTTCCGTTGTGATAACAAAGCTGTCCAGATGAATATCTTTGTTGGTTTCAGCAAAGATGGGCTTAATTGGGATATTAGTCATGAGCCAATTAAGTTTGAAGCTGGTAACACAGAGATGATAGAATCAGAATATAAGTACGATCCACGTGTGACATGGATTGAAGATAGATACTGGATTACATGGTGTAATGGTTATCATGGTCCAACTATTGGTATTGCTTACACTTTTGACTTTAAGAAATTTTATCAGTGTGAGAATGCTTTTCTGCCCTTCAACCGTAATGGTGTACTGTTCCCACAGAAGATTAATGGTAAGTATGCCATGTTGAGTCGTCCAAGTGATAATGGTCACACACCCTTTGGTGATATTTATATTAGCTTCAGTCCCGACATGAAATATTGGGGAGAACACCGTTGTGTGATGAAGGTTACTCCTTTCCCAGAGAGTGCATGGCAGTGTACGAAGATTGGAGCAGGCTCCGTTCCTTTCCTTACGGATGAGGGATGGTTGCTTTTCTACCATGGTGTGATTACCACTTGCAATGGTTTCCGCTATTCAATGGGTGCTGCTATCCTTGATAAGGACCATCCTGAGAAGGTACTCTATCGTACCCGCCCTTATCTTCTTGCACCGAATGCACCGTATGAATTGCAAGGTGATGTGCCTAACGTTGTCTTTCCTTGTGCTGCCTTACAGGACGGTGAACGTGTAGCAGTTTATTATGGCGCAGCAGATACAGTCGTTGGTATGGCTTTTGGTTATATCAAAGAGATTGTAGAATTCACCAAGAACAATAGTATTTTATAAGAAAATAGTATTCATATTGAGGGCAAACGGGAGCGTTTGTCCCCAATAGTGAATGCTTGTAAACACGTCATTACCCATCATCAAACACTCGGTATGAAGCGAACTTTCCTTTTGACACTTCTCGTTTCCTTGTCTTTTCTTTCTCTTAAGGCTACAGATAAGGGGGGAGAAGAGCCAGTCGACTTTGTTAATCCCTTTATAGGAACATCTAATTTTGGTACTACTAACCCCGGTGCATTGTGTCCAAATGGTTTGATGTCAGTTGTTCCTTTTAATGTAATGGGGTCAGATCTGAATAAATACGATAAGGATGCGCGTTGGTGGTCTACGCCTTATGAGTATCATAATGTGTTTTTTACGGGTTTTTCTCATGTCAACTTAAGTGGTGTTGGTTGTCCGGAGGTAGGGTCATTATTGCTTATGCCGACAACAGGGAAGTTGAATGTCGATTATAAGGAATATGGTAGTACGTATGATAAGGAAGTAGCACATCCAGGTTATTACAGTAACCACCTTATTAAATATGATGTGAAGACGGAGGTTACCGCTACATTACGTAGCTCTGTTGCACGTTTCACATTCCCTAAAGGAGAGAGTCATGTTCTTTTAAACCTTGGAGAGGGCTTGACGAATGAGTCAGGTGCAATGGTAAAGAAAGTGAGTGATACAGAATGGGAAGGCGTAAAACTGCAGGGAACATTCTGTTATAATTCACAGGCAGTGTTCCCAATCTACTTTGTTATGCGCATCAGTAGGCAGCCGTTAGCATCAGGTTACTGGAAGAAACAACGCACAATGAAAGGTGCAGAGGCTGAGTGGGATCCCGATAATGGTAAATATAAACTTTATACATCTTATCAAAAAGAACTCTCAGGGGATGATATTGGTGTGTGGATGAACTTCAATACAGAGGCTAACGAACAAATAGATGTTCAGATGGGGGTATCATTTGTGAGTATCGCAAATGCCCGTGAGAATTTGGAAAAGGAACAAAGCGGTAAAGATTTTGATATTATTCATGCTGAGACTAAACGTAAGTGGAATGACGATTTGTCTCGTATCCTTGTTGAAGGAGGCACAAAGACAGAGCGAACCATCTTCTATACGGCACTTTATCATATCCTTATTCACCCGAATATTCTGCAGGATGTCAACGGACAGTATCCCGCTATGGAGAGTAATGATAACAGAACGGTAAGTGAAGGTAATCGCTATACTGTATTTTCTTTGTGGGATACTTATCGGAATGTACATCAGTTGCTGACTCTTGTGTATCCTGAAAGACAACGTGACATGATTCGTTCAATGATTGCGATGTATGATGAGCATGGCTGGATGCCCAAATGGGAACTCTATGGACGTGAGACTTACACGATGGAAGGTGATCCTGCAATTCCTGTTATCACAGATTCCTGGTTGAAAGGACTGCGTGGTTACGATATCAACAAAGCTTACGAAGCTTTTAGAAAGTCGGCCCTGACGAAGGGAAAGGATAATCCTCTTCGCCCAGACAATGACGAGTATATGCAGAAAGGGTACGTTGCGCTACATGAACAATATGATAATTCAGTCTCACATGCACTTGAATATTATATTGCCGATAATGCTCTTTCGCGTTTGGCGGATGCTTTAGGAAAGAAAGATGATGCTCGCTTGTTTTATAACAGGTCACTAGGTTATCGGCATTATTTTGATAAAGAGTATGGAATGTTACGTCCTTTGATGCCTGATGGTACCTTTTATAAGCCTTTCAATCCGCGACAAGGCGAGAACTTTGAACCATCTCCAGGTTTTCATGAGGGTAATGCATGGAACTATACGTTCTATGTTCCGCATGATGTCATGGGACTCGCTAAGTTGATGGGAGGGCAAAAAAAGTTTATAGATAAGCTACAATCTGTGTTTGATAAGGGTTATTATGATCCTGCAAACGAGCCAGATATTGCCTATCCTTACCTCTTCTCTTACTTCAAAGGGGAAGAATGGCGTACACAGGTGTTGACGCACAAGCTTCTCAAGGAGTATTTCAAGAATGCACCAGAGGGTATTCCTGGTAATGATGACACGGGAACAATGTCAGCATGGGCTGTATTCAACATGATAGGTCTTTATCCTGATTGTCCTGGAGAACCGTCTTATACGCTGACTTCTCCAGTCTTTGATAAGATAGCAATCCGTTTGGATAAAGCTCAGTGGGGTGGGGATAGTATTCGAATAGAGACAATCCGTCCTAATACTGATGCTGTTATCATTAGAGAAGTAACATTGGGCGGAAAACCATTGAATCGTTATCGCATCACAAATGACGAACTCTTGAAGGGTGGTGAACTAAAGTTCTATTTGAAATAGTATGAGAGTTATATCCTAACTCGACAATCAATAATCCAATAACTCAACGAATCGTATGAGGAAACAAATTCTTTTTTGTGTGGCTCTACTACTTCTATCGATACTTTCATCAGTGTCAGTCGTAGCGCAAGATGTTATCCCACAACCAAACAATATTAGTTATTCAAAAGGTTACTTTACCCTAAACAAAGGTTTGAAGGCGGTGACTAATCTTACAGGGCAAGACTTTAAAGTGTTGAATCAGTTCACATCTGATGATATGGATATACCTCTAACTTCTATGGAGAAGCCATCAAAGGCGTATAATGTACGCTTGATCTGTACTGGGACAGCTCTACAGGCAACACAAGCACAGGATAGTGCACGCCTGCAAGGATATGAATTAGAGGTTGCACCGAAGTCGATAACTATTCGGTCATTGACTCCAACAGGCTTATTTTATGGTTTGCTGACATTAGCACAGCTAGAGAAAGGTCGTCAAATACCATGTGTGAAGGTAAAAGACACGCCTCGTTTCCCTTATCGTGGACTAATGATAGACTGCTCTCGGCACTTTTGGACAAAGAAGTTTATCATGAAGCAGTTGGACGCAATGGCTTATTTCAAGCTCAATCGCTTCCATTGGCATCTCACGGATGGCGGTGGATGGCGTATGGAAGTGAAACAGTATCCTCGCTTAACGAATGAGACCGCCTATCGAACACAGTCAGATTGGGTGAAGTGGTGGATGGAAAAAGACCGTAAGTATTGTCCAGTAGGAACTCCGGGAGCGTATGGTGGATATTATACGCAGCAAGATATTAAGGATATTGTGCGCTATGCAGCAGCACGTCATATCACTGTTATTCCAGAGATAGAGATGCCTGGGCATAGCGACGAGGTGGTGTATGCTTATCCAGAGTTGTCATGTACAGGGAAACCTTATACACAATCAGACCTCTGCGTGGGGAAGGAGAAGACTTATACATTCCTTGAGAATGTCTTGAAAGAAGTGATGCAGCTCTTCCCTTCAGAGTATATTCATATTGGGGGAGATGAGGCTGAGCGTCGAACTTGGAATACCTGCCCTGATTGCCAACGTCTGATGAAAGAGCACAATCTCAAGAATACAGCTGAACTTCAGAGTTATTTTACGCATCGTATAGAGCAATTTTTGAATAAGAATGGGCGTAAACTTTTGGGATGGGATGAGATAATGGAGGGGAAATTGGCCCCCAATGCTGCCGTAATGTCATGGCGTGGAACTGATGCAGGTATAGAAGCGGCTAAGCATAAGCATCATGTTGTGATGGCTCCGCAGCAGTATTATTATCTTAATATGTATCAGGATGACCCAATGAGGCAGCCCAAAGCACAAGGCGGATATACTCGTTTGGATAAGATTTATAGTTATAATCCACTTCCTATGACCTATAAAGGTACGGATGTAGAGAAGTATATGGACGGTGTACAAGCCTGCGTTTGGACAGAATTCATATCCGAACCTGATCATCTGGAGTATATGCTTTATCCTCGTTTATTTGCTTTGGCAGAGACAGGATGGACAAAAAAGCCTACAGGTTATGTTGACTTCCATAAAAGAGCATTGGTAAATGTTGAGCGTTTAAAGAAAGAAGGCTATCATGTGTTTGATCTTTCAAAGGAAAAAGGACCTCGTGAAGAGAGTAGAAGTATTACAACACATGAGGCTTTGGGTAAGCCAGTCACTTATCTCGGACGCTATTCTGAGAAGTATCGGGCTGAAGGCGACAGCTCGTTAGTCAATGGATTGCGTGGTGATTGGGGCTATCTTGAAGGACGTTGGCAGGGCTTTATAGATAGTACAGGAATGGATGTGGTGGTTGATATGGGGAAAATCACTGATATCAGGGATGTAGAAGTAGACTTTATGCACATGTATGATGTTGTTATATATGCCCCAGAATCTGTGACACTTATGGTCTCTGATGATGGAAAAAACTATAAAACAATTGATAAGGTAAACCCTGGTATTAAGGCTAATGTCCCTTATCTCCTCTATCCTTATGTATGGAAGGGGAATGTCAAAGGTAGATATGTTCGCATGAAAGCGCTCTCTCGTGAGCCTGATGCATGGATTTTCACAGATGAAATTATTATCAATAGGAAATAGAATAAGCTAAAATATGAAGAAAGGACTCTTAACATTTGTGTTGATTGCGGTCGCAAATGTCTGTGTAATGGCACAGGACTACACGCAGTATGTCAATCCCTTTATAGGTACAGGAGGACATGGACATGTATTCTTAGGTGTAAATGTGCCGTTTGGTATTATCCAATCAGGTCCTACACAGAAGAAACAAGGATGGGATTGGTGCTCTGGTTATCATTACAGTGATTCTACTGTGATAGGTTTTGGACAGATGCATCTGAGTGGAACAGGTATAGGAGATTTAGGTGATGTGTCACTTCTTCCCACGGTTGATCCGTCACAACGTGAGGTGAAGTTTGCTCATCGTGCTGAACATGTACGTCCAGGATACTATTCTGTGATGCTCGCTTCGGGTATACGGGTTGAACTGACGGCTACTAAGCGTGTTGCTTTTCATCGTTATTCGTTCCCTGCAGATGTTTCGAAGGGGTATATTGTACTCAATCTTAGTCAAGGTATCGGATGGGACAAGATGACTTCTTGCAGTTTTAAGCAAGAGTCTGATAAGACGGTGAGTGGCTATCGTATGTCTACAGGATGGGCAAAAGACCAACGAGTCTACTTTGTTGCAGAGTTCTCACAACCTGTAAAACTACAGTCGAATGAGGGGGATAGTATTGGCGTCTTTGCTGATAATAATACAGAACAACCCCTCCTTGTTAAAGTAGGAATCTCTGCTGTTAGTATTGATAATGCCCGTCAGAATCTGCAAACAGAGCTACCTGGATGGGACTTCCACAACACTGTGGCTCAAGCAAAGCGTGAATGGAATCAAGAGTTGGGTAAGGTTGCTATCAAAACACAGGATGAACATGCGAGAAAAATATTCTATACTGCCCTTTATCATACGATGATAGCGCCATCAGTATTCAGTGATGTTAATGGAGAATACCGTGGTGCAGATGGTAAGACGCATAAGGGTAACTTCACGAACTATACTACTTTCTCTTTATGGGATACATATCGTGCTGCACATCCACTGATGACAATTCTTCATCCTGATATGCAGAAAGATATTGCACAGACCATGTTGCATATCTTTAAGCAACAAGGAAAGCTTCCTGTGTGGCATCTTATGGGTAATGAAACTGATTGTATGGTTGGTAATCCTGGTATCCCAGTACTGACGGATATAGCTTTGAAAGGCTTTGATGTGGATAAAAATGCTGTCTTTGAGGCTGCAAAGGCATCTGCGATGCGTAATGAACGAGGTTTGGGACTATTGAAGAAGTACGGTTATATACCTTGTGATCTCGACCCTGAGCATGAAACTGTAGCCAAAGGGTTGGAATATGCTTTGGCAGATGCGTGCATTGCGAAGTTGGCAAAACAATTAGGCAGAGCGGAAGATTATAAGTATTTTATGAAGAGAAGCCAGTCATATAGGGACTTCTACTTTGATAAGAAGACTAAGTTTATGCGTGGTGTAACCTCTGATGGTAAGTTCCGTGAACCTTTTGACCCATTCAATACCGTACATCGCCAAGATGATTATACTGAAGGAACAGCCTGGCAGTATGTTTGGTTGGTACCACATGATGTTCACGGGTTGGTTGAAGCCTTTGGTGGAGAGAAGCCTTTTGTGTCCAAACTCGATTCTCTCTTTATCGTAAGTGGTGATATGGGAGCAGATGCATCACCAGATATCACTGGTCTAATAGGACAATATGCGCATGGTAATGAGCCAAGTCATCATATACTTTATATGTATAATTATATTGGTCAGCCTTGGAAAGGGGCAGAGAAGATTCGTTATGTATTAAAGAACCTGTATCATGATGATTTTGATGGACTGAGTGGTAATGAGGATGTTGGCCAGATGTCAGCCTGGTATATACTCTCTGCATTGGGTTTCTATCAAGTTGAACCAGCTGGAGGCAAGTATATCATTGGTTCACCAATCTTTGATGACGCTGTTATAAATGTTGGTAATGGTAAGACTTTCCGAATCATAACGCATAATAATAGTGATAAGAACATGTACATCCAGAGTGCAAAGCTGAATGGTAAACCGTATACACGTTCGTATATAGATTATAAGGATATCGTCAGAGGGGGCACTCTAGAGTTTACGATGGGTGATAAACCTTCACAGTTCGGTGTTAAAAAGACAGATAGACCTTAACTCTGAAGCTAGTATGGGTGATTTTTATAATATTGTTTCTCAGTTTAAGATAGAAGGGAAAATAAAAGATATCCTTCCCATAGGGAATGGATTGATAAATGAGACATTGAGAGTTTCTACCATTGCAGCAGATACTCCTGATTATATATTACAGCGCATTAATAACAATGTGTTCCCTGATGTTAATCTTTTGCAGCATAATATAGAAGCTGTAACCGGACACATCCGCAATAAGCTGAAAGAGTTAGGTGAAGAAGATGTCAATCGTAAGTGTCTATTTTTCATCGAGTCTGTAGGTGGAAAGACCTATTATCAAGATGCTAACGGTAACTATTGGAGAATGAGTGTATTTATTCCCGACTCTTTTACAAAGGAAGAAGTTAGTCCTGAAAGTGCCTTTTGCTGTGGTGAAACCTTTGGGAATTTCGAGAAGATATTGCTTGATTTAGATGAACCCTTAGGTGAAGTCATACCGAATTTCCATAATATGGAATTCCGTCTGCACCAGTTACATGACGCTGTTGTTGCTGATAAGATGGGGCGGGTTGCTTCTGTCCGGGATATTCTCAGTGAGATAGAACGTAATGCGGATGAAATGTGTCTTGCTGAAAAGCTCTATCGTGATAAGGTTTTGCCCAAGCGTATCTGTCATTGTGATACGAAAGTCAACAACATGCTATTTGATTCTGATGGAAAAGTACTATGTGTTATAGACCTTGATACGGTAATGCCGAGTTTTATTTTCTCTGATTATGGTGACTTTTTACGTACGGGAGCTAACTATGTCGCTGAAGATAGTGATGACTATCAAGCTGTTGGTTTAAAGGAAGACATCTTTTGTGCCTTTACAGAGGGGTATCTTAGTACTGCAGGTAGCTTCTTGACAGCCATAGAGATAAGCCATCTTCCTTATGCTGTAGCACTGTTCCCTTTTATGCAGTGTGTGCGTTTCCTTACTGATTATATCAATGGAGATGTCTATTTTAAGACGAAATATGCTGAACATAATTATGTTCGTTCACGTAATCAGTTACTACTTTATCGTGATGTGCGTCGTCATGATCAGATGATGAATGAGTTTATAAAGAAAATATTGAAGCTGTGAAGTATTTAGAAGCAAGACATTTAAGACTCTCTCAGGTTAAGGCGGTTGATATTCCAGCCCTGTTTAATCAGAATAATATACCTTACAACAGTATAGATGTTATTAACTGGCACGCATTTCCATATTGTCCAAAGGTGGAATTTGCCATAGCTCATACAGGTGATACCATACTGTTACATTATCGTGTAGAAGAAGATGGTGTCAGGGCTGTTGCTGGAGAAGATCTAGGGAATGTATGGGAGGATTCTTGTTGTGAGTTTTTTGCAAGCCCAGATGCAGATGGAAGTTACTATAATTTGGAATCCAACTGCATCGGGACGATTCTCTTATGTAACGGAAAAGGGCGAGAAGAGCGAATGCAAGCGCCTCTAAGCGCCTTAAAAAAGATTGACCGTTGGGGCATCATTGGGAAGAAAAATTATCGGATTAGACGAAAAAGCGCATCAGTGGGAGCTTTCATTAGTCATCCCTGTTTCGGCATTCTTCCGTCATAAGATTGATAATCTAAGCGGTTTAATAATACATGGAAATTTCTATAAGTGTGGAGATAAGACTGCACATCCTCATTTCCTTTCATGGAATCCGATAGATATTCCGTCTCCGGACTTCCATCGTCCAGACTTCTTTGGTGAGATAAAATTCCTGTAATACGAGACAGGCAGTGAAAAACATCCTCAATGTTTATCACTGCCTATATTATTTTTAGAAGTTTATACTCTTTATTTTTCTTTTACTTCTGTGTCTTGAATGTTGTCAGCAATCAGCTTGTCACCTGTGACAATCTTGGCATCCTCTGCTTTTTCAAACTTCTTTTTTACGTTATAGAGTCTGATTAGTAGTACTAATTCAATAAGCCCATAGCACATTAATGACCATCCGATGATCTGTAATGGTAATGCAGCAGCCTCTATTGGCTTACTAATGACGAGAATGGCAACAACAAGAATCGCAGTTGGGAAGAACCAATAAAAGATTGGAACCTGTGAATACTGCCGTGAACTGGCAAGTCCCATGAACTGGTTTATAGCACCAAGAATGAGCAAGGCAGCAAGGATATAAACCACCCATGTTATGAATGTATTTGGCATTACGGCAAGGATAATTCCCAGAATGATACTTCCTACTCCAGCAGCAGGGAATGACGGACCTTTCACGGCATCGTTATTTTCGTCTGATTCTGAAGTCTGTTTCTTCACTCTCTCCTTCTCTATATAATATACAGCACAAGAAAATAATCCTGATAAGAAGAACAAGATGCCAACAGTTATGGTCATCCATGTCATTGTCTCCTCGCGGTACTTTACTAAAAGGAAACCTATCACTAAAACGAGAATAGCCCTAACGGCTGATATTTGTAATACTTTCATAAATGCAAAAGTACAAAATAATCTCAGAACCAATCGCTTAGCATTTAACTTTTTAGTATTTTTGCATGAAAAAATATGGATATGACAATATTATATCTTGTCCGTCATGGTGAGACTGTTGATAATGCACGTCACATAATGCAAGGACAGACACAAGGACAATTGAACGATAACGGTATTAGACAGGCTGAAGAAGTTGCAGAACGAATGAAGACAGAACAGATAGATGCCTTTGTCTCAAGTGACTTACGCCGTAGTATTCATACGTGCGAGATAATTGCACAACCTCATAATGCATCTGTTGTTACAACACCGTTGCTCCGTGAGCGTGATTGGGGGGCGTTTACTGGCAAGTATATACCTGACCTTTCTAATCTTAATGACCCTACATTGTGGCCAAATGATATAGAAAGTCTGGATGCGATGAAGGTACGCGCAAAGGAGTTCTTGGCGTGGATACGTAAAACATATCCTGGTCAGAGGGTACTTGCCGTAGGGCATGGTATTATTAATAAAGCAATACAAAGTGTTTTCTTTGATAAGCCAATGAAAGAGATTCCTCCAATGACAAATGCTGAGATACGTATCTTGGATTTAGACTAATAACACAAAAGGGACGTCACTCACGTGAAGTCCCTCTTTCATTTAAATAACTCTCTGATTGTTTACATTTCTTGGTGAACCTGTTGCATCCTCGCTTTTCGGAATGAGAATGCCAATACAATCTTCAACCTTCGTTACAATAAACCTGTTTTCTTTTGATCTTTTAGTATAGTATTTAAACCTTATTGAAATTGAATCTTATAGAATTTT
>ERZ773066.1796-NODE-1796-length-10842-cov-6.876518_pt1 | contig 10842 bp, 8 predicted proteins | sample MGYA00580573_ERZ773066 | MGnify/ENA primary metagenome ERZ773066 (study PRJEB29015, sample SAMEA2738128) | human oral metagenome | biome: human oral; feature: human-associated habitat; material: saliva | place: China | collected 2203 ... | reverse complement strand
GACGGGCGGGTCCGCGCACTGCTCAGGCGGGGCGCGGACCCGCCCGCCGTCGTCCTCCCCTCGGGGCCGGACGGGGCGGGCGGTGCTCGACCGCGAGAAGACCGGTCGGATAGTCTTGAGCGGGAGACCGACGTCGAGGAGGAGGGGAGAGACCCGTGCTCACGCGCTTCGAGGTGTCGGGCTTCAAGAACCTGAGGGACGTCGTCGTCGACTTCGGGCCCTTCACCTGCATCGCCGGGCCCAACGGCGCGGGGAAGTCGAACCTCTTCGATGCGATCCAACTGCTCTCCGCCCTCTCCCGCACGTCGTTCTCAAGGGCCTTCGGCGAGATCCGCGCGGGCGGCGGTCAGCGCGGAACGGTCCGCTCCATGCTGTCCCCCCGGGTGCTGGCCGGCGAGGAGAATCTGAGGCTCGCGGCGGAGCTCATCGTCCCCGGGACGACGGAGATTGTGCACCGCAGCCCCTTCATGACGACGGGGGCCGTGCGCCGCAATGTTCGGCCGCACAATACATTCCTGCGCTACGAGATCGAGCTGTCCGTCGATGACTCTGACGGAGTCGCCCCGCGCCTCGGCATCGTGCGGGAGTCCCTCGCGCCCCTGAGAATGGAGTCGCTGCCCGAACCCATGCGGGCCGTCTGCACCGACTACGTGGTAAGCGAGAGTTGGAGTGGTATTTTCGCGACGTGTTCTGATGAGAATCCCCGCAGGGACGGCACCGTCTTCGTCGATATTATCGATCAGATCGACGACGAGGAGATGGGTCTCGTTGACATCGTGAATTCTGTTGAAATCGACGGGACGAAGGCTGCCGTGCTGAGCATGACGGACTTGGTTGTCGCGCCCGAGGTGCGCGCGGTGCGCCGGGAGATGGCCTCGTGGCGGTTCTTGTCCCTCGAGCCGAGCGCCATGCGCGCCGCGGACGACGTCGACGAGGTCGGTCCGATCTCGGCCACCGGTGCGCACGTCCCCGCCTTCCTCCATCGGCGGGAGCAGCGCACCGGGAGCGCGGTCTGCGACGAGGTCCGCCGGGCCGCGGCCGCCCTGGTCGATATCCGGAGTCTGCGGGTCGTCCCCAATGGCGACTTCCTGGAGCTGCGGGCCCAGCTGGGGGAGGGCCCCGAGTTGCCGGCGCGCTCGCTGTCGGACGGGACGCTGCGCTTCCTCACCCTGGCGGCACTGGGAGTATCCGATGATATCGGGCTCATCGCCCTGGAGGAGCCGGAGAACGGCATTCACCCGGCGAAGATCGAGGCGATGCTCGAGCTGCTGCGCTCGTTGTCCCAGCCGGAAGAACCGGAGAAACCGGAGGAGAAGAACTATTCTGATCCGTGGTCCCGGCTGGAGTCGACTGATTCGACCGAGCCGATTGATCCGATCGGGCCGAAGAGCGGACGTCTGCGCCAGGTGCTCGTCAACACCCACTCCCCGTACCTCGTCGAGGAGGTGCTGCGGCGAGCCCCGGATGACGTCTTGTGCGCGGTCCTGTGGACGCGTCAGGACCCCGACGGGCGGCGCAGCTCCTCGGCCTCCTTCCATCCGCTGGCGGGCACCTGGCGGGTGCAGCGGTGGAAGGAGCGGGGCGGGCCGCGCGCCATGGCGCCGGTGTCCCGATCCCGGCTCGTCGATTATCTGCGCGACCCGGCCGCCGAGGACACGGGGGATGACGCGTGAGCGGCTACTGGCAGTGCGCCCTCGTGTGCGAGGGGAGATCGGACGAGCCCCTGACGGAGGCGCTGCAGAGTCTCATGCTCGCCTGTCGTCCGGGCGATGATATTGCAGTCGAGGTCTACCGCCCCGAGAGGGCGACGGATCGTAGTGTCGCCGCGAAACTGGCGGTCATTGCCGCTGACGACGTGTATGATCTCGTCTTCGTGCATCGTGATGCGGATAATGCCGGGTGGGAGGCTCGTGCTGAGGAGATCCGTTCAGCCGGGGAGAAGCGCGCGGTGCCGGTGATCCCAGTGCGCATGACGGAGACCTGGGCGCTCGCCCATCTCGGGGCGGAGGAGGAGTGCCGCAAATGGCCGGCCGACAATGCGAGTATCGGGCGTTTGCGGACCCTGGAGGAGATGAGCGATCCCAAGGAGATGCTCCGTCGTTGGGCGAGTCGCGGCAGAACCTCCCTTCTCGCCGGGGATGACTGGGGCAGGTTCCGTTCCGAGGCGATCCGGAGGATCGATGTCGAGAAACATGTCGCCGAGCTGGACGCTTGGAGGAGGCTGCGCGAGTGCCTCGAGGCCGCCATGATCAGGTGCAGGCCCCACCTGGCCGGGGAGTCGGCGGACTGACCCGGGGCGCGGGACCCGCTCGGGGTGAGCCGGTCGCGTCGCAGAGTCGTTCCCGGGATGGCAGCTGGCCCCTACATCGGACGGGGCCGGCCCGGACGTCTCATCCTGACCGCGGGCCACTCCGGCCCCCGCTGTCGCAGTCCGAGCGCGCCGGCGGGGCGGAAAAGGTGGCTGGCGCGTACTTTTAACGCCTCAGTTCCGCGATCGTCCATCGCAGAAGAGCGCAATGACGCCGTTTCTCGGATGCGCGACGTCGCGCGGCGACCTTAAAAGTACGCGCCGGCCACCTTTTCGCGGGCGGATCCCCTGGTGCGGCGGCAGTCCTCGAACTGATCACCGCCATGGCGCGCGACACCGGCGAGTTCCCCGGTGCGGTGAAGGCTCCCGCGGGACTGCCTCGTGACGACCCCGGGCGGCCTCGCCAAGGCCGATGTTCCGAAGGTCGAGGGGCTCTTCAGCGGCCCCGGGATCGCAGCGCGGGCGGAGGGCGCGGCGGCGTTTGACTTTGATCCGTCGAAAAAGACGGTGCTTGTCTCGGGCGGCAGTCGTGGAGCGCGTACGATCAACCGTGCCATGGTCGAGGTGATCTGTCGCGCGGCGCAGCAGACAGAGGTGCAGTACCTCCACGTCACGGGCGCGGAGGAGTACGAGGACACGTGCGCGCGCATTCGCGATGCGGGCGTCGATGTATCGCAGTATCCGCATCTGCGCGTTGTGCCGTACCTCTACAATATGCCGCAGGCGATGGCGATGGCGGACATTGCCGTCTTTCGTGCGGGGGCGACGGGGTTGGCGGAACTCGCAGCACGGGGGGTGCCCGCGATCCTCATTCCCTATCCGTATGCGGCGGAGAATCATCAGGAGAAGAATGCACGTGCCATGGAGGCGGCGGGTGCAGCTGAGGTGATCCTCAACCGCAGCCTCGACGGCACGGTGCTGTCGGCGGCACTTGACCGCCTGCTGGCAGACGACGCGCGCAGGGATGCGATGGCGGCGGCGATGAAATGCCTCGGAAAACCTGAGGCGGCAGAGGAAATTGCAGCACTCGCGCTGCGTATCGGAAAAAGAGAAGGGTGAATACGTTGCTCAAGGAATTGAAGGGGATTCAGAAGATTCATTTTGTCGGAATCGGCGGGGCGGGGATGAGCCCCTTGGCCAAGATCCTTCTCCAGCTCGGCTACACGGTATCCGGCTCGGACACGGGCAACTCTCCGCTCATCGGCGAGCTTGCCCGTCTTGGTGCACATGTGTGGACGGACGGACAGCACGCGGAGCACGTGCGCGGCGCAGATGCCATCGTCGTCTCCACGGCGATCCCGTACGATAACCCCGAGGTGATTGCGGCGTGGGATCTGCGCATCCCAAAGCTCCATCGTTCGGACATCAACGCGGCACTCGTCAACGAGTACGACGGCATCGCTGTCGCGGGCTCGCACGGCAAGACGACGACGACCTCCATGATCGGCGTGACACTTGACCACGTCGGCGTATCGCCGACCATCATCGTCGGCGGTGAGGTGCCCGACCTCGGGACAAATGCAAAGCTCGGCACGAGCCGCTACCTCGTCTCGGAGGCGGACGAGAGCGACGGCTCCTTCCTCAAGCTGCGTCCGCATATCGCTGTGGTGACCAACGTCGAGGACGACCACATGGATCACTACGGCACGATGGAGAAGATCATCGCGGCGTTTCGTCAGTTCATCGAGCAGGTGGACGCAGACGGGACGGCGGTGCTCTGTTTTGAAAATGAAATCCTGCGCAATATCGCACGCGAGACAGAGCGCAGCGTCGTTTCCTATGCCATCGACCATGAGGCGGACTACCGTGCATCGAACATCGAGACGCGCGGCTCCGTGATCTCGTTTACCGTTCATGAGCGCGGGACGGAGATGGGGCGCGTGCTGCTCAATATTCCGGGGCGGCACAACGTCCTCAACGCGCTCGCCTGTATCGCCGTTGCGCGCCTCGCGGGTGTGGAGTTCCCTGCGATTTGTGACGCACTCGCCCAGTTCCACGGTGCGAAGCGTCGCTTCCAGACGAAGGGAAAGGAGCGCGGCGTTTGGGTCGTGGACGACTATGCGCATCATCCGACGGAGATCGCCGTCACCCTCGCGGCGGCACGGCAGACAAACCCCGAGCGGCTCATCTGCGTCTTTCAGCCGCATCGCTACTCGCGGACACAGCTCCTGCGCGCGGAGTTCGGCAAATGCTTTGCGGATGCCGACCTGCTTCTGATCACGGACGTCTATGCGGCGGGGGAGACACCGATCCCGGGCATCAGCGGTGAGACCGTGATGGAGGAAGTCGTGCGTCAGACGGGACAGGACGCCGTCTATCTGCCGGGTCGTGCGGATCTCGAACGCTATCTCGCCCAGCAGGTGCGTGCGGGCGACCTCGTCATTACGATGGGTGCGGGCAACATCCTCGAGGTCGGCGAGACCCTCGTCGCGCAGCTGCGCGCGGGAACGGCGGGGATGGCAGGTATCGCGGAGTCGGATGCGTATCCGATTGTCGTCGTCATGGGTGGCCCCTCCTCCGAGGCAGAGGTCTCTCGCCGCTCGGGTGCTGCCATCCTGCAGGCGCTCCGCGCCAAGGGCTATCCCGCTGTCGGCATGGAACTGAACCCTGCGACCTTCGCCGAGGAAATTCAGACGCTCCATCCCGCGATTGTGTTCAACGCTCTTCATGGAAAATACGGCGAGGACGGCATCCTGCAGGGGACGCTCGACATGCTCGGCATTCCGTATACGGGCTCGGGTGTGCGCGCCGCCGCACTGACCATGGATAAAATCATGACAAAGCGTGTACTGGCGGCCGAGGACATCCCAACGCCGCGCTGCATGAGCTTCTATGCGAGCGAGCGCACGGCGAATACGCCGCGTGAGATACGGACGGCGTTCTCCCTGCCGCTTGTCGTCAAGGCACCGGAGCAGGGATCGAGCATCGGCGTCTACATCGTCACGCAGGATGAGGAGCTCTCGCCTGCGCTCGATGCAGCGTTCTCCTATGGCGACGAGGTGCTCGTCGAGGAGTTCATCGTGGGACGCGAGCTGACCGTCGCCGTCTGGGGGACTCCCACAGCAGCGGAGGTCATGCCCATCATCGAGATCCGGTCTGCCTCGGGACGCTATGACTACGACAGCAAGTATACCCCGGGGGCATCGACGCATATCGTCCCGGCACCGCTCTCTGATGGGTGCCGCAGCGAGGTCGAGCAACTGGCACGCCGTGCATACGTCGCCTGCGGCTGCAGCGGCCTCGCGCGCGTCGATCTCCTGCTGAGTGAGGAGAATCGTCCCTACGTCATTGAGCTGAACGCCGTGCCGGGCATGACGGAGATCTCGCTCGTCCCCGATGCGGCGCGTGCGCTCGGCATCGAGTTCCCCGAGCTGTGCGAAAGGATCCTCGCGCTGGCGGGGTATCGGCGATGAGCTCTCGTCGCATTCTGCGCGGGACGTTCTACCTCCTGTGTGCGAGCGGCATCATTGCCGTCCTCGTGTACTCGCCGCTCTTTACCTTTCAGCAGCTCGTCGTCCATGGAAACGTACATCTCGATGAGAATGAGCTCTGTGAGATCGCACGGATCCACTACGGGCAGCGACTCTTTGAGCTAAAGACCGACGAGATGACGACGAATCTCCTGCGCGACCTGCGCATCGAGTCCGCCGTCGTCCGCCGCCAGCTGCCGCACAAGATCGAGATGGACATCGTCGAGCGCATTCCCGTCGCGACGGTCGCCTGTGACTACGGCTATCTCGACTTTGACCGGCAGGGTAAGGTGATTGCGAGCTATCGTTCGCTCAAGGGCGCAGACATCCCGATCATCACAGGCGTCAAGCTGCGCGACCTCTACATCGGCGATGACAACAACGACCCGCAGGTTGCACAGGTCATCAGCTTTCTTGCACGTATTGACCCCGCAGATATCGGCGAGATCTCGGAGGTCAGCATCAAAAAGCCCGATGCCGTCGTCGCTTATACCAAGACGGCACTACCCATCCGCCTCGGGCAGCTGACGGGGATTCCGGACAAGGCGGCACTGACACAGGACTTCCTGCGCGATCAGAAAACCACACGGCATACCGTAGAGTATGTGGATTTCAGCTATGATGCACCGTTCATCAAGCTGGCGGACAAGATAACTGAGGGAAAATAAATGGAACAATTTCGGCGCGGCGGGTGGCTCATCGCTCTCGTCTGTGTATTGATTGGATTTATGGTCGCCGTACAGTTCCGTACGGCACAGGACGCGAAGGGGAGCCTCTCTCAGCAGCGCATCGAGGAGATCTCCGACCGTCTGCTCCAGACTGAGCACGAGCGTGACGAGCTGAGTGAGGAACTGCACAAGATGCAGACGGCGGCAGTGAGTACGGACAATCAGCAGGATAAGGATCTCCTGCGCTATCGCGCGGCACTCGTGCCACTCGAGGGCGAGGGCGTGATCGTGCGCATGGACGACAGCACGAAGCCCGCCAAGGCAGGGGAGAACCCGAATCTCTACGTCATCCATGACGACGACCTCCTGCGTGTCGTCAATGAGCTGCGCGCCGCAGGCGCAGAGGCCATCGCCATCAATGGACAGCGCCTGACGGGGACATCCGAAATTCGCTGTGCGGGGCCGACCCTCTCCGTGAACAACGTGCGCTCGTCCGCACCGTTTGAGATTCGCGCCATCGGCGATAAGAAGTCTCTCGAAAATGCTCTGCGCATGCGCGGCGGCGTGGCGGAGACACTCGGCGTCTGGGGCATCCAGCTCGACATCAAGGCGAGCAACGATGTCTATATCCCACCGTATCGCGGCAGCATACGGCAGTCCTATGCCCGTGAGACAGCAGAGCGTGAGGAGGAAAGCAAATGATCTACATCGTCATCGTCAGCGTTCTCCTTGGGCTCGTGATCGGCTACAGCAGCCCGCTCGTCATTCCTGTTGCGTATTCGAAGATATTCTCCGTCGCCCTCGTCGCCGCCCTCGACGCCGCCTTCGGTGGACTGCGCGCCGTCGTTTCCGAGCGGTTCGACAAGCGCGTCTTTGTGACGGGATTCTTCTCGAACACCCTGCTCGCGGCGGCGCTTGTCTTCATCGGCGACCGCCTCGGCATCGACCTGTACTACGTCGCCTTGCTTGCGTTTGGCTTCCGTATGTTCAAAAACCTCGCCATGCTGCGCCGCTATCTCCTGCGTGACTATCGCGGCGGCGGACACAAGTCCATGCTGCGCAATCCGTGAGTCATACCAACCTTTTAGGAAGAATATAGCCTCCTTTGTCTAAAAATTTTACTTTTCTATGGCAATATAACGATTTTCATGGTAAAATATGCGAGGAAATTGCTGTTTATTGCAGAATATATGACAGATAATATATGGAGGCTGAAGCTGTGTTCGAAATGGATGATAACTTTGAAGATGTTGCAAAGATCATCGTTGTCGGTGTTGGCGGCGGCGGCGGAAATGCTGTCAACAACATGATCGACTCCGGTTTGCAGGGCGTCGAATTTATTGCAATCAATACGGATGCACAGGCGTTGCTTCAATCCAAGGCAGCGGTACGCATTCAGATCGGAAAAAATGGCCTTGGTGCCGGGGCAAAACCAGAGATCGGCGAAGCTGCCGCAAATGAGAGCCGTGAGAAGATCGTTGCAGCTCTGCGCAACGCCAATATGGTGTTTATCACTGCCGGCATGGGGGGCGGTACGGGAACGGGGGCTGCGCCGGTTGTTGCTGAATGTGCCCGTGAGGTCGGTGCACTGACCGTTGCCGTTGTGACGCGTCCCTTCTCCTATGAGGGTATGACGCGTGCACGCAACGCAGACTCTGGAATTGAGAATCTCCAGCAGCATGTCGACACCATCATCACCATTCCGAACGACCGCCTGATGAAAATCATCGACAAGAGTACGCCGGTTACTGAGGCATTCAGTAAGGTGGATAACGTCCTCTGGCAGGGCGTCAAGGGCATCACCGATCTCATTACGAATCAGGGTGTCGTGAACCTCGATTTTGCCGATGTCCAGACGATCATGTCGAATGGCGGCGCAGCAATCATGGGCATCGGGGAGGCACGCGGCGAAGGTGCGTCGATTGCAGCAGCAAAGACAGCAATTGAGTCACCGCTTCTTGAGACGAGCATTGAGGGCGCGACAGCCGTCATTATCAACTTCACGGGTTCAAAGGCACTCAGCATGTACGAGGTCAACGAGGCATCCGAGTGGCTCAATGGGATGATTACGAACGCGGTGAATGGATATCAGGTCAACATCATCTGGGGCGTTGGTGTCGATGAGAGCCTTGGGGATACCGTTCGTGTCACGGTCGTCGCAACGGGGTTTGACGGCGGCAATAACAGCGTGGGAAGCATGGCGGATACTGCAGTGAAGGAAGAATCTCCTTCCGGTATTGCGGAGGACTGGATCCGTATGCCTCCTGGCTTTGGCGGCGCGCCGAATGCGTCGAAAGAGCAGACTCCTCCCCTACAGCCGCAGGCACGTCCTGCTTCTGCAATCGTTCCGCCTTCGAGCGGTCGACAGAGTCGTATGAACGTCGTCGAACCGAACAGCGGTGCAGGCGGCACGGACATCATCGACATCCCTGCGTGGATGCGCAAGCGGTAATTACTTTGTCAGTATGTGTTGCAGCCGCAGGAGAGCATCTCCTGCGGCTCTTGTGTTATCATGACGTTTGATTTGTTGGAGAAGTTGTAAGTTCATAAATGGACTCACTTAGGATAATGTTTCCATCTACTGGATGATTTTATGTTGGGAGGGATGAGAATGCAAAAGCAGGAACGGTATAAGCAGATTTTAGAAGTACTCCTTCATAACGCGGACGGTGTAACTGGAGAAATGCTTGCGAAAAAGTTTAATATCTCATCTCGTACCATTCGCTCCGACATAAAATCTTTGCAGGAGTTATTTGTTGATTGTCAGACAAAAATTCTGGCCGCTCCCAGGCGGGGTTATAAAATAGAGCAGAGAGAGAGCACGTCAGACCTCCTGAAGCTCGTTGGAGGTGAGAACGGGCAGGTTGGGTTTACTCGGGCAGAAGATCAGCAGAACTATATTATCAGCAGATTTCTGGAATGTTGTCTGAGAGATATATCCATCACTCAAATGATGCTCGCGGATGAAATGTATGTTGGATTATCGACGGTTAAGTCATATCTTAAAAGCACACGGGCACGATTTGAGGTTTATGATATTCAGCTTGTTCAGTACAAGAGGGAAGGCCTGCGCATAGAAGGGACAGAGGGGGACCTGCGTAGTTTCTTTGTTGATTACCTTCATGAAGTTCAGGATAAGAGACTATGCGATCTGCTTTTTGATCGAATTCATTATGATCGTATGGAAGAAATACTGTCACAGGCAGGAGGAGTTCGCAGTCTTCAGCTAACGGATTCGGCGAGACACGACCTCGCTGTACAGACTGCCCTTTCTGTTCAGCGTTCGTTAACAGGGCATAGTATTGAATGCCGCTCCAGCGTGGCACAAAAGTTGGAAGCTGCATTCGAATATAATGCAGCGAAAGAGATTTCCAACAAAATTTTGGACAGTATTGGCGTAGATATTCCATATAGTGAAGTTTTTTATCTTACGCAGTGCCTTTTGACTGGTAAGAAGCTGCTGAATGTTGGCACTGTGGTAAATGATGAGCATATCAAGGATCTTGTTGAAAAAATTCTTGTTGATGTGGATGAAAAATTCAGCTTGGATTTTACGGCGGATGAATATCTCAAGGATGGGCTTGCACTTCATTTACGAATAGCCATTGCCCGTGTAAAATTCCGCGTGAATATTCGCAACGAACTTCTGAGCTCAGTTAAAAAGGAGTATCCGTTAGCATTTCAGATTGCTGTCTATGCTGCAAAAATGGTGCGGGATATCGACCATATTGAATTCAATGAAAATGAAATCGGCTATATCGCCCTGCATTTTTGTGCCTCCATGAGCAGAAACAGTATGGCGGAAGAGGAACGGTCGAAGACCGTCTATGTTGTGTGCTCAGCAGGATTAGGCGTTTCTGTTCTTATGAAGGCAAAACTTAAGGAAAATTTCCGTAATAGTATTCATGTCATTGACATTCTTCCAGCGTATAAATTGACAGAAAAAATGCAGGAAGAGGCGGATTATATTATTTCTACTGTTCCTCTTTCTGTATCTTCACCAAAGATTATACGAGTTAATCATATGTTAGGTGCAGATGATGTTGAAAAAATTCGTCGTATCGTATTCAATCGGGAGAATGAACTTGATGCAAATGTTGTACGGCAGTTTTTCCGACCGGAGGGGTTCTATGTGAACCGATCATTTCATACGAGGGATGAGTGTTTAAATTTCCTCACAGATGATGCGATTCGCAACGGATGGATGGATGCAGCAGGGAAGAGCTCGGTCTTTGAGAGAGAACATATGTCATCGACAGCGATAGGAGACTTCGTTGCTATTCCCCATACATTGCTCACGGGTCATATGGTTTCAAACATATCTGTTCTTATTTTAGAAGAACCTGTTCAGTGGGAAGAATTTCCTGTTCGAGTCGTATTCCTCCTCAATATTGAA
>ERZ773066.1794-NODE-1794-length-10844-cov-4.869219_pt1 | contig 10844 bp, 9 predicted proteins | sample MGYA00580573_ERZ773066 | MGnify/ENA primary metagenome ERZ773066 (study PRJEB29015, sample SAMEA2738128) | human oral metagenome | biome: human oral; feature: human-associated habitat; material: saliva | place: China | collected 2203 ... | reverse complement strand
ATACTTGCCACCTTGATAATCAATGGATGGTCTGTATCGTCTATAATCAAGTTCATCCCCGAGAGACGTATCACTTCATGTAACTGTCCCCGACGCTCATTAACACTTCCCCACTTAGGCATGAAAGTACGAATTTCATATCCTGCTTCTTGCATAAGGTGTGGCATCTCAGAACCATAATGAGACATTTCAGTCTCAGGTACGTATGGTATGATTTCTTGATTAACAAATAATACTTTCTTTCCCATTCTTTATGTTAGAAATTTAATATTGCTTACAAAGGTACGAATAAAAACTGAGATTCAGCTTGTTTTCAATTAGAAAGGGTGGAAATGTATTACTTATTCTCATTATTTCATGTTATTTCTCGTCTTTTTAATAATTTTGTTGTTACTTTGCAGCGTTTAAATTATAGTGACTAATGAAAGTTTTTAAAAAGATTGTTGATGTCCAAAATGAGCTTTTCTCTTTGCGAAAAGATAACAAGACTATCGGATTAGTTCCGACAATGGGGGCTTTACATGAAGGACATGCTTCACTCGTTAAGCGTAGTGTGGAAGAGAATGATGTAACGATTGTCTCTGTCTTCTTAAATCCAACACAATTCAACGATAAGGGAGACTTGGAGCGTTATCCACGTACACTGGAGGCTGATTGTAAACTGCTCGAACAATGTGGTGCCAACTATGTCTTTGCTCCATCTGCTGATGAAATATATCCACAACCTGATACTCGACAGTTCAACTTCCCACCACAATCAACTGTTATGGAGGGAGCTAAGCGCCCAGGACATTTTAATGGTGTTTGTCAGGTGGTTAGTAGATTGTTTTATATCACACGCCCTAACCGTGCTTACTTTGGTGAGAAAGATTGGCAACAGATTGCTGTTATTAAACGTCTCGTAGAATATCTTGGTTTGCAGAAGGATATAGAAATAGTTGAATGTCCTATCGTTCGTGACAAAGACGGATTAGCAAAGAGTTCTCGTAACACATTGCTTACGAATGACGAACGTGCTATCGCTCCTAACATTTACAGAGCCTTGAAGGAAAGTATAGAGTTCTCTCAAAGCCATAGTGTAAAGGAAACTCATGATAAGGTTATAGCTGACATCAATGCTATACCTGGCTTAGAAGTTGAATATTTCTCAATCGTAGATGGTAACACACTTCTTGATGTTACTGACTGGAACGAATCAACAAATATCGTTGGATGTATAACCGTCTATTGCGGTAAAACTCCTATAAGATTGATTGACCATATTAAATATAGAGGATAGAATAGAAATGCAAATAGAAGTATTAAAGAGTAAGATACATTGTGCAACAATCACAGAGGCAAACCTTCACTATATGGGAAGTATAACCATTGATGAAGACCTCATGGATGCTGCTAATATGATAGCTGGCGAGAAAGTGCAGATTGTCAACAATAACAATGGTGAGCGTCTTGAAACTTATATTATAAAAGGTGAGCGCGGAAGCGGTTGCGTTTGTCTCAATGGTGCTGCTGCCCGTAAAGCCGTTGTAGGTGATACTGTAATTATCATCTCTTATGCAATGATGGATTTTGAGGAGGCTAAGAAGTTTAAGCCTTCTGTTATATTCCCAAAAGAGGGGAACACTCTTTAATAGTAAGCAAAAAACTTACGTTTAAAGTCCAATAATTCTTATTAGTAGGACTTGATACACTACTAATAATGAACTTAATTCTTAACCCATTAACTTATTCGAACACATTAACTTAAACTTATTTCTATGTTTAAGTTAATGTCTCGTTAACATCCTACTTAAAGTACGATTGACTTCTACCTTGAAGTACGAAGATATTTTAAGTAAGAGTACGATGTTATACACGCTTGTATAATTGATAATACACGTTTGTATAATTGATTATACACGCCTGTATAATAGACTATACAAACGTGTATAAAGAAGTTTATTAAGTAGAAGTCCAAAAGATGTTTAAGTTAAAGTACGATTGGACCCTAACTTAAAGTACAATCAACCTCTAACTTAAAGTACATCTGTCGTTTAACCTAAAGGCTCTCTTCATACAAGAGTGGGTGTCTAACGGAGTTGTTCCTTATGTGGAATCCTTGTTTTTCTATACATTAGATAGGAATAAACATAAAACGGCACCTTATTATATAGTAATCCCCGAAAGTGATGTAACTCGACTTCCGGGGCTTACCTTATTTATATACACTAATTACATGTATATAGAGAACTATATCGTCTTACTCAATAACAACCAATGGGTCATCCTCAAGTACAGCTTGACCAACTTTAACAGCAATAGCGGTTACTTTACCATCCTTTTCAGCCTCAATGCTATTTTGCATCTTCATAGCTTCAAGAACAACTACGGTGTCGCCAGCCTTTACTTCCTGTCCTACAGTTACTTCAATTGAAGTGATCGTGCCAGGTAGTGGAGCCTTGATAGCAGCAGATGCGTTGATTGCAGCTGCTGGTGCAGCGTCTTCGTTAGCTTCAGTTGCAACAGGTTTGCCGAGCTCAACCTTCTTCTTCTCTGGCTCAGTTGGCTTATCCATCTGAACACTGTATTTGTCACCATTTACAGTAACTTCAGCAACATTCTCTGCGCTAATCTCACCAATCTCGACTTTATACTCTTTGCCGTCGATAGTATATTTAAATTCTTTCATTTGACTTTCTATTATGGTTTCTTTGTCATTATCTCGAACTTAGCATCCCACATTGTTTGCTTTGGCTTAATGGTTATAATGCTTGGTTCGATGTCGTGAACATTGTTTCCGGCAAACTCGTAGAGTGCCATCGCTATTACAGCATATACGTTCTTATCCATAGTCTTGCCTCCTGCAATTACATTGGCATACAACCATGCTTCTTAGCTGGCAAGTCCTGCTTCTTGTGAGCAAGTTGTGCTAAGCCACGGCAGATGCGGAAACGAGTGTTGCGTGGTTCGATAACATCATCGATATAACCAAATTGAGCTGCTTGATATGGATTAGCAAACTTCTCTGAGTATTCCTCTTCTTTCTCTGCGAGGAACTGCTTTACATCACCACCTTGCTCTTTAACTTGCTTAGCCTCCTTACCACAGAGTACTGCAACAGCACCAGAAGCACCCATTACAGCAATCTCTGAGCTTGGCCATGCGAAGTTAAGATCTGAACGAAGCTGTTTGCAACCCATTACGATGTGAGAACCACCATAGCTCTTACGCAATGTGATTGTAATCTTTGGTACTGTAGCTTCGCCGTAAGCGTAGAGCAACTGAGCACCATGAAGAATAACGGCATTGTACTCCTGACCTGTACCTGGGAGGAAGCCCGGTACATCAACGAGTGATACGATTGGAATATTGAATGCGTCACAGAAACGAACGAAACGAGCACCCTTACGGCTAGCGTTCGTATCCAATACACCTGCGTATGCTGAAGGCTGATTAGCAACGATACCAACACTCTGACCATTGAAACGAGCGAAACCTGTAATGATATTCTTAGCAAACTTAGGTTGTACCTCGAAGAACTCTCCGTTATCAGTTACAGCCTGAATTACCTTGTACATATCGTATGCTTGGTTTGGATCGTCTGGGATAATCTCATTCAAGAGGTCTTCCTTACGATCAATAGGGTCGGTACACTCTACGCGTGGAGCTTCCTCACGATTGTTAGAAGGAATATAAGAAAGCAACTTCTTAATCAAGTCCATTGCCTCTTCTTCTGTCTTAGCCGTGAAACTAGTTACACCACTCTTAGACGCATGAACGCTGGCACCTCCAAGATGTTCTGCATCAATGTCCTCACCTGTAACAGTCTTAACAACCTTAGGACCCGTAAGGAACATATAACTTGTTTGTTCCTTCATGATGATGAAGTCAGTTAAAGCTGGAGAGTAAACAGCACCACCTGCACAAGGACCAAGAATGCCAGAGATCTGTGGAATCACACCTGAAGCAAGAATGTTGCGCTCAAATATCTCGCCATAACCTGCCAATGCAGAGATACCCTCTTGGATACGTGCACCGCCAGAGTCGTTCATACAGATAACAGGTGCGCCGTTGGTCATAGCCATGTCCATTACCTTACAGATCTTCTGTGCCATGGTTTCTGAAAGAGAACCACCATTTACAGTAAAGTCTTGAGCATAGAGATAAACAAGGCGACCATCAATTGTTGCTGAACCTGCAACAACACCATCACCTAGATATTGTTTCTTCTCCATACCAAAGTTGTGGCAACGATGGAGTTTGAACATATCATACTCCTCAAAACTACCTTTATCAACCAGCATTTCAATGCGCTCACGTGCTGTGTACTTGCCGCGCTCATGCTGCTTATCAATGGCTTTCTGACCACCGCCTAAGCGAGCCAACTCACGCTTCTCTACGAGAGCCTTGATCTTTTCTGTTTGCTTACTCATAATTTGTTTTTATTTTCTTATTTATAGCTTCACTATATGTTCGATGTTACTTTCCCTTAGAAAAGGATCTTACGTCTATTTATTGTAAACGTCATTTCCTTTTTATAAAATTATATGCAAAAGTAATAAAAAAGGTGGAGATACTAATCTTCACCTCTTTAAATATTGTTAAGTCTTACCTTTGCTTATGTCGTCTATTGCTTCTAAAGTTTGGATTATAACTCTTGGGTTTATTGCTACTTTGTGTCGAAGAACTATTACGACTTGTAAACTGTTGCCCTCGTTTTTGTTTTCGTGGACGACTACTACTTTGATGTTGATCTACTTCTGGGGAACTGCCAATTGCCTTTGGATCATAAACAGTGCGAGGATGTCGCTTAGGCATATTGTCGTAAAGTTTCCCTATAAGATCACTACGTCCAATTCTTTGTAATTCCCTTTCGATATCACGACGTGCCTCTGGCTTGTACCAAAAGAAGAACTGTCGTTGAGCAAGTTTCTCCTTTGGGGTCTTTGCAGAGAAGATAGGCTCTAAAGTATATGGATCATAACCTGTGTACCATGCCTCTGTTGATACTGTCATTGGAGTTGGAGTGAAGTCCTGTATTTGCTCCAAATGGAAGTCTAAGTCCTTTGTCAGTACTGCCAATTCCGCCATATCTTCTTCCTGACATCCAGGATGTGAAGAGATGAAATAAGGAATAATCTGTTGTCGTAAGCCTTCTTCACGATTAATTCTATCAAATATTCTTTTAAAGATATAGAACTGTTGGAAGGAAGGCTTTCGCATTAACTTTAGAACACGATCAGAAGTGTGTTCCGGAGCAACCTTTAATCGCCCACTGACATGACGTGTAATCAGCTCATGTGTGTATTGTCTTGCTGCTTCATTACTCTTCTCATCTTTACTCTTGTGCAATAGTAAATCGTATCGAACACCAGAGCCAATGAAACTCTTCTTTATTCCAGAAAGTTCATCAACAGAATGATAAATATCAAGCAGTCTTGAATGATCAGTATTGAGGTTAGGGCAAATCTCTGGGTTTACACAGCTTGGACGTTTACAATGTTCACATGCCTTCTGATTCTTACCAGCCATACCATACATATTGGCTGAAGGCCCACCAAGATCGGATAGGTAGCCTTTGAAATCAGGCATCTCTATAACTTGTTTTACCTCTTTCAGAATACTTTCCTTTGAACGACAGCTAACAAACTTACCTTGGTGAGCGGAGATCGTACAGAAAGCACAACCACCGAAGCACCCACGGTGAATGTTAACACTATGTTTAATCATTTCGTAGGCAGGGATTGTTTTACCACGATACTTGGGATGTGGTTCCCGAGTGTATGGCAAATCGTATGCAGCATCAACCTCTGCTGTTGTCATAGTAGGGTAGGGAGGATTTACAACAGCATAAAGATTATCTACTGCTTGTAGAATACGTTGAGCATGCTTCTTGTTGGACTCCTCTTCTATATACTTAAAGTTTTCTGCTTGGAACTTTTTATTATGAAGACACGATTCATGGGAATGGAGAACTATATCATCCTCATTAATTCCACCAGGTATTTCTTCTTCTTTACATAGATAGACTGTTTGAGGGATATTCTTAAGATCCTTTATGCTAATCCCTGTTTCTAGTTCCTTTGCAATCTCAACTACTTGCTTTTCCCCCATACCATAGATAATCATGTCTGCATGTGCATCACAAAGAATACACTTGCGCAGGCAATCTTTCCAATAGTCATAATGGGTTAAGCGACGTAAAGAGGCTTCGATACCTCCCAACACTACAGGAACATCTGGATAAAGTTGTTTTAGAATATTAGCATAAACAATACTAGGATACTCTGGACGTAAGTCGTGACGACCATCAGGGGAATAAGCATCTTCCGAACGTAAGCGACGATTGGCAGTGTACTTATTTACCATTGAGTCCATGGCTCCTGGTGCAATACCAAAGTAGAGACGAGGACGACCAAGTTTCTTAAAGTCTCTAAGGTCACCATGCCAATCAGGTTGTGGTACAATTGCGACTTTATAACCAGCAGCTTCTAATGTACGACCTATAACAGCAACCCCGAAAGCTGGATGATCAATATAGGCATCACCTGAAAATAGGATGATATCCAACTGATCCCATCCTCTTAATTCAACTTCTTTCTTTGTTGTCGGCAAAAAGTCGGTTAGTTGAAACCGACTATAACTTTTTGTTTGCTCTTTGGAAGCAGTTACTTTTTGCTCTCTTCTTTGTTGAGTAGAAGTTGTGTTCTTTCTATTCTGCTTAGCAGATTCTTGTTTTTTCTTTTGTGAACTCAAACGATTACTTCTTTAGTTTATTCTTCTATTGCCTCTTCTCCAAGATTCACCTCAACCTGATGCTCTGCTACCCAGGTCTTGTAAAGCTTAATGAGATTGTTAAGTCCAATAGCTTTCATATTTTGGTTGTAAATAACATCTAAACATAAATCCAAAAGTTCTTTATCCTTTCCAGGTTCAGACTCTAATAGACCACGAATATTAAACTTTAACTTATCAAGAATGTTTTCATCAATAATACCATTAGAATCTACAAGACCAGAGAGAAGGGAATACTTCTGAATAGTCTTTAGATGTTTATCACTAATTTCGATACTTCGCGTGCCTGTGGCATTTGCTTGAATTTTGTACATAGCTTTAACTTTTAAGATTATTATTTACTCATCAAGTAAGTGATGATTCCTTTCATTATATTATTACGCATAGATGGACTCTTTATACATTCAAGAGGGAAAGATGTGGTAAACACGCTATAATCATTACCTTTATATGCTACAGCTGCACCATGTCCATCAGCATAAGTAAGAGCACAGAAAGCATTATCTGTTGGTAATATATTATCAGGTGTATAAGCACCATAATGCTGCTCATTTATTGTGCGATAGATATCAAATGACGTTCCCATTCCACTAATTGTAGAATTGTAATTATCGGCATTAGAACCACCATAAGAAACTTTAAGATAGTTCTTCAACCAAAGTTGTTCATCTGCGCCTTGCATATCTGAAGCAAGATAGGAACCACTAACAAGCAGCTTTCCATGCTTCTGAAGATACGTCGAAAGTTTTTGACGAAGAGATGGTTTAAAACTTTTATAATAAATGAGACTATGCCCATCATCTTTCTCATCTCCAAGTACTAAATCAACAAGGCTATATTTGGAAAGATCAATATCGCCATTTTCTACGGCTTTACTACTACAACTAACAATATTATAATTACCAGCATGTGATAAAGCTTCCGCATGTTCACGTGTATAACTAAAGTTATTACCTGCTATAACTTTACCAACAAGTTCTTCGCCACCATAACCAAGAGCATTTACACCTTCTTTTCCCATCATAGAAACATCGAAGTTGCTCTGCCTACCACTCCAGCCTGCATTATTAATGTAGCTCAAACCAGGGTCGGCTTCTATATCGAATCCTTGCTCTAAGTTGTTATTGATAACAGCTGGAGAAGAAAGACGATGAAAACCGTTGATAATTAAAATGGTCTGTTTAGCACCATTACGTTGGAAAGCAGATAATGTCTCTGTTGGGAAACTTTCTCCACCACGATTACAAGCTGTAATCTTAAAATTATAGACCATCCCTGGTTCTAATTCTATGTCGTAATAAGAATCACGCACATTCACACCATTATCAAAGCCACTATTTCCGATAGATGTATAAACATTATATGAAGTTGGTATAGCTGTTGGCTCACTTACATCTGATGTAGCTTTCCACTGCAAACGTATCTTCTTGGCAGAAATATATTCTATTTTAAAGCTATTAGGAGCAAGTGGTTGAACCACGTATCTTGTATGATGCATATCTGCTTCATACTTCAGAATAGTCTTATATATAGAACGTGCAAGTGTAAACTTAAAATTAGGATCTTGTCCCAACTTGATATCAGGGAAGTTTTGATGTGATAAAGTCTCTAATATTGCAGAAGGAACAGCTGGTAATCTTGTTTCACTATAATTACGATCCCATACAGAACGTGTTTGCCAAGAGATATTAAGGCTCTTTTCGATATCTTTCTTTGCATTTGCAACAAGCTGTTGAGCCAATGTCTTAGATACTTGACGAGAAAGACCATCGCCCAATGTACTATTACCTTGTTGTGTAGTACATATTCCTAATGTTCCAACAAGACTGCCATCTGACTTTATCCCCGCATCACTATGTACAGCTAAAGAAAGTTCTATAGGAACCATCTTACCATCTTTCACATGAGGAAGATAAGAAGATCCACCAGCTAGCCAATTTGTCATTAGTGAACGAGAATTGATATCATCATTATAATCATTAGAACCATTGCTTGTGCTTACAACATTCCTTGGAGCACCAGCCCATTGAGTATAATATCTAGCACCTTCTAAGAAACGTGGTAATCCACTAACAGAAGTTCCACGAACAATATTGCCCATACCACCACCAAAGCGAACAGCATCAGCAGTGACAATCCCCTTATGAGTACTATGATTAGTGAGTACTACAGAGTTATTGATACTATTTCCTTTATCAAAATCGAAAGTACCAAGATATACCCATGTTCCTCCGCCCATTCTTTGATTAACATGGAAATGTGTTTCCTGCCCTTTATGAAATACAATATATTCTGCATCATCGACACTCTTCTTCTGTGTTTGATAGCTTACATATACAGCATAACGTCCAGACTCAGGAATTGTCGGTTGATAAACAACTGAACTTAATTTACTTTTACGCTTACGGGACTTTACTTGGCGGGCAGTACCTGCTATGAAGGGATTCTCACCATCGCTATAACTACCATAATGCTGTGCAAAGCCTAGTACAGATGTATTCTCCCACTTCTTTTTCAGACTTTCTTCTTTATAGCCATTATACTTACTATCGTTATCAACAATTACTTCATTCTTTTGCCAATCCCTTTCACGAGGAGTAAAGACTATTGCACCAGCATTCTCTAGCATTGGAATGAGGTAGGGGAGTACTATTGTTTGAGTATATAAATCTTCCGTTGTACCAAACAGAATTGGACGTTGCCATTTCCATGTACCTTTCTTTGAATCGTAATATCTCCCATGAGATGCCCATATAGAAAGGTGTCTATTCTGCAATCCTTCAGAGATTTCATTTGGACGAGACACATTCTTCACCCATGGCTTCCCTTGATAATCGGTCTTGTCCCATGTTATTTTTCCCGTTTGGGCATGTAAATTTAGAGTAGATACAGCTACAAGCGCCGTACACAACCATTTAATCTTCATTATTTATCTCTCCAATTGTGAATAGCTCTGGATGTCTACCTTTAAAGTCTTTGAAATATAATTTTATCTCTCTTAGTTCTTTCTCTATATCTCCTGTTGGAGTTATCACTTTAGAGCATACTATCATTTTCTGTTCAAAATCGACACCATAGAGGAAAATTGGCAATTTGGCTTTCATTGCTATATAATAAAAGCCTTTCTTCCATTCAGCATTTAAACTTCTAGTTCCCTCTGGAGTAACACAAAGTTGGAAAGAGTCAGCCTTCATAGCATATTCAGCTAATCGATCAGTCATACTCGTGTGCTTATCACGCCAAACAGGTATCCCTCCAAGTTTACGAAACATCCAACCTAAAGGCCAAACAAACCATTCCTTTTTCATCAAGAAATTGCTATGAAGCCCTTCTGCTCTTGCATACAACTGACCTATAATGAAATCCCAATTACTTGTATGAGGTGCAAGACAGATAATAGCTTTATTGGGTAAAGTGAAACGAACATCTTTCTTCCACCCCATACGTTTATATAAAAGCCACTTTGAAAGAGATTGCAACATTATTACGCAAGGTTATTAAGTTGGTCAATAACTTCATTGACTTCTTTACTGAATTTATCTTTGAGGTCTTTAAAATATACCTTAGCAGGCATACCAGGCTCAACATGTGAGACGCGTCTAATATAATTATTGTGCATAGACAAAATAGAAGTGAGGAGAGCCTCTATATTGTCTGACTCACGACTCTCACCATAGAGAGAAGCTGCAATACCCTCTACAAACAAGTCACCACAAATATAATTAATGGTGCGCTTAAGATCTCTTTTGTTGCTCATATTAATCCTAAATAATCTATTATTTAACTTTTAAATGCTCAAAGATAGATAAAATAATTAGAAATACAAATATATCTCCTAATAAAATAGAGTTAAAAGAATAAATTAATGCCATTTCTTTTTATTTATCAGATAAAAAAAGTAATTTTGCATCATAGATAAATTATTAATAATTCATACATTTAAATCATTTTATTTACACGATGGAAATTAGCGCATTGCAGAAGGAAAGAGCAGGTTACCAACCAAAGTTACCAAAAGCTCTTCAGGGTGCAGTAAAGGTAAAAGAAGGTGCTCCTACACAGAGTGTTGA
>ERZ773066.1785-NODE-1785-length-10871-cov-3.996672_pt1 | contig 10871 bp, 7 predicted proteins | sample MGYA00580573_ERZ773066 | MGnify/ENA primary metagenome ERZ773066 (study PRJEB29015, sample SAMEA2738128) | human oral metagenome | biome: human oral; feature: human-associated habitat; material: saliva | place: China | collected 2203 ... | reverse complement strand
CCCATGTCGCAGATCTGCACGACTCTTGCATCGGCAGAGGATGCAAATAAAACCGCAGAACAAAATACAAACACGGCAGCGATTTTTTGCAGGATTTTCATGTTCGTCACTCTCCTTTACGAGGTGTAAGCTGTCACCCAAAAGATCAGTTGTCGGTCGCCCGCATATGCACAAGACCTAAACGTTCTCCGCTTTCGCCCGGAATCTGTGTCATTTCACAGATGACCCGTCGATTGAGACGTGCAACCCACACATCACCATAATAGGTATTCGATTTACCGCGATGGGAATTTTGTTTTAAAATATCACTTTCCTGCACAGATATCCCCATTGCCATGGTTACGCCGGCCATGGCATACGCCATATATGTCGCATAGTTCGGGATATCCATATCTGCCATAATTGACATTTTGGAGACATATCCTGCACCATTGCAAAAAAATACTACGACAACAAAATCTCGAGCGCTCCCCCCTTTGGGAAAACCTGTCACATAATATTGATCATAAGGACTCTCGGGAGAAGCTTTTTCCAAAGCTTTAAATCAGAAAAGCGGAAGGGTACATCATGCCTCGAAAAAAGGCTGTTCGCTCTGTTATACAGCGCATACGCCCCCATATCACAGATCTGAACCGTCTTAGCATCGACAGAGAATGCAAATAAAACCACAGAACAAAATACAAGCACGGCAGTGATCTTTTGCAAGATCTTCATGTTCGTCGCCTCCTTTACGAATGCACTGTTCTACAGACGGCAGCTCCCCCCACGCCATCAGGGGCGAAAGACAGCAATGCGGCAGATGCGATAGAACAACGGAATGTTCGGCACATTCATCATCACCATATCCTCCTTATTCAATCTCTCCATCCTGCCGCAAGCGAAATATATCGACTATTCGCTCTTAATTTATTCGACATTTTCCTTTTATTTTCCTTCTTTTCGTTTTAGAAAACACTGTCTGATGAGGCGGCCGGACACCATAACCAGGGGCTCCCAATCCCCACAGCATCTGAAGGGATATTCTCTCAGGAACCATAGGCACAGTACGAGAAAGGTTCACCGTCATCTCAATGATACTACCATCACATAATCTTCTTGTGTTATAATTGTATTTAACAGTTTTCCAATCAAAATGCGCCGGTATACCCAAATATACAGATAAGAACACATGAAATGACGATATGAAAGAGGCTGCGATGGAAACCTCATACAGAATTCCTTGGGATGCAGAAGAGGTGGCAGTTCTTGTCCATGGATACATGCAGTTGAAAAATAGTGTCTTATTTTATAATGAAGCCATCAAATATGTATCGCACACCCTGCGTGAACGTGCTCTGCGGAGAGGAATGAATGTCGGAGAAACATTCCGCAACGAAAATGGTATCTCCATGCAGATGGCGAAAATCGAAGATATCTTCTCCGGCGGAAAGTTCCGCCTGAGTCCTCCGCCGCAGGTGTTCTTCGATGTGGTTCAGCTTTATAGAAAGGACCGCAAAGCCTTTAACGAGCTTTTTGAGCGAGCAACAGGGGCTTCGTCAGACCGTGCTGCCCTGGAGAAGGGCTTTTTCCAGTGGCTTGCGAATAAAGTCCCCCCCACACATCCTGCCAAATCTTCAGGACGCGTGCCACAAGTTGAACAATTTCCTTTCCGAGTACAAGGTGCTCGATATCTCCTTGTTCGACAAAAACATTATCCATGTGATGGACAAGGTAAAATCGACTGTGAACTCCAATGAAATTCTGCACTTCCTCCAGCAGGAGAAAATGCCGCTCATGCAGACGGCCATTGAGTTCTACTACATCTACCTCATCGAAGCACATGACAACGACGCATCACACCAGCCCATCGACAGTCCACATGAGGGTCAGCCGTCATCACCCGCTGCACTGTCTCCTGCCCACGAACAGGAGGCGTCTATCCCCGAGAGCGCAGAGATACGGCCTGACACCTCGTCCACGACATCAGCCACAACACTCGCCCTCGCAGATCCTGCACAGGAGGTTTATATGCAGTCGTACCATATCCCTCTGTCAAGAGCCGCACTGGTGCTCGGCGTTCTCCACAGCGGCAGTATTGCGGATACCTATGCCGCAAGCCGTTCGGATACAGAAGGGCGAATGTACTGATACGCATGCGATGACGAGCCTAGGGCTCTCACGCCGCCGGAGGTAATGATATGGGCATGTCCATCAGCGAAATTCTTGAAAAATGCAATATCTATCTCGATGATTCACTCATCTCAGCGGAGGTTTCATTATGACAGATCCTGAGATCAGAGCAGCCATGCTCTGTGCCCGAGAAGAATACATCCAGGCGATTCGCGCCGATATGCTCGGGCCGGGCTCGGAGTTCTCTCTGCCGGACGCAGAGCACGAGCTCATTGCATCGCCCCCCGCCACACGATACTCCCTCGGCATCCTGTTCCCACAAGGCAATCTGCTCCGCCATGACGGGGACGAGACCATCACGGAGGACGAATCCCTGAACGAATCAGCATCGCCTGATCTGAGTGATCCCCTGCTTCGTATGGCCTCGGGGACATCCGATCGTCCTGCCGGGAACGATACAGAGGATCTCCATACGACAGAGGAAGAACACGGAGCCCTCGATGAGGAAGTTGGAATGGCAACACAATATGCCCCCTCGTCGATGGGACTCACCTTCCTTGTGCAGGGTGACTGCGAAACAATATGCGGTAAGGTTTCATTCGGCACATATCGCCGCGCGCGCATAGAGGAGTGTATCCTTCCCTTCCGCCCTTCGCAGCCGGATCACTTTGCCGTACCCGCCGCACTCACAGATCTCATCGACTATGATCCTGTAAAGAACGTCGCCCGCCTCAAGCGCTCCGTAACCCTGGCAGAACTTCGCCCCATCCTCGCCGAGGATCCCCTGCCGGAGGCGGATGCTGCAGCACTGCAGCGGATTTTGTTCCGCTTCTGTGACTGCTGCCGCACCGGGTACATCAGAGAGCCGCATGAGCAGTCTTTCCGCCTCCATTTTAGCGGAAAAGCTCACATCGATCAGCGCATCACAGAGGACGATGCACAGGCGCATGTTCGTATGGTGGCCTTACGCCGCAGGATCGACAGCGAGGTTTGGTCCGTCACGATCATGATGGTAAACGGACACAGTATGGACAATGCACAGCGGACATCCGCTGAGCAGTGCATTTTTCAGATACACATGGAGATTGCTGCGGAGGAGAACCTCTTCCGCTTTGTGGACAGCAATCGCGTGCGGGAAATCGACGCCCTCGATGACGAGGAACGCTCGCTCGCCCTCCTCTATCGGAATAAGAAAACCTATGGAACAGGCCTCGGCACCTCTGTGGCATGGGATATCGATGAGCAGGGCTGCGGTACATTATGGAGTGAGTTCCTCCCGGTCGCCGAGGTGCCGTCCGTCGACTTTTCCCTTCCGCCGAACGATCAGATTAGCAGCGAAGAGCTCTCGATGAAATATCTCTCTGATCTGGACGATACACCGCAAGAAGAAAAATTGGCCTCTCTGACAAAGATGGTCAGCCTCTATCGCGAGTGGATCGACCGTCTGCAGGTGGAAGCCCCACACCTCGACCCACAGCATCAGGAAACAGCGGCAAAAAATATCCGTGTCTGTCAGCAGGCCTGCACCCGCATGTATGAAGGCATCGAAATACTGCGTCGCCTGCCGGATGCCTATCATGCATTCCTGCTGGCCAACCGTGCCATGTTTATGCAGCGCATACATATCAAGGCACAAACCGATATGGCGGCAGCCAAGCCTGACCGCTACCCCGACGACGAGGAGATCTCTGCATGGCTGCGTCAGCTGGACTACAAAGAACAGCCGTCAGACGCAGCGATATGGAGACCCTTCCAGATCGCATTCCTGCTCATGGACGTGAGCGCCATCGTACATGACCAAAACCCCGAGCGGGATCTGATCGATCTGATCTGGTTTCCGACCGGCGGCGGAAAAACGGAGGCATATCTTGGACTGACCGCATTTACCATATTCTATCGGCGGCTTGCCCACCCGACGGAGTCGGACGGGACCGCCGTCATGATGCGCTATACATTGCGCCTCCTCGCAGCACAGCAGTTCACACGTGCGGCGACCCTGATCTGTGCCTGCGAATACATTCGAAAGGATGCTCTGCAGCAGCACCCCCGTTACCCCTCCTATCCGCTGGGGAACGAATCCATCACCATCGGACTCTGGATCGGCAGCGCACACACCCCCAACAAGAACAAAGATGCCATCGATCATCTCGAAAAGCTAAACGACGCGAAGGGAAACCTCGATGGCGCAAAAGAACGGGACAACAAATTCCAAGTACTGAAATGCCCCTGGTGCGGAACAAAGATGGTAAAGGATTTGGAAAAGGACGGCCAACGCAGCAGAACCATCGGTGCATGGGGATACCGTATCATCCAAAAAAACGGGAAGCATTTTCGTCTGTTCTGTCCACATTCCGCCTGTGACTTTCACCTGGAGCTCCCCATTCAGATCGTCGACGAGGAACTCTATCTGCACCCGCCGACACTGCTCTTTGCCACCGTCGATAAATTCGCCATGCTGCCGTGGGAAGCACAGATCGGCGCATTCTTTGCTGCGGGCACAGCAAGCAGAGCCCCTGAGCTCATCATCCAGGATGAGCTGCACCTCATCTCCGGCACCCTGGGAACAATCGTCGGACTCTTTGAGACAGCGATTGATGCACTCTGCAGTCAAAAGGGGATCCCGCCAAAGATCATTGCCTCCACGGCAACCATCCGTCGGGCAAAAGAACAGTGCGCCGCACTCTATAACCGCGCAGTCGTACAGTTCCCACCGCCCGGTCTCAACGCCAACGACTCATTTTTTGCAAAGGATGCCGTCATTGATCACGCCCATGGGAAATACGGACGCAAATACGTCGGGATCATGCCCTCCGGCAAGACAAAAGCGATCATTGAAATCCGTCTCATGGCAGCACTGCTGCAGCGCCTGTTCATGATGGATCTCCCGGACGAGGTCAAGGACAAGCTATGGACGCTGACGGCCTATTTCAACAGTCTCAAAGAGCTGGGCAAGGCCTCAACCTTTGCAAATGACGATGTGAAGGACTTCATCAAGCGCACTGCCTACCGCACGTTTACGTGGGCTCGCCTGATGGGCATCCCCGACGAGCTCACAAGCCGCGTATCGACCACAGAGCTCAACGAGACGCTGAACAAGCTCGAAAAGACAGCATATTCGAAAGAGAATATCGCGGCAAAAAAATACGCCTCCAACGTACTTCTCGCGACGAATATGATCTCTGTCGGCATCGACGTCGCACGTCTCAACGTCATGATGCTGCTCGGTCAGCCGAAGCTGACGAGCGAGTACATTCAGGCGTCAAGCCGCGTGGGGCGCTCCTATCCCGGGGTCGTATTCGTGCAGTATGACGCCACAAAGAGCCGTGACCGCTCGCACTACGAGCACTTTCCCGCCTATCATGCATCGTTCTATCGCTTCGTCGAGCCGACGGGAGCCACGCCGTTCTCACGCCCCGCACGCGCTCGTGCGCTGCACTCCGTTATCACGGCAATGCTGCGCCATCAGATCGGCCTGTGGAGTGATAACACAGCCATCCAGTTCAGCCGCAGCGACTATGCTGACGAGATCCGCGCATGTGAGGACTTCATCACCGACCGCGTCGCGTCGATCAACGCCCTGCTCCACGATCATGCGGCAGAGGATACAGATGAACTGCGCGAGGAAATCGAGTATTTCCTGCGACGCTGGGAAGAAGCAGTCCACGCCTGCAAGCAGGATGATCCGCCGAGTGCCCTCTATTTTGGACAAAAATTCATGGTCAAGTCGCCTACGGATGGCGAGCGGCGCCTCCTGAAGGCATATGGCGCACGGGGAACGGATCAGGCGTTTGAAACACTGACCTCCATGCGTCATGTTGATACACCGGTCCGCGGAAATGTCATCATATGGGAGGGAGACAACACCCATGTCTAAGCAGAAATGCCGCATATATTTGCCTCAGCAGACCCACTCCGTCCGCACAGCGCAGGCAGTCCTGCAATACGGCGCAGGCGCGATGGTGGACTTCCCGGATCAGACGCTGGTCACCGCTGCACCGGAGCTCTGGAGCAAAACGCAGCGCATCTATGACGAGCGCCTTGCCAAAGCACTCCATGTCAGCTATTTTGCCCGCCCGACGGAGATCGCCTATACGCGTTTCCCGGAATGGTATTTCTGTCCGAAGTGCCGACACTTCCAGCCGCTCCAACAGTGGATCGCACAGTATCGGAAGTCTGCCTCCCCCAAACAGCGGGAGAAAGATCCCTATATGGTGCGTCGTCCACGATGCCCGATATGCCGACAGGATCTGCTCTGCACGCGTATCGTAACCATCTGCCCGTCCGGGCATCTGAGTGACTTTCCCTGGATCAAATGGGTACATGCCATAGCGAAGCGCCCCATCTGCAGTAATCCGAACCTCAAGCTAAAGACGGGGTCATCCGGCAGCGAGGGACTCGACGGCATCCAGATCACCTGCTCGTGTGGAGCACAGGCGACACTCAAGGGGGCCATGGACGACGGTCGTTTTCAGGCACTCGAACAGAGCAGCACGTGCTCGTTCCGCTGTGACGGAACACATCCCTTTCGCCATGAGTCGGAGCCATGCAGCTGCTACCCGCGTGCTGTCCAGCGGGGCTCCTCCTCCGTCTACTTCCCGCTCGTCTATCGCTCTCTCGTCATCCCGCCCTATGCTGACCGTCTCAACAAGGAGATCGAGAGGAGCCACGAATTCGAGGTCTGCGTCGGGAGCATCGACAACGAGGAGCCCGAAGATCGCCCAGATTTTATCAAAAAGAGGCTCTCAAAATGGGCAGAAAAAATCGCACTGGAAATCAGCGCAGATGCAAAGGATGTCGCACAGATCCTAGAGCGGAAGTGGAATCCCGCGGAGGACAGCCGCGCCCTTAACGACACCTATCGCCGTGAGGAGTTCGCGGCACTCTCCGGGGCGATGAGCGCACCTCCATCCGACCACGTCGGTGACTTCTCCCGTGAGGAAACAGACATCACCGCCGATCATATCCCACACATCAAGGCAGTCTCTCTGATCGACAAAATCCGCGTGGTCAATGCACTTCTCGGATTCTCCCGCATGCAGCCCGTATCCTCCCCCACCGACGCAGGCTTTGTCTCCATCAAAAAACCGAACACCAACTGGTATCCGGCCTATGAAGTACGCGGCGAAGGGATTTTTATCGAGTTCGATGCCGATGAGATCCGCCGCTGGCTGCAGGAGTACGAGGAGCCGCTCTTCAAACGTACAGAAATACTCCACGCGAAAGCGGAGAATTCTCTCCTCGGCTCCTCTCTGGCGCAGAGTATACATCCCGCTTTCATCATGCTGCACACCTTGTCCCACCTGCTCATCACCCAGCTCAGCTTTGAGTGTGGATACAGCGTGGCATCCCTCAGTGAGCGCATCTATTTCTCGGATACAGAGAATGACGCCATGTACGGGATATTCATCTATACGGCGAGCGGCGACGCTGAGGGAACACTGGGCGGACTCGTACGGCAGGGGCGCGCCGACACATTCCCGCAGCTCCTGCGCAGAGCGGTCACCCATGCCAAGATCTGCTCCAACGACCCCGTCTGCATGATGAGCCACGGGCAGGGACGGGACTCCCTTAACCTCGCTGCCTGCCACGCCTGCGCGCTCCTGCCGGAAACCTGCTGTGAGCGTGGAAACATGCTGCTGGATCGCGGCATGATCGTCGGCACCTATGAGCACCCGGAAATCGGTTTCTGGAAGGATCTGCACTGACCTGCCGCTGTCCCGTATCTACAGGATCGGGAACACGGCAGCATACTGCCGCAGATACTGCTGCGCCCTTAGCGCACCTCGATCTGGCACGCCCGCATCGCGTTGAGCGCGGTCGTGTGGCTCTCGGGCGTGACGCCCGCGCAGCAGGCGGCGTCGACACTGATGCGCTTTTCGGGGTAGAACGCCTTCACGAGGAGGGCGTTCGAGATGACGCAGATATCCGTGCAGAGCCCGACGAACTCGATCGCATCGTAGTCCGCGAGGGCGGCGGGGAGTGCCGTCGCGCCGAACGTGGGCTTTTCGATCACGGCGGCTGCCGCATCGGCAAAGGGGCGGAGCGCCTCCACGATCGTCCAGCCCGCCGTACCGCGAATGCAGTGCGGGACGGGCAGATGCTCTCCCTCCTGCGTTGTGAGATAGTCCGCGCCGTGCGTATCCATGGTAAAGACGAGTGCCGTCCCCGCCGCACGCGCCGCCGTCAGTTTCTCCACCATGCGCGGCAGCATCGCCTGCGCCTCCGCCGTGCCGAGTGCGCCGTCCACGAAGTCGTTCTGCATATCCACAACAACGATTGCCTTCTTCATTGTATGCCCTCCATTTTGCCGATGCTCCCGCCGCTGTCGGCGCGCGGGAGCTTTTCTGTTCTCTCAGCTCTCTCAATGCAACTCCTGCCCCATCCCATAGCGCGCCTCCCATTCATCATAGATGGGACGGAGGCGGTCGTCGAGATAGGAGAGTGCCTGCGTGCGGATCGCGCCGGGGATGCCGTAGTACGCCTCAGCGATTGCGCCCGTGATCGCAGCAATGGTGTCACTGTCACCGCCGAGCGAGATCGCCGTGCGGATGGCATCCTCAAAGGAGCATGACTCGAGGAAACACTCAATCGCCTGCGGCACAGTATGCTGGCAGGTCTCGTTAAAAATATAGTCCTCCCGAATCCCGTCAATGGTAAAGTCGAGCGCGTAGTAGTGCTCCACGATATGGGCGGCGATCTCCTGCTGCGTGCGCCCCGTCCGCGCCATATAGACAGCGACAGCCGTCGCCTCCGCGCCCTTGATCCCCTCCGGGTGGTTGTGCGTGACCTCCGTCACCGCCTTGGCGAGGGCGATGGTCTCCTCCATGCTGCGCGCGGCAAATCCTGCGGGACTGACACGCATCGCCGCACCGTTGCCGAAGCTGTCGTAGGGCGCAGGGTTATCGGTGATAAACATCCACCAGTAGAACCGCCCGCCATAGCCGCAGTCAGGGTAGTGCCGCCCGATGCTCCGCATCCAGTGCACCGCGTTCACGTGCAGGCGCGCATAAAACGCCTCCTCCGCCTCTGCCGCATCCGAGAGCCCTGCGGCATCCGCCGCCGGTGCGTCCGCTGCCTCCCTCTGCGTCTCCATGATCGCCTTCGCCACGGACAGCGTCATAATGCTGTCATCCGTCGCAAAACAGCCCTCCGCAAAAAGCTCAAAGTCCTTGCTGCGGTGATTGTCGAACTCAAACCGCGAGCCGACAATATCGCCAATGATCGCCCCCAGCATCGTATGGCCTCCTTTAAGGAATCACACACCCACTCACTGCATCACGCGGTTAAGCAGCGTCTGGAAATCATTCACATGCTCATAGATCACGCAGTCGCTGTACAGCGACGCGAACAGCTTCTTTGCGCAGGCGATCTTTGCCTCCTCGATGGGGCGGAGCTGGAGCGATGAGAGCGACCCCTTCGTCTCCGCGACGAAATAGATATGCCGCACCGTCCCCTCGCGAAAGACAATCGCCCAGTCCGGCGCATAGCTGCCGACCGGCGTCGGGATGGCGAAACCGCGCGGCAGTTTGGCATAGATCAGCACCTCGTCCCCGCCGTCGAGCTCCTTGACGAACTGCCGCTCCACATTACCGTCCGTGAACACATAGTCCTGAACTGCCTTCTCCGCCTCGTAGGCCTCGATCGAGGGGCGCTTCTCCGTCGCAAAAATGCTCGCATCGTAGCAGCCCGCCGTCGTATGATACGCGATATGATCGACGATGCGCGTCGCCTTCTGCTCGAGGATGAGCCGTGTCACCGTGCGGATAAACTCCTCGGGATTATAGCGATAGCCCGCGAACACCTCAGCCTTAATCCCCCGCAGGATCTCCGCCGTCGTCCGCCGCGTGAGCGTCGTCCCCGCCGCGATCCGTCCGATGAGATCATACGTCACCGTTGACCCTTGGGCACGTCTCAGCGTACGCGTCCGACTCTTGCCATAGCTAAAACTCGTACCGTCCGCCACCATCGCCGCATCCAGATCCGTCTGCTGCCCGCCATAGGTAATCGTATACTGGAGACGGCTGACACGCAGCTCGGCATTGATATGGTCGATCGCCGCCCGTACGAGTTGTCTCGTGTCAAAGGAGACCGTATAGGCGTACTTGTGGTTAATCCTCTTCCAGAGTTCCTGAAACTCTTTCCGATAAAATCGCTCGTTCAGCGGATTCTCCGGCGTCTTCGTCTCATTGGCATCGTGGAACATCGTGCGCAGCACACTCTCGTCATAGATTGCCTGCACGAGGCGATGAACCCCCTCCGCCATGGGCATGAGAGCCTCAGGCAGAGGCGCGAGCGTCCCCGCCGCAAGTGCCGTGCGATAGTCCTCCGTCACATGGTCATCATCGTCGATGTAGTCATGACGCAGGAGATATTTATAAATGGCACGCGCCTGCGTTTTATCAAGCTGAACCACAGAACCCTCCGCTGTCTTCACCGTCTTTCCGGCAAAGTAGGTCTCCGTCGCCGCCTTCGGACGCTCGTACAGCTCCGCCTCCATCTGCTTTTGCAGATCGCCGACGAACCCCGCATAGCTCTCGCTCGCAATCACCGTCAGCACATTCACCTCGTGCACCGCATCGCCCAGCACCGTCCGATCCATCCGCTGCCCCGACTGATCGACCGCGAGGCGCAGCCCTCTGCCCACCTCCTGGCGCTTTGCCGTCACACTCGCCGCGTGCTTCAGCGTACAGATCTGGAACACATTCGGATTATCCCAGCCCTCGCGCAGCGCCGAGTGAGAGAAAATCACGCGCGTTGGCTCA
>ERZ773066.1782-NODE-1782-length-10886-cov-3.003785_pt1 | contig 10886 bp, 7 predicted proteins | sample MGYA00580573_ERZ773066 | MGnify/ENA primary metagenome ERZ773066 (study PRJEB29015, sample SAMEA2738128) | human oral metagenome | biome: human oral; feature: human-associated habitat; material: saliva | place: China | collected 2203 ... | reverse complement strand
ATAAAAGACCAAATCGGAAGACCGCTCGGATGCTCATTTCTAAAATGCTGAAAAATCTCCGGAATCACAAAACCGTGAGAGAAGATACCGATTCCCACTCCGACTGCCATGGCAATCAGACAAATACCGAAAACGGGATAAATCTTTCCGATAATCTTATCAATAGGGCAAAAGGTTGCAATTAAGTAGTAAAGCAGAATAATCCACAGCCAAACTTCTTTGCTAGTAAGTAAAGCATTTGCAGAACCGCCGGACTTAATCAAGGTCACAATCAGTCCTGCAGGGCCTACAGCAAATACGGTACCTACCATAATTAAAAGCACTACAGAGAACACACGCATAAGGTTCTTCATACCGAGTCCCAAGTAGTTACCGGTAACCTCGGAAATGGATGCACCGTTTGATCTCTCACTGAGCATTCCGGAAAAATAGTCATGCACACCGCCGGCAAAAACCGTACCGAAGGTAATCCATAAAAATACAACCGGTCCCCACTCAGCACCTGTTAAAGCACCGAAAATCGGACCTAAGCCTGCAATATTTAAAAGCTGTACAAGGAACAGCTTCCACTCCGGCATTACAACATAGTCTACACCGTCGTTGATGCGTACTGCCGGCGTTTCTCTGTCGTCCGGACCGAAGGTATTCTCTACGAACTTACCATAGGTAAAATATCCGGCAATCAGAATAAAAAGACATACAAAAAAACTAACCATAACTCGCCTCCAAACTTTTCTCCTGTTTCTCTTAAATTATAAATTTTTCGGTTTTTTATGGCAACGATAAGATTTTACAAATATTCGTTTTAAAATTAGGAAAAATGACAAGCCATTTATCATTTCCTACAATAAATTGTAGTATTTCTTCGCTTTCTATACTTCACTTTTTCGCGCTTGTATACAGTACTACTTGAATCCGATTTAGGGATTTGCCTTCCTTGTGCCGGAACGTTTTTTGAGCTGAAATATCTGCGGACGAAGGTGTACCTCTTCCAACACGACTCCTTCCCTCTGCTCTAAAATCATCTCTACCGCGGCACTCACATCCGAAGGGAGGAGAAAGCTGTCCGCTCTTTCCCCTACCGTAAAGTCCGCATTTCGATAGAGTCCGGTATCGGTCATATCCGGAAGAATACTGTGCACTTTCAGACCCATTTTTCTCTGCTCCTGAAACAAACTCCGGGCAAAGGACAGCAGACCGGCTTTCGTCGCCCCATACGCCGCCCCATAGACATTTTCATGCAAAGCGGTAGTCGAATCGATAAAGAAAATATGTCCCTTCTCCTCCTTCAGTTCCCGAAGAAAATGCCGTGTCAAAACCATGGGAACCGTCAGATTGACTTCCACCATCTCTTGCAGGCGTTCGGGATGCACCGTCTCATGAAAGCCGTAGTAAGCGACTCCTGCCGCGTGCACCAGAATGCGGAGTCTTCCTTCCTGTCGAAGCAGTCCTGAAATGCTTTCCGCCGCCCCTTTCTTTCGTAAATCCAGTTCTATCGGGTTAAAAGGCAGGGGAGCAGAAGAAGATTCACCCGGAACTTTTCCGAAGTCTCTTCCTACCCCGTAAACACGGTATCCCATAGCGGACAACTTCACAGCAATCGCATAGCCGATTCCGCCGGAGGCGCCCGTTACCAGGGCAAGCGGCGTCTCTTTTTTTATTTCCGCGTTTCTTTCTTCTTTAATTTCGTTTTTAATTTCCGCTTTCATCTCATTTTTTATTTCTGTTTTCCTCATCTTTTCTGCTTATCCCTATCTTTTCTCTGCCCGTCCATTCCCGGCCTGCTCTCTCACGCTTCCTTCCTTACTCTCCGCGAACTATTCGTCTTTCCATCGAAAGATTCGTTCCTTCGGAAACTGCTCCTCTATCCGGGAAAGGAGGAAGCCTTCCATCTCTTCCAGCAAGTCCTTCGGATAATGATAGAATCCATTCGTATTTTCATAAGGGAAGAAGGTGTGGGGAGAATCCGGACAGGCGCGTTCCATTGCCTTCAGATAGCTCTCGGAGATACGAAAACTCCCGACACTGATGTCATAGACCTTTTCCGACGGAATTTCCCGAAAAACAAGGTCAAGAAATCGACGATATATGTTCTTCCAGTCCGTATGGTAAATCATCGGGTCAAAGCAGAGCCGAACGCGAAATCCTTCTTCTATGGCACGTTTCACCGCAACAATCCGCCCCATAAGCCCTGCACTTCCCTGCTCCGCCTCCTCTACAATTTCAAGTGGAGAAAGGGTAAAGGCAAAAATCATCCGCCTCTTCACGTCTTCCGGAACAGAAAGTGTCTCTATTCTTCGGAAAAATCCTTCTCCCCCCGCCTTCGTCCGCACTTCAATCAAGAGCTTCTTCTCCTCTTCCAAAAAGGAGAGAAAACGCTCCACATAGGGGTAAACTTCCTCCATTGCGATAAGATCCGTATCATAGGAGATGCAGAGATAGAGGCTGCCTTTTTCAGAAAGCAGGGCACGACAGTCTGTAAAATAATCGTTCAGATTCAGAAAAAGCACCAGATTCGCACTCGGGTACATTCCCTGCAAATAACAGTACGTACAGTGAAACGGACAGTTCATTAGTAAAGAGCTGTAATAAAAATGCGCTTCCGAAAAATCCTGACAGACCGGAGCGCCCTTATAGATTCTTTGCCCTTCTTTTCTTGCTAAAATAAGCTTCCGGCTCTTCTCCTGTAAGCTCCTGTTCTGCTTCTTTCGGTTAAAGACATCCTTGTAATGGCGAATCGGAATATAGACTGCTTTCGGAAAACGCTCCAAAACACGGAGGCATTCCCGATCCCGAAGCAAGCCCTCCTCGATATAGATATGGGAAAAAGGAGGATAAAACGGGAAAAAATCCTCTCTATCTCCTGCTTCCGCCGGGCTGTTTTCGTCTCGTTTTAGAACAGTTCCACTTTTTTCGCGCTGTTCCGCTCTAGCCGCCCTCTCCTCGCCCTCCTCTTGCAAGAGCCAGTTCGAGAAGTCCGAAAGCACTTTCTGTCCGCTTCGTTTATCGTGTACCGGAAGGTTCTTTGCCTCTCGCAGGGCCTGAAAATACGACTTCCAAGAAAGCGAAAGAGTATCCGCATAGCGAAGGAATTTCTCCAGCTTCTTTTCTAAAGAAAAGCTCAGGTACAACTCTTTCGAAAGTTCTTGTACTTCCGAAAGAAAGCTCTCCTCCTTTTCTTTTTCTCTTGCTCGCTTCCGGCTCAGTTTCAGGAGAAATTGGAGAAAAGGAAGCAGGGTGACTCTCTCCTCTGTTCGTTCCGAGCTTTGCGAACTTTCCGAGCTCTCCGCATGCTCTTCCTCTCTGCAAAGAAAAAAAAGGTCCTCCGTAGCAAGGAACTGATTCGCAATCGGAAACAGTTGTGCCGACAGCCTTTCCAGAAAGACTGCTTCTCCCCTTCCGCCCGGAATCAGGGAGAGCGGAAACGTCCCCTCAAAAAATACGGCGCGCCCTTCCGGAAAACCACTTTGGTAGAGCATCTCCGGATAGAAGCTTCTCTCCAATCCTTCCATCGCGTGAAGTTGAAACCAGTCTCCCGCTCTTTTCTGTCCTGTAAAGAAGGCGGAACTGTCTTCCGCACTTCCTTCCTGCACGCGCTTTCCGCGTCCCAGGAAAAGAAAAATATCCCCTTGCTTTGCCTCCGCTCTTCGAAGCGTCTCCTCCACTGTCCCTCGGAGATTCTCTTCTTCCCCTACCGTGCAGAGGACGTCTTCCTTTCCCGTAGGGAACCCTTCTATATCTTCTTCCTTTGTTGCAAAGATAAATACCATTGTTCCGACTCCGCCCTACTCCACACTTTTATAAGCTTCTCTATAGAAAAAGTCCTGTGAATCGAAGCGCTCGTCTCCCGGATTCTCCGGATCGTGGTAGAGTCCGTCTGCAAGCAGAACCTTTCCCTTCTCCGTATCCCGGAATCCGAGGTCAAAAATCTCCCGCACCCGGTTCCGATTTTCCTCATCATAGATCGGTGCCGCAACTTCCACTCTTCGAAGCGTATTCCTCGTCATAAAATCCGCACTGGCAATGTAGATCTCTTCCGCATCTCCCTGTCCGAAACGATAGATACGGGAATGTTCCAGATAACGCCCGACCACACTATGCACGGTAATATGGTCCGTCTTCCCGGGGATTCCCGGAATGAGGCAGCAAATCCCCCGAATCAGGAGCTGAATCACCGCCCCCTTCTCCGAAGCTTCAATCAGTGCATCAATAATATCCTTGTCCGTCAGCGCATTCAGTTTCAAGCCGATATATCCGCCTCTGCCCTCTTCCGCCTTTCTGCCTTCTTTTCTAATCTTTTCGAGAATGGCCTCCTGCAATCCTCTCGGTGCGACGAGAAGGTCCGTACTCGTCTCCACCGTCTCGCCGAGAAGCAGGGTGCGAAATACTTCCTGCGCATCGCGCCCGATATTTTGATTCGCCGTAATGAGCGATAAATCCGTATACAGCGTCGCCGTCTTCTCGTTATAATTTCCCGTCCCGATCTGCGTCAGAAAATGTACGCCTTCCACCGTCTGTCTGGTAACCAGGCAAAGCTTGGAATGCACCTTGTAGGATGGCAGACCGTAAATCACCTGACAACCGGCATCTTCCAGGCGACGGGACATTTCAATGTTGCTCGCTTCATCAAAACGCGCTCTGAGCTCTACCAAAGCAAGGACTTCTTTTCCATTTTCCGCAGCATCACAAAGCGCCTCCACAATCTGGCTGTGACTCGCCATGCGGTAAAGGGTAATCTTAATAGAACGCACCGAATCATCTGTCGCCGCAGTCTGCAAGAAGGAAATAAAGTTTCGCATACTTTCAAACGGATAGGAAAGGAGAATATCTTTCTTCTCTGCGAGGGAGAAAATATTTTCCTCTTTCCGCACCTGTCTGCTTGCCCTCGGACTATACTTCGGGTAATACCATTCCTGATGCTCCCGCATCGTATTCTGCAAGGCAAAGAGGAAAGATAAATCTAGGGGCGTTCCGCAGTAGAGCACGTGCTCCTCTGAAATACCGAGGAAGGAAGCCAGTTTCTTCTTCACCGATTTATGCAAGTCTCTGGTCAGTTCCAGTCTCACCGGATTCAGTCTCTTCCGCTTCTTCAGAAGCTGCTCCATCATACCCCGATAGTCCAGGTCCTCGTCATACACGTCCCCCGCATCGATATCCGCATTCCTCGTGACACGGATGATGGACTTCTCTTTAATCTGATATGCCGGATACAGCTTCGATACAAAGTGGAGAATCAACTCCTCGGAGAGCATGTGATACCCCTTTCTCCCCGGAATCTCGATCAGGCGTTTAAAAACCGGATTCCAGCAGGGAACAATCCCCACTCTCTTCTTCCCGCTCTTCGTCTCCAAGTGCGCCACGGCATAGAGCTCCCGGTTCTGTAAGAAGGGGAAGGGCTGCTGCTTTCCTACAATGACCGGAGACAGGTAGGGACGAATGGCCTTATCAAAGTAAAGTTCCAGCTGATTCTGCTCTTCTTTGGATAATTTCTGAAAGTTGATAATATGGATTCCTGCCGGTTCCAACTCTCCCATCAACTGCTCGTAAACCTCTTTCCGCTTCCGCTCGAGTCGCTTCACCTCTTTCAGAATCAGCTTCACCTGCTCTTTTCCCGTCAGTCCGGTTTTATTGTCCTGAATGGCTTTCTTCCCGCCTTTTTGCTCCATGAGCGTCCCCACACGCACCATAAAGAACTCATCCAGGTTCGTCTGGTAAATGGAGATAAAGGGTAGCCGCTCCATCAAAGGTACACGGGGGTTTGCCGCCTCATTTAAGACTCTTTCATTAAACAAAAGCCATGACAGTTCTCTGTTCTTATAACAATCCTTGTTTCCTTTCACCCCTTACTCCTTTCCAAGCCGCAGTATTGTTGCCTTATTATACCTGAAATTTCGACCATAGAACAGACGCTTCCGGAAATAGTTCCCTGATGAAAGTGCAAGAAAAAAGGGCTGTAGAAAAGCAAAACAGCTCTATGCCCTATAGCAGTAAAATGGCAGCTTTCCTTTTTACAGTCCCTTTTCTTTTTTACTTTACTATCTTTCTTACTTTATACCTTTTTTACTTTATGTCTTTTTTCTTATCTCTCTTTTATTACATATCTCTTTTTATGAATATCTTTATTCTTAGCGATTTAGCTCTCCTTTACCTCAACTTTCTTCTCCCGCTTTGCAATAAACGGAAGAATGAGTCCCAGAGCGGTCAGCACCAGGGGCGTAATGACATTCAGGGCGAAAGTAAAGGGATCATCCGAGTGCATTCCAAGCAGGCAGCAAAGCGCGGTAACCACGAAGCACCAGATACCGAAACCGAGTGCTACGGCATTGCTCTTCACAAAACGATACTCCGGTTGAAACTTCTCCCCGCCCTTACGAAGCGCAATGTACGCTACAAACACCCAAAGATAACGAAGCGGCATACAAACGGAATTCAGCTTGGTAAGCTGCTTTAATACTGCCGCTGCACCCGGAACGAAAGACTGTGCCAGGATGATGGATCCGGAAAGAACTGCCACCATCTTGATTCCGTTCGTATAGGAACCGACATCATTCTGCTTCAAGAGTGCCTTCGGAATGAACTGCTTTGTGTCTTCGTTATCGAGAAGCATACGAAGCGGAGCGTCAATACTGATAATCAGTACGGCGAACTGTCCGATGACGTTACAGAGGGCATAGATAATCAGTAAAGCATCCCCCACATGATAGTACTCTCCCAGTTTCTGGAATGCCCAGTAGGAGCCGTTTGCCGCATAAGAATCGAAACTTTCTTTGGAGGCGTTGACGAGCTTCGGATCAAACATCATGCCCATCGCGATGGTTCCGAGCATTGCGCAGACTACCACCATGATGGCAAGCGCAATCATGCCCTTCGGGAATCCCTTACTCGGATTCTCGACTTTGTTTACATACGGGGAAATCTTCTCACAACCGCCCACCGCAAAGACAAGGATAGACAGCGATGTGAAGTATTTCAGATTGAAGGTCGGAATCAGATTCTTCAAACTGAAATCCAGGCTGACGTAGTCCGCTTTCGGATTCAAAATCGGTGCGGCGAACATCATCAGGATGTAAAGAAGAGACATCACAAACATACTGGTTCCGGCGAGGGTTGCCATCTTCTTTAACGGATTCAGGCCTCTGCTTGCTACGTAGCAGAAGATGAGCAGCAAAGCAAAGGTAATGAGCTGAATATAAATACTCGGCAGGCTGTCATAGAGGGAAGCATCCCGGAAAATCACCCAGGAAAGCGCTTTCAATCCTCCACTCGGCTTACTGGCGATATAGGTGATGTGACAAGCCCAGTACGTCCATCCTGCGTAATAGGCAACTTTCGTTCCCATTGTCTCCCGAATCCAAGAACTCACCCCACCGCCATGGTGTTTGAAGGCAGAACCCAGTTCTCCCACCATCAAGGCATAGGGTACGAAGTACAGGGCAAACATGAATATCCAGCTGAAAATGACCTGGATTCCGTTGAACCACACGAAACCGTTGGTTACATTACCGAATCCCCAAACCGTAGAAAATGCCATAAACGCGAGCATCTTCCAACTTATCTTTTTTTGTTCCATACTTTCTCCTTCTATTGATAGGTTATCTATGTTGCAATAGGACGGCCATCTCCTGCAATCGCCTTCCTATTTATGCACTCTTCCATACGGTGTCCGGGCTTCGAAGTCGGTCTTTCTTTCTGCCGCCCCGCTGCCCGGCGCTTAACTTCGAACTTCTTATCTTCCTTTCCTAGAACCGAATCTCCAAATTACCGTCTCCTCTTCCGAGAATCGAAGAAGAGTAGAACAGCTTCGCCACTTCCACGAGATAATAGCTGTCGAGAACACCCGCCGTCTCAAAGGGGGAATGCATGGACAGCTGCGCCAAGCCGATATCCACGGTGTTCAGTGCCACCTGGCTGTTCGAGATGTTTCCGAGCGTCGATCCGCCAAGCATATCGGAACGGTTCGTAAAGCACTGGAAGGGCACCTTCGCTTTCTCACAGAAGCTCTTGAAGACCGCCCCGGAAACCGCATCCGTAGTATATTTCTGGTTTGCACTATACTTTAAGACAATGCCCCGATTCATATAGGGTCTGTTCACCGGATCCGCCTTATCCAGGTGAGAAGGATGGACAGCATGCGCATTGTCCGCGGAAATCAGGAAGCTGTTCTGTAACGCCTTAATAAACTCTTCCTCTCCCCCGTGAAACGCGGCAAGGATACGGTGTAACACGTCTTTTAAGAAGGTGGATCCCGCTCCCTGCTTCGTTCCGCTTCCCACTTCTTCATTGTCATAGACACAATGCACGGCGACGCTGTCCTTCGGCTTCGCCGAAAGAATACCCTGGAGGGATGCGAAGGCACACTGCAAATCATCCAGTCTTCCACTTCCGATAAATTCTTCTTCCGCCCCCAAAAAGGTCGCTTTCTGTCGGTTGTAAAGGAAGAGATCCCAGTCCAGAATGCACTCCTCTTTCACGGAAAGCGCCTCTGCGACAATCTTCTTAAAACTGCCCTTCCCCTCCTCCGTCGAAAACAGGGGAAGCATATCCTTCTGTGCATTGAACTTATAGCCGTCGTTTACTTCCCGATTCATGTGAATGGCAAGATTCGGGATAATCAGGAGATCCCGGTCGATGTTCAGGAGCCTCGTTTCTACGCCCTTTGCTGTTCTAAGCAGCACTCTTCCCGCTACGGAAAGCGGTCTGTCCAGCCACGGAGAACAAATCATTCCGCCGTACTTCTCCACATTGAGTTGGATATAGGCCTTGTCTACTTCGATTTCCGGATCCGTCTTCACTTTAAAGACCGGAGAATCACTGTGACTCGCCATCATCTGAAAGCCCTTAATCGGCTTCTTCGGAAGAACAAAGGCGATTAAAGCGGAGTCATTTCTCGTGACAAAATACTTCTCCCCGCTCTCCAGCTTCCAGTCCTCTCCCTCATACAGCGGATGGAACCCCTCTTTCAGAAGAATTTCCCGCATATTCTCGACGGCAAAAAATGCATTGACACTATGATCCAAAAAGTCCATCAGTTTTCTGTTTAACTTTTTTACTTCTTCCTTCCGTACTGCCATACTTTCTCCTCTCCTATTCCTTTCTCCAAATGAATCCCGTTATTGTACTGTTTTATGAAAAAACCCGACTTTTCCCTCTATACCTTTTTACATTATACAAGAAAACAGAAGCGCTGAGAAGACAAAGCTTTCCCATTTTGTCCAATATCCTCCGTTCCATTTCCCGATAGGAAAACAGAGCGCACACCCGGGTTTTATCCGCAGACTGCCAAGTCTCTACAGTTCCCGATAAGGAAACGAAGCACAGTCTGTAAAGAATCTTCGTGCGTCATTCAAATGTTGCAAAAGCAACACCACTTTTCCCCCGTATTTGCTATACTGCTGTGTAATCGCAGTGTGTCGAAAAAAGCGGCAGACACGGTTTGATGTAAAAACAATAGATAAAATCTATCATGAAGAAAAGAAACAGGAGGCTTTAAAAATGGAGAAAATTTCAAGCGATATGCTGGTAGGACAGATTGTAAACGAGCATCCGGAGTTGATTGACACCTTACTGGAAGCAGGGATGCACTGCTTAGGTTGCCCAAGCTCTCAGATGGAGTCTTTGGAAGATGCCTGCATGGTACACGGTCTGAACCCAAATGCCGTGCTGGCCGCATTGAACACAAAACTGAGTGAGGTTTCCGCATCATGAGTGCTTTTCTGGGTCCTATTCACTACTGGCTCTACAACAAGATTCAACTACAGGAAGAGCTGATTCGAGAAATCGTTTCCTTCGGCGAAGAGTCCTCTTGGAAAGTCTTTTCCGATAAAAAACTGGCGGAAGAAACCGTCAACAAGGAATTACGTCCTCTGAATGAATTAATTGACGTTATGAATATTCACGGATGGTTACAGGAGCGGATACAGGATGCCGAGTCCCGTTACGCTCTTCTGGTGACCCGCATTTTAAAAGAGGACGAAAAGCACCTTTCCGCTTTGGAGGAAGTGGCTTACAACTTCGGAAAGGAACACGCACTGGACGCTTCTTCCGATGCGAGTGACGCGTACAGAAAGATGGATGACTCCCTTCTGAACGGGATGCCCTGTGACCGGGTAAATGTTCTTACGGAGCAGGATCCCGAGCGTACTTCCTGGGTGCAGGAAGAAGACATTCACGCCCCGTTCTGGATCGAAGTGGGCGGAGACCCCGGGGTATACTACCGTCTTCGGAAGAAAATCATGGAAGGGATGCTCTGCACTACAGCGCTTCATCTTCAAGCAGACGACGGTGGACGTTACAGCATTTTCAAGTAAAGACCGTTTCCCTAAAAAGGGGTTTCCGAAACCGGACGAAACGGAAGCAGAAAGAAACTGAAACAGAAAGAGGATGAACCATTATGCACAGCAGTATTTCCATCATGGAAGAGGATCACAGCAATATCAATCGTGCGCTTGCCGTTGTACGCGCCCTTTGCTTACAGCTTATGAACGGGGCGGAAGTTCCCGACGAAGACTTTCGGACTCTGATTGACTTTATCCGAAACTATGCGGATAAGCACCACCACGGAAAGGAAGAAAAGTTTCTTTTCCCCGTGATGGTGGAGAAAATGGGACCGGTCGCAGACAAGCTGGTAACCCACGGTATGCTCGTGGAGCATGACCTCGGTAGAGCGGATATTCTTTCTTTGGAAACCGCCTTAAACGAATACCAAAAGAACCCCCTTCCCGAGCTGAAACTGGACATCCTTTCCTATGCGATGGCGTATGCCCACCTTCTGCAACTCCACATCGAAAAGGAAAACAGCGTGGTTTACCCCTTTGCAGAAAGAAGCCTCAGTGCGGAGGACTTTCAGGCTATCGACGAAAAGAGCGAAGCCTTCGAGAAAGAGCAGG
>ERZ773066.1779-NODE-1779-length-10903-cov-51.128042_pt1 | contig 10903 bp, 8 predicted proteins | sample MGYA00580573_ERZ773066 | MGnify/ENA primary metagenome ERZ773066 (study PRJEB29015, sample SAMEA2738128) | human oral metagenome | biome: human oral; feature: human-associated habitat; material: saliva | place: China | collected 2203 ... | reverse complement strand
GAAAGCCTGCTCTGGTTTAGATTTTTCATAGCGCCGCCACCTTTTTAGTGCGCACCATGGCGATAAAGCAGGGAGCGCCAGCTAAAGCCGCCACCACCCCAACTTGTAGCTCTTGGGGGGCAATAATTACGCGAGCTAAAACATCGGCGCCCAGCACCCACACCGGGCCTAGTAGCAGGCTAGCTAAAGCCACCCAGCGCTGATCAGGGCCAAGCGCTGTACGCGCCGCCACCGGAACAGCTAAGCCCACAAAAGAAATTGGTCCAGCGGCGGCCGTAGCCGTGCCAGCTAGCAGTGTCACTGCCAGGGCGGTAAGTGTGCGGGTAGCCTCCACACGCACCCCTAAACCTTTAGCGGCCTCCTCCCCCAGGGCCAGTGCGTTCAGGCTAGGTGAAAGTACCAAGCCCAGCGCCGCCCCCAGAACGATTAGCGGCGTCGTCGTCATAGCAATATCTATGCCGCGCCCTTCTAACGAGCCAGCCACCCAATAGCGAAACTCGTTAAAAGCCTCTTGATCAGCCAAAATAACCGTTTGGGTAAGTGCGCCCAGGGCCGCTGAAACCGCTACTCCCGCCAAGGCTAAACGCACCGGGTTAGCCCCGGCTCGCCCAGTGGCGCCCAGCAGATATACGGCCACCGCCGCTGCACCTGCCCCCATAAAAGCCGCCCACATATAGGTGTTAACACCACTTAAGCCAAACAGGGCCACACTGAGCACCACCGCCAAAGCCGCACCCGAGTTAACCCCCAAAATGCCCGGATCAGCCAAAGGGTTGCGGGTAAGGCACTGCATCAGCGCCCCGGCCAGGCCCAGCGCCGCCCCCACGCTAAGGCCAATTAAGGTGCGTGGCACTCGCAGCTGCCACACCACCGTGGCGGCGCTAGCTAGCTGCGAATGTTGCTCCGACTGCACACCCTGGGCCGGTAAGTTGACAGTGTCTGGCCCGAGCCGCAAAACCTGCCACACCAAGGTCGGATCCAAAACTTTAGAACCCACAAATAGGCTCAAAACTATGGCCCCGGCCAAGGCTAGCAGCGCCAGCGTAAAAAATATTGGTTTAGCTAGGCGCATCTTTAGGCTGCAGGCCCCGGGAAATTGCCGACGCCGCCCGCTCCGGCTGACTTTCCGGCGCCTGCCCCAGCAGCGCCAGCCCCAGCCCCGGCAGCGCCAGCTCGACGGCGGTTACGCAGCAGCACTGCGGCGATAGCAACCGCACCAATAAGCAGCGCCGCACTAAAAACACTCACGCCGAGCACTGGGAAAGCTGATTTAGGGCTCTGTTCCATGGCCACAATAGTGGTCACGGTGGTGGCCGCCGGCTGGGCCTGCTTTTTAGCGCTAGGTGAGGCGGTCACCTTCAAGGTCCCTGAGGTGGGCTTAGCCGAGGCGCCCGCGCTGGCAGTGGCCTGGCTACCAGCAACGCCTGCTGCGCCAACCCCAGCATTAGCGCCCGCCCCTGAATCACTGCCAGAGCCAGAGCCGCCGCCAGAGCCGCCGCCAGCGTCGCTAGAGCCACCAGCGCCAGAAGCGCCACTGCCAGAGCCAGCGGCTGCACCCCCTGCGCCTCCTTGATCACCAGAGTCACTGGCTGAGCCGGTTACTGTAAATTGCGGGGAACGGTTACTGAAACCTTTAGTGCCCCCACCTTGAGATTCAGGGATTTCTTGGCTGGCCAAGAACCTCAGCCAGTGAGTGCCGGGCTTAACATAGCTGGGCAGCACAAACGAGCCAGAAACTGAGCCGTTGGCACCAATTTTTTGCTGATGCACCACGCCGGTGCCGCTTACTGAATTGTCTGAGCCATCCAGGGCGCCGTCGTCAATTTTGATACTTACAGTCTCACCAGCAGGAAAGCCGCTGAGGCTGAAGCTGAGGGTACCGCCCGCCTCCACCGAGCCGGTGACAGTTGAGCTGGTACCTTCAGTGGAGTCGTCTGCACCCCCTGGCGGCAAAGCTGCAGCGCTAGGCAGCACCAGGGCCAGGGCGGCGCCAGAAACCATGACAGCACTGGCTAGGGTCTTAAAAACCTTGGTCACTCTACGCATTTACTTTCCTTAAATTCGAGGCGTTAGGCTTTGCGGCGCAGCAGCAGGGCCACAGTGGCGCTGGAAGCCAAAATGACTCCGGCGGCAGCTAGCAGCCAGACGTCGTCGGGGCTGAGCCAGCCAGCCTTTTGGGCGCGTTTAAGCACCACTACTTGACTTACGTTTTGCGCGGGGGCCGCCTCAGCCGCAGCCGGGGCGCCCCCAGCCAGCACGAAACTGGACCAACCCAGCTGTTTGCCGTCTTCACCAATGGCCGCGAGCGCATAGTTGCCGCCGCTTAAGCCACTGATTTCCAGCTTGATCTGGTGGGTGTCGTCAACCTGCACCCAACCCACCGGGGTGGCCGGGTCGTAGAGGTACATAAATAGCCACTGTCCAGTTTCGATGCTGGCGGGCACGCTTACCGTGATTTCTTTGCCTTTAGCGGCGACTTTAAAGCCTTGAGTGGGACTCTTGGTTAGCGCTTTTAGATCACGCGCCACCGAGTTGGGCATGACGGCGGGCATGGGTTTAAGAGCTTTGGCTTGCGTGTTGGCTAGGGCGCGGGCTGCGGGGCGCAGGTTCACTGCCGCATAGCCACGGCGTGTGCTAACTGCGCCTAGCCTGGTGGTGTTGGCGCGGCTAAAGCTGGTGGTAAATGGGTTTAGCTGGGTGACTGTTCGCTGAGTGACGGCCCGCTGACCAGTTAGCGCCGTGCCTGTTTGGGCTACGCCGTGATGGGCGGGGGAAATAATTTTGATTTTGGCCGGCAGTTGCAGGCTGCTCCAGCCGATCACTGTGCCGGTTGGGTTTTGGGCCACCAGGGTCACTTTGCCGCCGGGCAGATCCGCTGGCCGCTCCAGGCTTACGCCGTGGTCTAAGCCCACCTGGTACCACTGGCCTTGCCAGGGGATACGCCGCGAGCCATCAGGCAGGTAGGTGGATAGGTACACCCAGCTGCCGACTTTGGCTTGTGGCAGTTTCACGTTAATGGCCGCAGCGCTCAGGGAGGCTTGCATTGAGCCGGAGTTGGCGGCGTTTAGATCCTCACTGGGGCTGATGGGTGCGGGCACGCCGCTGGGGGTGTAGTCGCCTACGGTGAAGGGCTTGACCAGTAGGGTGCGGCCTTTGTCGCCGGCTTTGATGGATCCGCTTAGTAGGCGCAGGCTGTGAGCGCCGGTTTTGAAGGCGGGGCTGGTGCCGCCCTTAGTTTCACCGGCAGTAGGTAGAGGGATTTCTACCTGGAAGTTACCGTTAGCGTCGGCTTCGAAAACGGCCCAAATGGTGGCGTTGGGGGCCACGGTTTCACCGGGGCGGTGGGAGTAGCCGCCTTCGTCGAGTTTAACGGCGATTTTTGAGCCACCTTGAGTGGGATGGCACCAGCCGCTACCAGCCAAAATGAGTTTGTCGCCGTAGTTGTAGCGCGGCCCGGTGGTGGCGTCTTTAGTTTGGCCTGCCGGGTAAACCAGGTGGGCTGTGGCGCTGGCCTGGCATTTTTGCGGGCTAGCAGTGGGGGCAGTGCTTGGCTGCGGGCTCGACGACGGCGCCGGGGTGGGCGCGGTGGTGGGGCTCGCAGTTGGTGCAGGGCTAGGCTCACTGGTGGGCTGCGGGGCGCTGGTGGGCTCCGGCGCAGCAGTGGGCTGGGCCGTGGGAGCCGGGCTGGGCTCACTGGTAGGCTCCGGGGTTGGCTGCGCAGTAGGTTCACTGGTGGGCTGCGGGCTGGGCTGCGCAGTAGGTTCACTGGTGGGTTGCGGGCTAGGGGCGGGCTCAGGCTCGACGGCATCGTTAACCTCAAACCCGGCCACTTTAGATACCCGCTCAGAGCCGTCATTGCCACCAAGCAGACGAATCCAGTGGGTGCCTTGGGTGGTGAATTGCGGCAGGTTTACCTGCACGCTGAAGTCACCGCCGGTGGTGGGCACAGTAATAGAGGTTTGGTCCGCGCTTAGCTCTAGGCCCGAATCCTGGGCGGGCAGTTTGGAATCTGCGCCCTTGCCATCGTCTAGTTTGAGGGCCACAAACCCACCCTCGGCGCGGGGTGCAAAGCCGGTGCCTTTGACGGTGATAACTGAGCCGGATTTAACCGTTTGCGGCTCCACAGTTAAGGTACCCTCACCAGCGGTGTTAGTGGGGATAGAGCCAGCCGCATAGACCTGGGCGCTCACATGCCCAGAGCCCTGGGCGGCTGCCTTGGCACCTTGGGCAGACACATACCTGGCAGCTGAGCCTGCCACCCCAGCAGTTTGGGCTACTGGGTAGGCGAAGGCCGGCATAGTGCCAAAACCTAACGCTAGTAGCGCCAGGGGGAGCGTAAATTTACGTAGTTTCATGAGTTTATTTCTTCTGTGGGCCGCAGTTTTTAAGGTGCATGCCCGTTTTTAAAGGCACCTGTGTCTAGCTGAGCAGGTAGCGCTTGACGTCGTCGAGAATGGAGTTCATCAAAATCGCTGAGCCAGTAGAAGTCCAAACGGAGCCGTCAACCGGGTAGACATGCCCAGCTTTATAGGCCTCTAGCTGCGCAAACCCGGGCACCTGCGCGGCCTGCTGTAAGGCTTTAGCGGAGGCGGAGCTGTCGGCACTGCCGCCGGCCTTGGGGTTGGATACTGAGGAGCCAGCAAGGAAGCCAAAGAACATGTAGTCGGCGTCGATCTGGGAGATGTTCTCTAGGGAAACCGGTTCGCTGTGTCCGTGTCCTTTGCGGTCTTGGCTGGCTGGGCGTTTTAACCCTAGATCGTTTAGGGCCACGCCGGCGGGCAGTTCTTTGAGGATCAGCGCTGCTGCGGTGCCCTGCCAGCGGATGATAGAGAAAGTTTTACCGGAGTATTTGGCCGCCAGGGCGCTAGCCATTTCTTTGGTCCGCTTGTCGTAGGCGGCCAGTACCTGCTTGCCTTTTTGCTCCTGGTTTAGGGCAGCGGCGATATTGGTGAAGTTGCGCCGCCAGTCGCCGCCAGCGTTGCCGGTGTATACGGTGGGGGCGATGGCCCGCAAGGTGGCTAGAGCTTTGGCGTTGTTGTTTAGCCCGGTACCGTCTACCAGGATCAGGTCGGGTTTTTGGGCGCCGATTGCCTCAAAGTTGGGTTGGCCAATGGCCCCCAGGATCGGGATGTTTTTAGCTTTTTCGCTTAGGTAGTTAGGTACGGTTTTTTGGCCCCGGCCGGCGACGACGCCGATCGGTTTGAGTCCCAGCGCAAATATAGCGTCGGTGGTGGGCTCTGACAGTGTCACTACCCGTTTGGGGTTGGTGGGCACGTTAACTACAGACCCGTCCACGTTTTTTACGCTGCGGCTGGTGGCAGTGGCGGTGGCTGCCGGGCGTGAAGAATTGGCTAGCCCGCAGCCGCTAAGGGCAGCAGCTCCCCCTAAGCCCACGGCGGTCAGGATGGAACGGCGCGATAGTTCTTTCATTTTTGCCTCGCTGGGTAGTTACCGACTGGCGTCAGCTGAATTTTGTCAGGTAGCTAAGCCTTAGTAAAGGTAAGCTCAACCATAGATATTTTTCACGACTTTACGCAGTAAAAATAGAGTTTTGCGTCACAATTAGCACTATTTGCGCAGTTTTTTGCAATTTTCATGCTTGCTTCAAAGGTTTTTATTAGCCTAGCCTCAGTTAGGGGGTCCTAACACAATCCCTTCTTTGAGCAAACAATTGACCGGGCTAATGCAAGCCCCTAAACCGCATAAGGAGCACGCATGGCACATTTCTCCATTGCATCGCGCGCCAGCTCACGCACACTCTCAGCCCTAGCAGTGCTAGCCATGGCCGCCATGCCGGCAGGCGCCGTCGCTAGCGCCACCAGCTCCCCTGTTCCCACGCTAAGCGTGGCCAGCGCCGAGCAAAATTACACCAACCAGGTAACCGTCACCCCTAATGTGGTGCGTCCTGGCGCCACCATCACCATTAACGGCACTGACTTTGCCCCGCGTGCAGCCGACGCAGCCATTGCTCTCAAGCTCGACGGCGGTGCTGTGGCTTGGCCACAAAACCAGCCTGAAGGAGTAACTGTAACCCCCGGCTATATTGCGATTTCGGGCGTGCCCAACGCTGACGGCTCCTTCTCAGCCAAGGTAAACCTGCCTAACCTGGCCGACGGCGAGCACACCATCAGCCTGCTGGGCGGCTCACTAGGCTCTGACCCTAAGCCGCGCGTGGCTGTAACCGTTAAGTTCAAGGTTGACTCCAAGGCTCCGGTAGCCACCAGCCCCACTGTGGAGGCTACTAAGGCTTCCGTAGCCACCAATGGCGCAGTTTCTGTACCCTTCTCAGCCAAGGCTTTCAGTGCCGGCTCTACCATTTCAGTAACTGTTGATGGTCAGCCGGCTGGTTTTGCTGCTGGACGCGGCCCGGCAGTTAGCTCTGTCAAGGTTGAAGCTGACGGCACTGTTTCTGGCTCGGTTTCTATTGCCGCCGGCAAGGCCCTGGCTGGTAGCCATGAGCTAGTTTTCACTAGCTCCACCGGTGAAAAGGCCACCGCCCAGGTAGAGGTTGGGGTAGGCGCTTCCTTCGGCACTGGCGCAGTGGGCTCCAAGGTGGAAGGCACCATTTCGAACCTGCCCACCGGCGCCGTCGTTAAGGGCGTGGGCGTAGACGGTGCCAACTGGCTGGCCTCCCCTGTAACCGTCACCAGTGGCAACCAGGCCACCATTAAGGACCTGCAGATCCCTGCCTCCACCAAGGTGGGCGAGCCCATCAGCGTCACCTACGTAATTAATGGTAAGGAAACCACCCAGGCCACCGCCGCCATCACCACCCCTTCCGCCACCCCGCTAAACACTGAGGCTTACCAGGTCACCGGCACCACGGTGCCTAACGGCAACTACCAAAGCGTCGCCAATTCTAAGGGCGAGGTGTTCATTACCGCCTCCGTAGGCCGCCCCCCGATTAAGGAATCCACCCTGGTTAAGGGCCACTATGACGCCTCTGGCAAGTTTGTGATTGACAAGCAGATCACTCCTGCCCCAGCCGCAGATGGTAAGGGTGTTAACGGGGTTTACGGCGTGGCCGTGGACGACGCTAACGGTTACGTGTGGGTTAGCAACACTCGCCAAAACACGGTGGCTGTTTACAAGCAGTCTGACCTGTCGCTGGTTAAGCAGTACCCGGCTAACGCCGTCACCCACGCCCGCGCTATGCGAGTAATTGGTGACAGTGTCTACGTAACTGAAGCTGCTCGTGGCAAGGGCGGCGGCATTAAGGTTTTCAACGCTAAGCAGCTTGACGCCGCTCCCACTACCATTGACTTGCCCGAAGGTGCCGTGCCGATGGACTTTGATGTGGATAGCGCCAGTGGTCGCCTGTTCACGGTAGATATGAACCTGAACAAGGCTTACGTGATTGACACCAAGAACTCTAACCAGGTCACCAGCTATGACTTGCCTGGCGCTAATGGTACCTCGGGCGTGGCCTACGACCCGGCCAACAACCGTTTGTTTGTGGCCAGCCAGAGCTCTAACAATGCGGTGGTTCTAGACCTGGGCACTGGCAAGGTTATTGCCGATATTCCTACTGGCAGCCAGTCCCTGGGAGCTGTCTACTCTAACGGCTATGTCTACGTGGGTAACCGCACCGCCGGCACAGTTAGCGTAATTAACACTTCCAGCTTGAAGGTTGAGGCTATTTTGCCCGCTGGCACTAACCCCAACCACCTGTCGGTTAACCCTGACGGCAGCGTGAATGTAGTGGATAAGGCCGCCAGAAACAACCAGATCTTCCGCATTGCCCGCAAGGGGGCTACCCCGACGCCGACCACCCCGGTGCCCGCGCCCACTAGCAGCCCCACGGCTGCGCCAACTGCGACTCCGGTGCCCACCGCCCCGGCTAGCCCCACGGCTGCACCCACTACCCCAGCTAGCCCCACGGCTAAGCCGAGCGCCCCGGCCTCACCGGCTCCTACTAGCCCGGCTAAGCCCAGCGCCTCAGCAACTGCGCCGGTAACCATTACCCCTCTGCCGGGTAAGGACACTGGTGCTCCGCTGCAACCCAAGGGCGCCGCTAACCAGGCTGAGGGCGGCCGCCCGAGCCTGGCTAAGACTGGTGCAAGCAGCATTGTGGGCCTGGCTGCGCTGGCATTGATCGGCGTTGGCGCCTTTATGCTGCGCTCACGCCGCCGCGCCTGAGCTGGCCAGTGTCATTAATTAAGGCACAAGTGGGGGGGTCGAAGCTTTGCTTCGACCCCCCCAGTTACACTTTGGTTTCTTTACTACATACCCAAAGCTTCTTTATTGCTTTGCTAGTAGTTTGCCTAATGTTTAGGTGTTTAGCACAGTAAACCTTCGCGCTGGGCCTGGGTTAGCAGAGCCGGGCGGCTGGTTTCTTCCATGCCGTTGTTGGCGCAGGTTTGACGCCCTAGCGATGTATACCTATTCACTGTGGCCACAGTCAGGCCCAGTGCGTTAGAGGTTTCCTTGGCGGTGTGTCCCTGCGCATAGGAAAGCAGCACGTCACGGCGGCGTCCCTGCAGGTTATCGGTGATGACATAGTCGATGTAGGGGCGCACCTGCACCCACGAGACCGGGCTTAAACGCCTGCCAGTGGCCACTTCCAGCACCGCGCGACGCAGCTCAGAGCCCGACACACACCGAGTAAGCACGGCCTGCACGCCTAATTCACATACGCTACGCAGTAAATAGGGCTGCTCTGAGCTTTGATATGCCACTACTGGCACTTTAGCTTTTGCAAGCTGTTCTACTTGCTCAATAACTTTATTGGTGCGCTGCGCATCTAAATCAACGACCGCCACATTTATGCGACGCTGATTTAAACCTAGCTGCGCAATATCGTTGAGATAAATAATCTGATTAGTTTGCGCCACTTTAGCTAAGGCCGCGTACAGACCTAAACGTAATACTTCGCAGTCACCAATGATAGCGATGCTATAGCGCTCAGATTGCCGAGATGGCACATATAGATTAGCCACCAGCTTCCCTCCAAACTGCGTGCCAATACGATACTAGCGCGACATAACCCAGGCAGTATTGCAGCGCTATCACGGCAGCACCTTGACGCACACACTACTGCGGATTAGATAAAACCAACTATGGAACGTAACAGTAATACAGAGTTTAAAGCTTGCTAAATTCTAAAAAATTTAATTCTTGCTAGTTAAAACCGACGTATAGCAATATTACTTCAGAAACGCCTCCATTGGCTGAAAATTCAATCACGGTTCTATTACAGTTCACTGAAAAGTTTCTAGGCATTTGCCTGGCATTTCATGGACATTGCCTGCATTCGAATGTATAAGCAAGTGCGACCGCCGTAATTAAATTACCGCAGTCGCACAATTATGCATAGCTTTTGCAAGCTTTTTACCCAAGCTGGCTGGGGAAGGCCGCAAACATTGATTGCGCCGCCTCCAATTCAGAAACTTCCAACTCTAAGTTATCCACCAAAGCTTCCAGTGCCCCCATCACCTCGGCCACCTGCGCTGAGCTAGTAAACAGCACCCGCGCACACAGGTCATTGCCGTGCTGGCGCCAAGCGTAGAAACCAGTTAGGCGCAGGCTGTGGTGACCGACGTCGTCGCCATCAGAAAACGCCCCCAGCGAGCGGTAAACCACCTTCCCGCTAGCCAGTTTATGCTCCTCAGCCCGAACTGGCCCCTGCTGCCCCTCCCCCACGGTGATCAGCTCAGTCAAGGCCTGGGCCTCATCACCTTTAGACGGGTAGGCGTACAGGTCCAGTACAGCCGGCGCCAGCAGCTGCGAGGGCAGGTACAGGAAACGCGCGAAGGCCTCCTCGTCGGCAGGCAGGCGGTCAATACGGGCCACCATCTCCATAAACGCCTGCTGTACCCCAGCATCGGCATAGACGGGGGCGGCCTGGAGCTGGTCCACCCAGCCGGGCTCTACATAAACCCAGTTGCCGTCAGTCTGGGCGCTCCAGTTCATGGTTGCATCCTTAGACTGCGAGCGACGGCGTCGTACAGGTGCAGCAGCGAGGTGGCCAGCTGGTCGTGCTCGGGGCTTGAGGGCAGATTGATGTAACCGGTTAGGGTCACGATCGCCTCGGTGACATCCGGGTTAGCCAGGAAGTAGGTGATCTGCCGCGATACCACCTGCGGCACCTCGGGCAGCTGCACGTTGAGCTCCTGGTTTACAGCCTCAGCGGTGGAGCGCAGCAGGTCCTCGCCGTCACGTAGGGACATGGTGCGCATGACGACGCTGTGCCCGTCCTCGATCACCTCGGCTTGGCCGTTGTCGCGGCCGATGGCGAGCATGGCGTCCATAGGGGCGACGTCGTCGGTCAGTGGTAGCGGCACCACGAACATGGAGGCACCGGTGAGCACCCCGGCGGTAGGCTCAACTTCCACCAGGAAGTTGGTGGCGCCCGCCTGCTTGAGGGCCTCGGCCTGGGAGCGGAATTGACGGTCGATTAGGTCGCGTACCTGCTCCGTCTTACCGCTTTGCCCCAGGTAGGTCATGAAGCGGTCACCAACCTGACGGGTCTGCTCAACTAGATCGCCGTTCAGATCAATATCAGCCCAGTTGCCCGGGACAATGTAACTAACTTTCATGAGTAATCCTCCATGTTTTGCGCGCCTAAGTGCGCGTCAAAGCCTCAATAACCGGCAGCTAAGCCTACTCGCCACCAACAAGGGCCTTCTTAACTCCGTGTGCTACTTCCCCGTAACCTCTAGCTGTACCAACTAGCACGTCACCAGCGCCTTTAGCTACACCAGCAGCAACGTCACCCGCAGCTTGCGCAGTGCCCGCAATACCTTCTGTGACCGCACCTGCATAGTCACCTTGGTTCCAGGCACCAGCAACTCGCATACCACTAGTAGTAAGGTGTTGAGCGGCGTCATTAGCCCCAGAAGCTATATCTGAGCCAGCATTGACGTAACCATTACCTACTTCGCCAAGGCCATTAGCGTAGCCA
>ERZ773066.1774-NODE-1774-length-10920-cov-3.288633_pt1 | contig 10920 bp, 9 predicted proteins | sample MGYA00580573_ERZ773066 | MGnify/ENA primary metagenome ERZ773066 (study PRJEB29015, sample SAMEA2738128) | human oral metagenome | biome: human oral; feature: human-associated habitat; material: saliva | place: China | collected 2203 ... | reverse complement strand
TACCCTGTCTTCTCGATAAGCAGCCAGTTCTCTCGTCTACTCGTTACTATAAAAATGTTCCTTTGTTACTATGTCTTTCTTGCAAGCAGCCTGTTCCCTTGTCTGGTTCCCCTGTCCCAAAATTTTTCTAAGAGTACTTTGTTTAACCATATAAAAGTCTTACTTTTGTATGTGGTAAAAGTTTTTATTGGTATAATAAATAATTTATAAGGATGAAGGAAGTAAGTTATAAGGACTTAAAGTTCAATCCATTCGACCTTTTAGGTAGGGAGTGGATGTTAGTCACAGCGGGTAATGAGCAGGATGGATGTAACACTATGACAATCAGTTGGGGACACCTTGGCTGTATGTGGGGCCATAACGACCCAACAGCAGTGACCTATATCCGTGCCAGTAGATATACAAAGACATTCGTGGACAGGGAAGACTACTTCACACTCTGTGTCATGGACGCATCTTTCAAGAAGCAGATGGCCTATCTCGGTACGGTCTCTGGACGTGATGAAGACAAGATAGAGAAGGCAGGACTGACAAAGGTTTTTGCCGATAATAGTGTTTATTTTAAGGAAGCAAAGATGGTTCTTATCTGTAAGAAAGAGTATGTTGCCGACTTAAAAGAGAGTGGCTTTGTTGATAAAAACATTTTCGAGCAGGCTTATCCAGAAGGAAATCTTCACACGATGTATGTTGGTAAGATAGAAAAGGTGCTTGTTCGTGATGATGAGTATCTGAAGTAATCGCTGTCAATCAGCTGTTTTTTTTACTCTGATAAAGTCTATATGGATATGAGACACGTGTTTATTCTTGTTACTTTATTGCTCCTTGTGGCCTGTAAACCCTACGGTGATTATAAGGAACGTGGGCATTGGAGGCAATTGAAAGAGAACGAACGGATTGGTTTCTATTGGCGGCATAATGATAAAATCTATGCTGCTTTAGGTGACTCGGCTGTCCTTGTCAGATATGTTGAGCCTATGAAAGATGTGGATATCAGCACTTTTTATGTGAATAAGACAATCGACATGGAGTGTGAGAATTATGCAAAGGACAAGAACCATGTGTATTATCCTTTGCATGTGATAGCTGTTGATGCTGATACCTTTGGTTATGAGTATGCTACAGAGCCTATTGTCAAGGGTGCCTTCCCTTCTTCTTTCAGATATATAGGGGATGGGAAAGGGACAGACGGATATACGATGTATAAGTATGGTGAGCGAGAGTAGACAGGTAAACAAGGTTGACGAGTAGACGAGTTAACGAGCTGCTTGTAAGAGAGACATAATAACAGAGGAACGAGTGATGGCTTACATCACAAGTAACTCGTCTACTTGTTAACTCCAGAACTCGTCTACTTGTCCACTACTTATTTACTTAATATCATCGTATGCACGGATAGCTTGGAGGAAGCGAGCGTTGACATCCTCGAAAGTATATAGTCCGTCAGCATTCTGATTGAGGCCCTTCAGCTTCAAAGAGAAAATCTGTGGAGCGTGTTGGAGGTCGAGTAAAGACATCTGTTTGAGCTGGTCAGTGCTCTGATAAACGAGGTTTACGGCTATAAAAGCCTTTCCTGTAGCATCAACCCATTTCTCTATAACAAGCTTTGAACCGATAGGTGTCTTCTTCTCGATAGAGTTTGGGAGTGAATACTCCTCTACTCCAAGGGCAGCATCGACGCTGGCTATGTTTGAGTCGTGGCCACAGAGGAAGGTAAACTTACGGTCTTTGTCGTTTAACTCATCATACATATACTGTAGAAGAGGGTGAGCAACGTTGACAGCTACGATAGGTGCTGTGAAAAGAACGTCTCCATAAACATCTTTCACCTTAGCAATCTTAGTCCAATCGTCCGTTGTGAGCTTATGACCAAAGGCTGCCTTCACGCCATCAGGCTCCTCATAGTATTGAAGGATAAACGCATCAGAGGCCGAGTTAGCATTCTTCAACGAACCTTTCATGCCTGGTTCCTGATTGAGTTCGAGCGTGATTTGGGTGTCGTTGGTGGTGAAGTCCTTTACTTCTCCTTTCTTATAATACTCGCTTTGCTTCATGTCTAAGACCTTGGCAATGAGGTCGTAGCTATCTTTTAATCCCTTGTTGATACCAACAAGACCTTCTTTTCCACCCATGGCGTTGATTTGCTTCATTGCTTCAGAGCGGAAGGCAGGTGTACTCTTAGTAAGACGTGGGAAGAAGATTGGGTCCATCTTTGAAGGAACATAACGGTGGTTTACGCGTAAGCCAGCCACTGGCATGAACCCACTTGAGAAGTATTGTGCCGTAGCGATACAGCGTTGCATGGAGTTAGCATACACGTTTACCTCATCAATAGAAGGTACATAATTGTCTTTGAACAGCCCTGTCTCGATGGTCCACTTGCGGAAGAACTGTCCCATCTCAGTCTCTAACACACCACCTCTGAGCGTTAGCTCGCTGGCAGCCGATGACCAGTTTGTCCACTCGTGTGGAGTCATCTTGCTCAGTGCAGAACCATTGGTTGAAAGCGGTGAACGGATGTTATGACGAGAGAGGATAACAACCTCTTTTAGTTTATATTTCCCTTTGAAAGCGTCAGAACGCTGAAGCTGTGCCTGAGCCAATACTGGGCAGAGTAGAGCCAGTATCAGAAGGAGGACGAAAGAATTGATTTTTCTCATTGTAGTAATACTTTATTAAGTCATAATTCACAACCCATAGTGTGCGACAATAGGTTGTGAATTATCAGTGTTTTAGAACTTTATCTGCAGACGAGTCTCTAAGATAGAGAACGTATTATTGTTGAATGCAGCGTTGTCAGTGGCCCGTGTGATAGAACCACGTACTCGCCAAATCATGTACTTATTGAGGTAATAGTTGAAAGTCAACGACCAATCGTTAACCTTACCACCGTAGATATTGGCGTCCTTGTCCGTTAAGGTTGAGTAGTTATAGGCCGCAACAAGCTCCATAGAACCTGGGTCTGGGGTGGCAATACCCGCATCTGCCTTGGTATAAGTATAACCCTGACCCTTGAGCAAGTAGCGTACATTACTATAAGCACCCCATGCACTGTAGTTTGGCATGGCGTTGTCACGCTTGATACCTACGTAGAAGTACTGAGCTTCAAGACCAAAGTTACCAACCGCAAGGTTCATTTCTGGAGAGAACTTCCACAGTGCTTTAGCATCAGAGATGGTAGCTTCTTGGGCTGCGACGTTGGCTATACGTGTTGGGAAAGGAGCTCTTAAGGTGTATGACTTATGGCTGAGAGCAGCAGTCTTGTTGTAACGTGGTGACTCGTAAGCACCACTGATACCGATATGGAAAATCTTACCACGCTCAGTCAATGGGCGCCATACCAATCGTGTCATCGCACCCCATGCCTCGTTACCGAGCTTATCAGTGGTCATCTTCATTGCATCGTTCTCTGCAAACACTGATGCTGTAGCGTGGAACTTATCGCCAGCATGCACGTACATAGCACCTATCAAACGGCTATTGAAGAAGGCTTGGTTGGCCAAAGGCTCCTCCATCGAAATCTTAAAGCTTGAGGATGTACCGCTCTGGAGGCCATACTGATGTACAAAGTAGCCCATACGAATAAGGTTCTCTTTGTCGAAATTGTAGTCGAGGCTGATGTCCTTGAGAGAAAGACTTTGTCGAGCATAACCGACATCGACCTTAGCTTTCCATTTACCGTAGGTTGCGCTGACTCCCATACGTACGTCTGGGATGGCAACACCATCGTTAAGTTGGTCGTTAAGTGTCTCGTCTGTTGAGTGCATAACACCTGCATCCATGAGGATACGACCTGAGGGTTTAACTACTAACTTTGGCTCTTCGTCTTGAGCAAAGGCACCTGTACAGGCCATTAAGCCACAGGCTGCCATAAGGATAATTCTTTTCATAGATGTATTTATGTTGTCTATATTCTATAAAATTAGGTTTTCTACTCTAAAGAGAGTGATAGGTTGAGGGAGAGAAAGGAGTTAAGTCTCTGACAGATAGTTGATATCATCAGACGAAGCTAACTCCTTTCTCGCTTTTCCTTTACGGCTTAGTTGGCAGTGTTAAAGGTGCTTTTTGCAATCTTACCCTCCTTCTTTAGCTTCGCAAACTCCTTCTTCGCCTTAGCTAACTGCTCTTGGAAAGCAGGGTCAGCATGGAGACGTGCTACGACAGCAGCGCTGACAATGCGTGCTGCATCTACGTCGCTCTGCCAGTGATAACCGCAGATAACACGGCTCTGGCCCATCTGGTAGCCACGTTCAAGTATCTCATTTTGACGGTCGACATTAATCTCTGAGAGTACAAGAGCAGTTGCCCAACCAATAGCCGTATGGCCAGATGGATAAGAACCATTGGTTGACAGTTCCTGTTGTTGCTCTGGGTTGCAAGTCATCTCTTTGTAGAAAGCAAATGGACGAACACGCATGTAGTGGTCTTTAGCACTGCGTGTAGCCAAGTCGCCAGCGTCCTCACGCATATTCAAGACGAGCTTGTAGATCTCTGGAGTTGTCTCTTTGCTAATCTTAATACCGAAGGCTTCAGAGAAGGCATTAGGTACTCCGTCGCCACCTACACGTGCGTCAGCTACTGCTTGGTCGCCTCGTGGGGTGTCGCGCTGCATCTTTCCCCACTGATATTGAGCCTGATCGTAAAGGAACTGGATGCTTCCTGGCTGCGGAGGAGCAGGGAGCAGTTCGAGAGAACTTGCCTGTTGTCCGTCCTGAAGGTAGTAGAGGTCGGGTTGTGTACGAACGTCTTTAATCTTCTTTGTAGTTGTCTGTGCGAAAGTGGTCACTGAGAACATAGCCAGCAGACCAACGACTAAGGTTTTCTTTGTCATCATAATAGATTTGAATTTATAATTTTGAATTAATTAAAAGACAATTTGTTTCTGTTGTTGCAAAGGTATATGAAAAGGCTAAATAAAAATAGTTGCATCCTATTATTTGCCTAAAATAAATGGATGCAACTATTCTTAATATGCTGGTTATCAGTTGTTATGATTATTCTGATAGCTTTGTAATATAATTGACGATACTACTTGAATTACGCTTACAATAGTCGTCGAGTAGCGTCTTGTTATCTCCTATCTTACTATGATAGAGTCGACTGACAACAGGGTTTAGGTTTCCATAGATACCTAACATCCCCGGCAGGAGTGTACGCTTCACTCTTGGCATGGCAAGCAGCAGGATGAGTACACGCACTTGCTGGCTGTTTACGCTCGTAAAGTGGAATATCTCTTGGCACACTTCTTTGTCTGTTGTGGCAAAGCTAATGAAGAATTGCTCTAAGATATGTGCCATCTGGTCTGTGACATCACGTGTAGCAGAGTCGATGTCAGCAAAGAGTTTTGAATGAAACTTCTTCATTCTCCGCTCTTCATTCTCCTTTTTTATATTGTCGTGTATGGTGGTATATTCTTCTATCAGCTGTTGGAGCGTATTTAAGTACTTGATTTGTGTGATGCGATTGTCGATAGTTTGCAACAGACGCAATAGTACGATACGGTCACGATTGTCGATATCTTTCTCTATTGTTTGCAGTTCGTTTAATAGGCTTTCTGCCATCTCTTCGTAGCCTTTCAGCCGTTGCAATTGCACGATACTGGCTGAGATATAATCGCAAATAACCTTTAACCCCTTCGGAGTAAAGATGTTTTCGTATTGTTCCTTGACCACGATAAAGTCTGGATAGACCTCGGCTATCGTCAGATGTTTGGTTGCTTCTTGTATATGTTGCAGCCTTTCTCTCATGCCATCGTTCAGTCCGCTGAGGACGAGCGTGCCTTCGGTCGACCGATAGAACTTATCGAGTCGCTCCTTAATCTCTTGTATATGATTGAGCCACACCTCGTTCTTCTTGCATTGTTCGATGATGATTTCGATGTTATCTGTGCTACGGGCTTCTTCCGAGTCGTGTATCATCTGGCTACATTCATATACTTCGTATTGGTGGATGCGGTCGATCTGTTCGTTAAGAAACTTCACCATCTGGAGGGCTGTGTCACGGTTTAATCGGGTAATGCGGGCCGACAGGTTGGCGAACAGCTCATTGTTAGCTCGCAGACTTTGAGAACTGATGTTAATCGTTTCTATCTCATTACTAATAGCTTCAAGTGTGTTTTGTTCGTTCTCTGTCAGTCTGTCTTTTAGGCTTGCCAACGCTTCTAAGCGATGGCGAAGATCGTCCTTACTTAGCTGGAGCTGCTTGTAAGTCAATGTCTTGTGCCTACGATAGCTGAAGAGAATGATACCTATTATACTCATCATCGTGAAGAGGATGATACCAATAAGTTGTAGGCTGGGGGCTTTATTATCAAAGGTAACCCACTTGGCAGCCTCCTCTTTGCCTGGAGTCAACAGTATCACGCCAAGGTCAGAACCAATGTAGAGCGTGTTGTTAAGGCTGAAAGCGGCCTGAGCATTGAAATGTATGTCATCAAAGAAACTACCACAATCGTAGAGTTGGTTGTTTTTTATCTTGTATTTATGTATCCCCATCTCTGGTATCGTATAGACAATACTGTCATTGATACAAAAGATTTGATTGCTTCCATCGGTCCGGATGGAGTCAGCTCCTTGTATTTGTAGATAGTGATTGGTGAGGAGGAGTAGGCGAGGGCGTGGCGAATTGTAGGTGCAGAGACTATTGACAAACACCATGTGCTCGGTTCCTGCGATGCGTTCCACCTGCTTTCCCTTGCTGACAAACACACCGTGATTAAGGGTCGAGATGTATATCTTGCCACTTTCTGGGCTTTGATAGAAGGCTGTAATATACCTGTTATTCATCGACTTCACCGTGTCTGTCTTCCCATTACGGCAGTCTACTGACAGCAGATAGTCTTGCACACCAAGTAGCAGTTTGTTCGCATGGGACAGAAGAGCCATCGAGGTGATACGTGTCCTTGGTTGTGTCAGTAGTTGTGGACGCTTGAAGAACTGGTTGATAAGGTATTGTTCGCCAATGCTGAGCCTGTACACCTGATTATTAGCCGTATAATAATAGATGTCTTCGCCATCAGCAAACATCTCCTTTGGCAACTCGTCGTCTTCAAAGTCATATACCTTCTTGGCTATGAGTTCGTCGGCTTTCTGGCGAAACAGCTCGTGTTGGTTGTTTACATAGATGAGGTCATTACCCGTCCTACATGCTGCAACGACAGGAGGGTTGGCATTGAAGATACCAAGATGGTGGGGGATGCGCCATAGAGCGTTCTTTGTAAGGAGGATGGAGAAGCCGTTTCCATCGTCGGCAATGGCTATCCGATGTGGATTGTCGGGTACATTATTGCGGAGAAGAATACTGACAAAACGCTCTAAATTGTCGGACAGGAGTATTCTCGATGATGTAATGAAATAGTAGGTCGAGCCTGCTTTATAAAAGGATAGCACCGACTGGGGCAGTGGAAAGTGCTTGCTGTCAGCTCCGTTGATGTTTTCTATCGTTAGTTGATTGTCAGAAAGAATACAGAGGTGACCGTCATAGAAGGCTACCTTGCGTATATTCTCACCTTTATGACGTAGTTCTGTCTTCTGCGTGTGTAGGTTTATGCTTATTACTCCGGCCTGTGTGGCAGCAAAGAGCCACTTGTCATCGATGGGGCAGAGGTTGTTGACCAAGAAGGGTTCGCAACACTGGGTTGCTGACGTCGCTTTGATAGGGTAGAGTAGGGTCAGTCCTTGTTGCGGCTGACCGATAGGCATGGAGAAAAGACCTTGTGACGTAGCGACATAGAGGTGCTTGTCTGTAATCGATATATCGTAGGGAGAATAGCGGCTACCCTTGCCGGGAATGTCGTACGTAAGCTGATGGAGGAGTGTGTCGGCAGCTATATTCCATAACTGTAGACCGGCATTACGTGATGCAATCCATATCTGATTAGGGTGTGCTGGGTCGCGTTCTACGTCATAGATGCGGTCGAGCCCTGTGTAATAACGCTTCCTTTCGTCCCCATTGATATGCCATATAACACCCGTCTCTCCGCCAATCCAATAGCCAGTCTTGTCTATTGACAAGGCAGACAAACGGTCGGCATAGTGGAATTCTCGCTCTGATATCGACCGTGAAGGCGCTGTCTCCTTGCAGCCTGTGATAACGAATAGTAGTATCAAACAGAGCCAGCTGATAAGAAGACGCACCTTTGCCTGTATATTGTATTCCGTAGTCATTGGATTCAACTTTGTCTGCAAAGATAACGAATTACTCTGAGAATTGACGATGTTATCTTATATTGTTTGTTGAAAAGTGGTGTCTGAGAGAGTTTTATTGGATGTTTTCTTTGGTGTTAGGTGATGACGTGTTGGGTGTTAGTTGTTGATGTGTTGGGTGTTAGGTGTTTAATGTTAGGTGTTGATGAAGTGCTTTTGTGGGTGTTAGATGTTGATGTGTTGGGTGTTAGGTGTTTAATGTTAGGTGTTGATGAAGTGCTTTCGTGGGTGTTAGGTGTTGATGTGTTGGGTGGTAGGTGTTTAATGTTAGGTGTTGATGAAGTGCTTTTGTGGGCGTTCGGTATTGATGTGTTGGGTGATGGGTGTTGAATGTTCGGTGTTGATGAAGTGTTTTCGTGGGTGTTAGATGTTGATGTGTTGGGTAGTAGGTTTTGAATGTTAGGTGTTAATGAAGTGCTTTTGTGGGTGTTCGGTGTTGATGTGTTGGGAGGTAGGTGTTGAATGTTAGGTGTTGATGAAGTGTTTTCGTGGGTGTTAGGTGTTTACTGTTAAGTGTTGATGAAATGCTTTCATAGGTGTTAGGTATTGGATGTTAGGTGTTGATAAAAAGGTTATGTGGATACAAGTTGTTTAGTATTGAGTCTTAAAGCAGCTTGTAAGTAACAGCATATTTCATACCCACAAAAACAAACATCGTGTACTTTCTCATAGCAGGTTTGGGCTCCCCTCCTTCGGAGGGGCTGGGGGAGGTCCCCACATCCACCTTCTCCCCTTGTCAACATTTTTCGTCCCTCTTGTTCATAGTACATGCTCTTTAAGGTGGCAGAAGAGGCCCTTCTACGTTCGAGAACATGCCCTTCTTGCATGCAGAGAAGGCCCTTCTTGAGGCAAGAAGGGCGTCTTCTTGAATGCTGTTTGTAATGTGTTGATTCATTGAAGGTTATGATGCTGGTGATAGGGGAGGTTATACCCTTGTGTAGAGGGTGTTTAACTCGGTGTTATGTAAAGTTTTTTAATGGTTTTATAGGTGTTCTCCGAGATGTGTAATGGGATGCTTGAAATATTATTCGAGTGGTCGGATAAACCCTTGAAAGGCTTATCAGTGAGTGTTTTTTTTACCGCTTTCAAATGTTGTGTAGAGGATTTGTACACACGATGTTGAGGCTCCGTATGATAGAGAAAGATGGTTACGAAAGGATTATTTTAGGACAATCTTGCGAAAGACAGATCCTCTTGTCGTGGCGTAATTATTCTGTTTATGGGCAGGGGAAACGTTCTTTCTGTTATATGCGTAGGTCGGAGAAGGGAGATAGGTTGATACATTAATATTGTATATCATGGTGAGACGGTATAATGTGTAATATTCTTTCTGCGATAAAAGTAACAGAACAGTTGCCGACGTATTTAACGAGTGAGACGAAAAAAGGGGATGTGTCGCCACATCCCCCTCGTCGTTTTAATCGTTTTATCTCTTATTCTTTTTAAGAATTCGTTGTGCACAATCGGCCAAGACAACGACCGCTCCGGCCAGAATACATACATCCTTGATAACCAGACGACCCGCACCAGTAAGTAACGGGAACCCGTGCTCGCCACTTCCTAAGTCGGGTACCCATACTTCGGGAGTCGTGACAAGGAAGGACAACGTGCCAAACGTCATGAGAATGACAAGTCCTGAACCAACGAAACCAATCTTTGGAAACCAGATACCTAATAAGGTCAAAATGCCAAATGACATAATGGCAATACCTAAACCATGAGAGAAGGTGTAGGTGTTGTTGGCTTCATGCCAGTCGTGCTTGACCTTGTCAAACTCGCCTTCTTTGAGCTTGTAGTCCTTATACTCTGGTGCCTTCTTTGTGTAGAAGAAGCTCATAAACGGACTGTTTGCCACGAATGGCACAATACCCTCTGCCTCATAGTTCCAAAACTTCAACCCACCAATCCATACAAAGATGATGAAGATTGCTATACGTATTAAATGAATACCTGTACCTTTCAGCGATGCTGCGGTATTTAGAACGAAGTCTAATAATAAATTAACTTTACTCATAATCTGTTACTGATTTATATCATGAATTTAATAAACACTCTTTTATATTTCTCTCTGCCTGTTCTTAGCTTTTTGTCCACTATTTTTTAATTTCCCATCTGCTATGTTTAAGCCTTCCACTTACGCTAATTAAGCCTCTTTTTTACGATAAGTAGGCCCTTTACTTGCTCTAATTAGGCTCCCCATCTATTATGAATAGGCCTTTTGATCATTCCAATTAGGCTTTCTAATTACTGTGAGCAGGCCTTTTAGTCACTATCGTTAGGCTTTTTATTTACAGTGAGCAGGCCTTTCACCTACTCTAATTTTCTCCTCGTCTAACTGGGAGTAGGCCTTTGACTTACTCTAATTAATCCTCTCGTCTGCTGTGAGCAGGTTTTATTCTACGATGATTTTAAGTTAATTCCATGCTGGATATGCTCTTACCCTATGATAGACTCACTATTATCCTATTAATGAACTCACTATTATCCTATAATGAACTCGTTTTCTCACTCAGAATGTTATCCACTAAATCCCTTGTCCTTTTGTCTTTAGAACTTCGTTAACAGTAGTCTTCCACTCCTCGTTTTGAAATCGTCGGCAAAGATATATAATTCCCCTTAAACGGCAAAGAATATTCCTTGTAATTATTACAAAAACTATTATGAATAGTCCTTTTTATTGAAAAATACCATCTTTGTGGTATTAATAGCAATCCCCATT
>ERZ773066.1769-NODE-1769-length-10925-cov-3.205060_pt1 | contig 10925 bp, 10 predicted proteins | sample MGYA00580573_ERZ773066 | MGnify/ENA primary metagenome ERZ773066 (study PRJEB29015, sample SAMEA2738128) | human oral metagenome | biome: human oral; feature: human-associated habitat; material: saliva | place: China | collected 2203 ... | reverse complement strand
TAAACCAGATTCAGGTGAATGTGGATGCTGGCCTAACTTTTGCGGCAGGCCTTAGAAGTATTTTGCGTCAGGACCCGGATGTAGTGATGGTTGGGGAGATTCGTGATGCAGAGACTGCAAATTTAGCAGTACAGGCGGCCTTGACGGGGCATTTGGTATTTTCAACTTTACACACTAACTCAGCGGCTGGTATTTTACCGAGGCTTCTTGATATGGGGATTGAGCCATATCTTTTAGCTTCAACATTGAATACGGTGATTGGTCAGAGGTTGGTGCGACGAGTGGCGCCAAAACGCGAGGCGGTTCATTCAAATGAAATGGAGACCAAACAGATTAATGATTTGGTGGGGAACATTTTACCACAAAATCAACAACAGGTGGCGATGGTATCTGAGGATTTGGGATACACAGGGCTGCCGGTAGTCAATCCGAATGGATATACTCTGGTGCGCGGGATTGATGATCGGGAAACGCCAGGTGGTTATAAGGGGAGGGCCGGTCTTTATGAGACGATTGAAGTGGATGATGATATCCAGAAAATGATTACAAAACGGGCGACTTCGAGCGAGATTATGAAATTGGCGCGAACAAAGGGGACTTTAACGATGCGTCAAGATGGAATGATGAAGGCTTTGACTGGAATTACAACCGTAAGTGAGGTGAATAGAGTAGCTTCGGACTTGACTTAATATATAAAACTGATAAAGGTTATGCTAAAATAGCAGAAGAGAGGAAATACATGCAGGGAAATACACAGCCACAAGCAAATATGACAACGATGCCGGGCGCACAGGGTGCTCCAATGGCGGCAGCGCCGATGATGCCTGGGCAGACTTCGGTGAAGACGACGGCAGCACAGCAAGCGGCGGCAGCTTCAACGCCAACAGCTTTGCCTACCTCTGTGAAAATCGAAACCTTGCTTGAGGAATGTATTAGAAGGAATGCCTCTGATCTACATATTCAGGTTGGCTTACCTCCAATTTTAAGGATTGATGGTGCACTAACTCCAATTCCAAATACACCGGTTTTAAATAGTGAAGCGGTTGATAAGTTGATTTTTTCAACGCTTGATTCAATGCAGCGTGAAGTATTATCCAAAGATAAAGAATTTGATTATTCTTTCTCCTTTGGTGAAATTGCGCGTTTTCGTGTGAATGCCTTTAATGAGAAGGGTAATTTAGCGGCAGCTTTTCGTTTAATTCCAACTAAAATGCCAACGATTGAGGAGTTGGGGATGCCTCAGGTGATTTCGAGTTTTGCAGATTATCCACGTGGCTTAGTGCTGGTGACTGGTCCAACTGGTTCTGGTAAGTCGACGACTTTGGCGGCAATTATTAATAAGATTAATACCGAAAAGGCTATGCATATCTTGACGATTGAGGATCCGATTGAGTTTACCCATAAATCAAAAAGATCACTAGTGGCACAGCGTGAGGTGCATTATGACACCTTCTCTTTCTCGAGAGCTTTGAAGTCGGCGCTGCGTGAAGATCCAGATGTAGTGTTGCTTGGTGAGATGCGCGACCTTGAAACGATTTCATCAGCAATTACGATTGCGGAAACTGGGCACTTGGTGTTTGCTACTCTTCACACTAACTCTGCAGCACAGTCGATCGATCGTATGATTGATGTTTTTCCAGCTGAACAACAGCCGCAGATTCGCTCACAACTAGCTGGGATTTTAATGGCGGTATGTTCACAGCGTTTGATTCCAGCAATTGGTGGTGGGCGCGTGGTGGCCGCAGAAATCATGATTGCTAACTCAGCAGTACGTTCAATTATTCGTGAAGGTAAGACGCATCAACTTGATACAACGATTCAGACCGGTGCGAATGAGGGAATGCAGACGATGGACCGAACTTTGGCGAAACTGGTACAGCAAGGTACGGTAACTTATGATGATGCGCGTGATTATGCTGTGGACATGCGTGAATTTGAACGATTGGTGAAGGGGATTTAATGAAACGATTTTTATATAAGGCACGCGATAGTAAAACTGGCCAGATGTCGAAGGGGGTGATTCAGGCTGAGAACGAAAGGACGGCGGGAAAACTCCTGATTGAGCAGGGGATGACACCGGATCGAATCGAAGAAGATAGCTCAGATATGGGGCTATTTCAGCGTTTTCAAAATAAGATTACAATGAAAGATAAAATTGTCTTTACTAGACAATTTGCAACTTTGATTGGGGCGGGTTTGCCGCTTTCGAACTCATTACGTACTGTAATCGAGCAGACTGAAAGTAAGCCAATGCAAAAGGTGGTGGAATCGATTTTAGTCGACGTGGAAGCTGGTAAGACCTTGACGCAGGCTTGTGAGAAATATCCGGAAGTATTTGACAAGGTCTATATTGCATTACTTAGGGCTGGTGAAGCTTCTGGTAGCTTGGATTCGTCTTTGAAGCGTCTCGCAGCGCAGCAGGAAAAGGATCATGCGATGATCACCAAAATTCGTGGTGCTCTTATTTATCCAGCAATTATTCTGATTGTAATTTTACTTGTTTTAGTATTCATGATTCTCTTGATTGTGCCGCAGGTGCAGTCACTATATAAGGATTTAAAGAAGCCTCTACCTTGGATGACATCGGTGATGGTGGATTTTTCGAATTTCTTAATTGCATTTTGGTGGCTAGTGACGATTGTGCTTGGTGTGGCGCTCTACTTCATCTGGCAGTTTAGAAAAACAACTGTGGGGATTGAGTGGGCTGCAACCATTAAGCTGAATGTGCCGATTTTTAAGACGATGTTTTGGCGACTTTATAACTCTCGCTTTGCTAGGACGGCCGCGAACTTAATGTCTTCCGGTGTGTCGATTCAGGATACGCTGTCGATTTCGGGGGAGGCAATGAATAACGTAGTGCTGGAGAAAGAGATTGTTGAGGTCGCCGAAAAGGTGAAGCAGGGTAAACCGCTATCATCTTCTTTGAAAGGATTAGATTATATTTTGCCACTTTTACCACAGATGGCCTCAATTGGTGAAGAATCTGGTAAAATTGATGAGATGTTGGGGAAGGCGGCACAGGTTTATGAAGACGAGCTTGAAGAGCAGATCCGCACGATTTCGACGATGATAGAGCCGGTTTTGATGCTGGTGATGGCGGTGATGGTTGGCTTTATTATTATGGCTGTACTGTTCCCAATTTACGCCATTGTGAATGACGTACAAGGCAGTAGTTTGTAAGGAAGAAAAATGAAGAAATTATGGACGGACGGTAGTGCTTCACCAAATCCAGGACCAGGGGGATTTGCGGTGATTTGTGATGGCAAGCCAGTGCGACTCGGAAGAGAAGATAATTCAACAAATATTAGGATGGAAGGGGCAGCGATGCGAGCAGGATTGCTGTTTTTGAATGGAGAAGAGGGGGAAATTCATTCAGATTCTGAGTTTTGGATTAATGTTCTGACAAAATGGGCGCCAACCTGGGAAAGGAATGGTTGGAAGAAGAAAACTGGTCCAATTAAAAATCTCAATCTAGTAAAAGAATTGTTCGAATTGTATTCAAAATCACAAGTAAAATTGATTTGGGTGAAAGGACATGCTGGGATTGAAATGAATGAATTGACGGATTTTTGGGCAAATAAGGCTAGGGAAAATGAAGGGGCTCCGGGGGTGGATGTGGAATTAGTTTCAACTGAGTAAAAAATGTATTCAGTTAATTCTTAACACAGATATTGAATACATAATTTATAAAAAAGAGGGATAGAGGAGAAGGAGAATGCGAAAAATTATTTATAAAACTCAAATAAAAGATCGTGATGAATTTGAGAGGAAGCTTTCATCCCTCGATTTTGATTTTGGTCCAATGTACTGGCAGAATATTCGGGTTTTTGTTCCTAAAAATTATAAAAATCATCAAAATTATCCAAGAATGAATCTGGTGATTGAGATGCGAGCTGTTAATCGCCCTGCAAAATATGAGCTTGTTTGTAAACGTCATATTGAGGACTCTGGTGTGACAATTGTGCATAGTACACAGGTTAGGGACTATACTGAGGCAGCTAATATTTTATTGCAGTTAGGCTTTGAGCTGCAGGCGGAAGTACCTAGACGTCGTGCCGATGTTAGAATAAATGAGAGGACTGTGGTTTATCTTGACCGAATTGATACGTTGAATGAGGATTTTGTTAAGGTTGAGGTTGAGCTTGATGATGGAGAAAGTGTGCAACTCGCACAACAAGAATTGGAGAGTTTATTAAATAATTTTGGACTCAGGGAGATGAATCGAGTAAAAGAAACCTATGCTGAATTAGCGTAGAAGTGGCCGAGTCGGATTATTTTGTGCTACACTAGATAGAAAAAGAGAGGAACTATGGAAACCGACGGAGGAACGGCAATTACAAATTCAGAGATTAAGAAGATTAGTGACTTTGATGTCTTTTTGTGGGCGAACGAGATTGATGAGGTGAAAAATAACGTTTCTTGTGAACTTTTCTTGTTTAATAAGAATTACACACCATTCAAGATTCGCTATTCAGAAAAGTTAACTAATTCCGTGAAACAGATGTTCATGGGAGAGGCTGCTGCTTTTGTAATTAAAGAGGCAGATAAGGGACTTGAGTGTCGCGAATACGAAAAATCTGATGGCGAAAATAAAGTGATTTATCGTACCGATTTAAATAAGGTGATTAGGGCGGAAAGCTTAATTCGTTTAGTTGAAAAAGAATATAAGGATATTGATTACTTCACAGATAATGAGCACCAGTTTAAGAAAGTAAAAGGGATTTTAGCAAAATTTACTTATCCTGGTGAAGAAGGGATGAAGACTTTTTATATTGCTAAGGCTATTTCGGCTTCGTCAGCTTTGAGTGCGAAGTCGTCTTGGGAGTTGAATGGTGAGAGTTTTGAGCCGTTTAGCGCTGAGGTAGCTTTGAAAATGCCTGATGATAACCAGGTCGCGATTATTGATGAAAATGTGGTTATTTTTAATCAGAGTAAATTTGAGGCCTTGTTCCAGTATGACTACAAGGCGCAGATGCTGGCCGAGGCAAAGGCACGTGAGATTGAGGAAAAATATCAGTTGTCATTTGCTGAAGGATTGACCTTGAATGCGTTATTACAGGATAAAAAGCCACTCGTGAAGAAATTGCAAGATATGGACATTCAGGAACAGATGTCACAAGAGCAATTAGTCGATTATGCGGATGAGATGAAGCTGGATTTAATGACTGATGATGACGGTAAGATTATTGTGATGGATGATAAGGATTTGACGATGTTCGTGAATCTTTTAAATGAAGATTATTATGTTTCACCAGTAAATGGTAAACGCTATGAGATTAAATCAAAGAAATTGCTTAATGAGCCAGAGGGTGAACCACCAAGGGGCTAGGATGCCGAATACTTATATTAGATGTACTCACTGTGGGAAGGTTGAATTAGTTAAGTTGAGGTGCGATGAGACTCATGGCGCGATTGTTTTGCCAGGAGTCTGTGCGGAATGTTTTTGTCGTATTTTGAATACTGGCCGAAGAGTGCTTCTGAGGAAGGATTGGACACAGGTTAGCTTAAAAGATCAACTTGATGATTGAGTAATTTATTTATACAGAAATTTTTTACTTTTAATGTATAAATAATTGACTCAAAGGAGAGAGATGAAAAAAGCTATTAAAATTGCGCTAGCAGCAGGTGTGCTGTGTGGCGTAGTGTTCAGCTCGATTAAATTACTTGAGCTAACAAAGAAAAAAGAAGTTACAAAGAAATATTCAGTGATCAGCACGAGTTTCCCGGGCTATGATTTTGCAAGGGCAGTAGCTGGGAATAATACAGATATAAATGTAAAGATGCTACTTAAGCCTGGAGCAGAGTCACATACTTTTGAGCCGACTCCTCAAGATATTTTGGCGATCAAAAACAGTAACTTGTTTGTTTATGTCGGGGGTGACTCTGATGAATGGGTCAAGAAAATTATTTCCGAAATTGATCCAAAAAAGACAAAGGTTATGAGACTAGTTGATCTAGTTAAGACCAAGAACGAAGAGCTGGTTGAGGGGATGGAAGATGATGATCATGACGAACATGACCATGAAGATGAGCATAAGGGGCACGATCATGACCATGAGCACGAACATGACCATGACCACGGACACGCACATGGTGAGCACAAACATGAACACAAACATGAACGCAAGGACGACGATGAGGCGGAAGTTGATGAACATGTTTGGACAAGTTTGAAGAATGCCAAGGTGATTACCGAGAAGATTATGAAGGAAATGATAGCTTTTGACCGTGAAGATGAAGCGAAGCTAACTGAGAACGGAAAAAGCTATATGGCAAGGATCGAGGAAACCGATAAAAAAATTGCTGATATGGTGAAAGTAGCTAAGCGTAAAGAAATCATCGTAGCTGATCGTTTTCCGCTAAGATACTTTGTCGATGATTACGGTATAAAATATTATGCCGCCTTTCCTGGATGTTCAGATCAGACTGAGGCAAATACAAAGACTGTAAGCTTTATCGTGAAAAAAGTGAAGGAAGATAAGATTCCAGCTGTGTTTAAGATTGAATTATCGAATGGGCTGATAGCTGAAACAGTGGCAAAAGAAACCGGGGCTAAGATTTTGGAATTTCAATCTGCACATAATATTTCAGAACGCGATTTTGGTTTTGGAGTAACTTATGTTGATTTGATGGAACGAAACTTTGAAGTTCTGAAGCAGGCTTTAAACGACTAGGATGATAAAAATGGATACAGAAAAAGTGCCGTTGATTAGTGTCGAAAAACTCCAGGTGGAGTTTGAGGGGCATAAAGTTTTTTCAAACTTAAGCTTCGAGATTTTTGCAGCGGACTTTATCTGTATCGTGGGGCCAAATGGGGCAGGGAAGTCGACATTAATCAGGACTTTACTCGGGCAGATTAAGCCAAGTAAGGGTGAAATTATTTTCACTGGATTGAAACAAAAGTTTATTGGATATATGCCGCAGGAAAATAAGATTGATAAAAACTTCCCAGCTTCGGTGGAGGAGATTGTAAGATCAGGAACTCTAAATCAGATCGGTTTTCGGCCATTTTATAAGAAGGCCGAGAAAGATATGGCTGAAAAATGCATGAAGCAGTTGGGGATTGCAAATTTAGCAAAGAGACATTTTGCGGATTTATCAGGAGGTCAAAGGCAAAAAGTTTTATTAGCACGTGGCCTTGCTGCAACGAGAAAAATGTTGATCCTGGACGAACCTTCGAATAATTTAGATTTTAAATCAAAGAACGATCTTTATAAGAAACTTATAAAATTAAATGAGGCTGGGGTGGCGATTTTGATTGTAACTCATGACTTGGATCATAAGAATCTAATTGGAAAGAAAATTTTGGCACTGAATGGTGAACAGTATTTCTTTGGCGATACCGAGTCGTATGTGGAGAAAATTCACCATGTTTGATATTTTTGAAATGCTTGGACAAGCTTTTATTCTGAGAAGTTTTATTGCAGGATTTTTTATTGTAATAGCGGCAGCATTGATTGGAACTTCTCTAGTTTTACGTCGTAATGCGATGATTGGAGATGGACTTTCGCACGTGGGATTTGGGGCATTTGCGTTAGCTACTGTTTTTAATTTTGCGCCACTAGAATTTGCTCTTCCGATCGTGATTTTGATGTCCTTTTTGATTTTACGTTTGAACGAGCAGAATAGAGTGCAGCCGGATGCAGCGATAGCAATGGTTTCGGCGGGTGCTCTAGCGTTGGGAACTTTTGTGATTTCGATCACAAAGGGAGTGAATACGGATATTAATAACTACCTATTTGGTAGTATTCTTTCGATATCTGAAAGCGATTTGATACTAGCTGTAGTTTTCTCGTTGGTGGTCATATTGTTGTTTTTGTTTTGCTATAATAAAATTTTTGCGTTGACTTTTGATGAAGATTTTGCGAGGGCAGTGGGGATCAAAACGGATTTTTATAATATAGTTTTTGCGGTATTATGTTCAATTGTGGTAGTACTTGGCATGAGGTTAATGGGGGCGTTATTGATTTCTAGTTTAATTATTTTTCCAACAATGTCTGCAATGCAGGTGGTAAAAACATTTAAAAAAGTAGTGATTCTTTCAACAGTGATTTCCTTGATCTGTTTTGTGGTCGGAATGATAGTTTCTTATAATTTTGCTACACCAACTGGTTCAACCATTGTCCTAGTGAATGTTTTAGTCTTCTTGTTTTGTCGTTTTCTACGGGTGTAGAAACGAGTATCTTGTTTGATAAAAAGAAAAAATTGGGATAGAATATTTATAATTCTTTAGTCTATATCTTTGTCTAAAAATATTTGCGTAATGTGGATTTTTTAGTTGGGATAACTTTAAATGAATTATTAAACGGAAAGGACTGGATGTTTAGATTGCTAAAGTATATGAAGCCATACGTATGGCAGTGTTTTGCTATTGTACTAGCGGTGGGGCTGCAGGTATATGGGGCATTAATGCTTCCGACGATGATGGCGGAGATAGTAAATAACGGGATTACTAAAAGTGACACGGGGTTTATTATTAGAACCGGTGGATTAATGTTTGTGGTGACGGTGGTGTCGGCACTAGGAACTCTTGTATCGTCATATTTTTCAGCGAAAGTGAGCGCGGCGATTAGCCGTGATATGAAGCGTGATGTGTTTACTAAAGTCTTGTCTTTTTTAATTGCGGAGACGGAGCGCTTTTCTACGGCTTCTTTAATTACGCGTACTACAAACGATATCTCACAGGTGCAACAGACGATGGTAATGTGTCTTGCGATGTTGGTGCGAGCGCCGCTCATGGCGGTGGGGGCAGTCATGCAAGCTTTTGTGATAGCGCCGGATATGACTTGGATTATTGCTTTAGCAGTTTCGATTTTACTTGTTTTTTCAATCGTGATTATTTCAATTGCGATTCCGAAATTTGAGATTTTCCAAAAATTAATGGATAAAATTAACCTTTTAACAAGGGAAAACTTGACTGGTATTAGGGTAATTCGTGCCTTGAATAAAGAAGACTTTGAGGAAAAAAAGTTTGTGAAGGCAAATAATGAATTAACTAAGACCGATCTTTCAATTGTGAAGGTGATGCAGTTGCAGACACCGGTAATGCTTCTGATCTTTAACGGTACTTCGCTTCTTGCGATTTGGGTGGGGATAGCACGTCTTGGTATGAATATTAGTTATCTTGGTAAGATGATGGCATTTATGCAGTATGCAACGCAGGTAATTATGTCATTTTTGTTCTTGACGATGCTCTTTGTGATGATTCCGCGTGCAAATGTTTCTGCAAAGCGTATTAATGAGGTATTGACGACTGAGTCAGAAATCCAATTTCCAGAAGAGATGACGGAAGAACCAACCGTTGAGGCTAGCGTGGAATTTCGCCATGTCGATTTTAGGTATGGAAAATCAGAGGGAAAGGTACTAGAAGATATTTCGTTTAAAGCAGAGGCGGGAAAAACCACGGCATTTATTGGATCAACTGGCTCGGGCAAGTCTACGTTAATTAATCTGGTGCCAAGATTTTTTGATGCGACCGCGGGTGAGATTTTGATTTCTGGTGTAGATATTAAAAAGTATCCAGAAGCAACACTGATGAAGCGAATTGGCTATGTGCCACAGAAGGGCTATTTATTTGCCGGAACGGTACGCTCGAATATTTTGTTTGGTGTGAATGAGGGGTCGATTGAGTCAATGAAGAAGGCGGCAAAGGTTGCGCAGGCGGCTGAGTTTATTAATAAAATGCCTGAAAAATATGAGTCAAAAATTGCGGAAGGGGGGACTAATGTGTCGGGAGGCCAGAGGCAGCGGCTCTCTATTGCTAGGGCGCTTGCAAAGGAGCCTGAGATTTTGATTTTTGACGATGCTTTTTCGGCACTTGATATGAAGACCGATAGTAAATTGAGGGAGGCATTGAAAGCTGTGACGCAAAATACAGTTACGTTAGTTGTGGCGCAGCGAATTAGTACAATTAGAGACGCAGAACAGATTATTGTGCTTGATAAGGGGAAAATTGTGGGGAAGGGTTCGCATTATGAACTTCTAGATAAGTGTAAAGTTTATCTGGAAATTGCGAAATCGCAGTTATCCGATGACGAAATTGCACGAGAACTGAAGATTAGTAAAGAGAAAGCGGGGAGAAAATAATGGATAGTGGCAAAAAGGGAGCAGAAAAAGTTACGACTGGTCCAAAGAATTTCAAGATGGTATTAAAACGTTTTTGGTTATCACTTAGAGAATGGCGAGTGCAAATTATTGTGGCCGCGATTCTTTCGTTAGTATCGACTGTAATGTCATTGTTTGGACCAATGATTCTTGGAATGATGACGACTTCCGCAACGGAGTCTTTGAAGAACAGTGGTGAAATTGCTTGGGGAGAAATTAATTTCTTGGCGATGATTTTAGCGGGGCTATTCTTATTATCTGCTGTGGTTGGATATATTCAGGGTGTGATAACTTCGATGCTCTCTGTGAAATATGAGAAGAAGTTACGCGAAGAAATTTTGGCAAAAATTAAGAAATTACCAATGGAATATTTTGACCGAACGCCAAACGGTGACGTGATGTCAAGGATGATCAACGATGTGGACATGATTGCGAGCTCGCTGGCTGAGACTATGACTCAGATTATTACTAGCGTAATTTCGCTGGTTGGCTACTTATTGATCATGCTTTATCTTTCGGTGACGCTATCCTTAATTGCGATTATTGCAGTACCGATTTCGACAGTATTTATCGCAAAAATTTTAAGTAAGGCAAGAAAACACTTTGCGGCAGAACGAGAAATTCTAGGCAAACTTAATTCGGAAATTGAAGAGAATTATAGTGGCCAGTTAATCATTAAAGCGAACAATCATGGTTTACAATCGCTTCGAGATTTTCAAGATGTGAATGAGAAATTATATGAAGAGACTTGGCGAGCGCAGTATCTGAGCTCACTAACTTTTCCTCTAACGCACATTTTCCTAAATTTAGCCTATGCTGGG
>ERZ773066.1765-NODE-1765-length-10944-cov-2.793920_pt1 | contig 10944 bp, 7 predicted proteins | sample MGYA00580573_ERZ773066 | MGnify/ENA primary metagenome ERZ773066 (study PRJEB29015, sample SAMEA2738128) | human oral metagenome | biome: human oral; feature: human-associated habitat; material: saliva | place: China | collected 2203 ... | reverse complement strand
GTTACCCGGCGGGCCGTGAGGCAACCGTGTACGAAGGTGCCATTGACCTGAAATTCAAAAACACCTCGCAGTACCCGGTGCTGATCAGCACCTCCGCCGACGATAAAAACGTCACCGTCAAACTCATGGGTGTAAAAACCGTCAACGTTGAATCCGTCTCCGGCGGGCGGTGGGCGCAAACACAACCCAACACCGTCAATCTGAGCGGCAACGACTGCACCCCCTCCAGCGGCGCCCCAGGGTTCACCACCTCCGACACCCGCATCGTGAAGGGTCTCGACGGCCGCGAAATCTCCCGCGACACCACAACCACCGTTTACGATCCCTCACCGATTGTGAAGTGCAATAAGTAGGTTGGGAAGCCTGGGCTGGGGGGCTTGGGCTGTCCCGAAGGGCCTGGCGAAACCGGTACGATCGTGCCGGTTTCTTGCTTTTTCGATCTAAAAACGGCAAAACCGGAACGAACGTGCCGGAAAAATGATGGGTAGGAGGGGCAAGGAGGCAGTGTGACTCCCGAAGAGATTGGCAACGCACTGAAAACCAGGCGCAAAGAATACCAGCTACGCCAAGAAGAAGTGGCTGAGTTCGCGCGGGTCTCCGAGCGGTTCGTTCGAGAGGTGGAAAAAGGAAAGCAGACGGTGCGTCTGGACAAACTCATTGATGTGCTGGCTGCGGTTGGACTTGAGCTCGTGGCCACCGACCGGGTTCCCGAGCAACTCAAGCCGTTTAAGGATGTCTTGAATGACTGCTGAGCTAGTCTGACATCACGAAATAACATCAGGCTGACGCGTGATTATCTATTCGTGTACTTCGTGTGGAACTAGTTCCTTTTTGCGTCGATTTTGGCTTTGGCTATACTATCAATTGATGGAGAGTGCTTCACCTAAAATTTTCTCACTAAGACCTGACTTGGCAGGCCGTCTCATAGTGCTAAGCAGAAAAAATCAACTGCCCTTATTTAGGGCAGTTAAATCTCTGCTATGGGATTTTGTGAGTTAAAATGTTGCAAATTTTAAGATGCGGAGTATGATTGTGAATATGCAAAAGCGAGACTTGGCGGATTTTATTCTGCAGTATTTATATGAGAGTGACGATGTTTATTCTGGCAATGATTATGATGATGGTTTTTACGGTCATTTCCAGGGAAAAAGCATTGATGAGCTGACGATTGAGGTTAATAATCGGTTTGGTGTTGATCCAGAGCAGGTGATAGCTCGGGAGGAAGTGGTAGCTGCTGTACAATTCCTTCATTCGCGTGACCTTGTCAAAGAGATTGAATGCATTACGAGGATGGATAGTCAGTACGATATTATTGCAGGACTATCGCTTAATTGTATGTCAACAACGCTCAATTATGTTCTGTCAAACAAAGGTGAGGATCTTGTTTCTCTTGGTTACAAAGTGAAGGATTTTACTCGGAAAAATATTGGTGGGCAAGTCAATAATACTACGATACAGGGAAATGTTGAACAGTTTGTTCAAGGCGATCATAATAGCGTAGTGCAGCACAAGGCTGGGACCCCCAATGAGCTGCTCGAAGATATTTTGAGATTATTGGAGAATCACAATGAAACGGCTGTGGTTAAGGAAACAAGGGAAGCGAAGCAAGAAGGAGGCATCCATGCTGCGTTGAAGTATCTTGCAGATAAGGCATTTGGGGGCGGTTTTACGTACGCCGGCACCGCAATTACACAGCAGGTTATTTCCATGTTTCCGCAGATAACACAGGCATTAAATTAGTCATGTCCGACAGGTGTTTAATCCGGAAGCTGTAAGAGGTATGGCCTTGTGTAAAACTATTTTTAATTTTGGTTTTGCTTCCCTGGGGTAAGGGTAGATATTCCGCGTCTATGTTGTATTAGAAGTACTTTGACCTACGGGCCCGAAACTTCCGTGAACTGCGGCTTGTCTCAAAAGGTGCCAGTCGTTCAATTCTGCCGACTTTTTGGGGCTTGCTGACTCTTTATGTTTTGGAGTATATAGTAGATAGGAAGCCCAATTATAATTTGCTGGAATGGGGAAATATCATCGTGTATAATGTCCCAGATTTCGAAAACCCCAATGTAGTAAGCGTAGGTGCTTTAATCGGTCCTTAATCGTCTCCACTGGGTCATTGGAGATGCTCACATCAAAAACACCAGGATATATCTTTCCACCTGTGCCACAACGATCGCTCCAGCTGTGCCAATTCCCCTAACCCGGTAGGCAATCCTGCTTTGAGTGTCTGTAGTGCTTTCTTCATAACTGCTTTTCGGTTGGTTATACGCAGCAATCAGATCCTGATACACCCGCCAGGTCACCTTCAATGCCACATGCCGCTCATTAACAGCCCCATAATCCCTCCACGTGCCTCACTCGGGTTGAGGCGAGTAGCTCACACCTAGTCAGAAGGGTTTTGCGGTACTTATACAACAGATCATCCTCCACGGACACACCTACCGAATAGCTCCTGCTGCAGTCGTTGCCTACAGGGGTGCAGTTTCCCGGCTGCTAGATGCACCACATGGAAAGAACCCATGACTTTTGTTGCTATTGGCAGCGCCTGATCTATGGCGGTGGCGTAGCCGGTATATCCGTCCATGGTCACCACTGCTATTGGTTGGCGAAACTGTTCTGGTTGCCCCTCCAACCAGGAGGCTAAACCTGAGCGGAACACCCTGGGACTACGTCTAAAAGTTTGCTGGAACTGTTACCGTCTATGGTGGGGGTGATATCGACAATCGCGGTCACGAAATCTGGCACCCACCAGGGATGTGAGTGTGTTTCCATTTTTTCTCATCCACTCCTCCGATATCACGCACGTTTTTAGGTGATTGGAGTTGTGGTGGGTGAGTTTGTCACAGGTAGTGTTGGTGATGGTGTTAACCAGTTGCAAGCCCACACCCAGAGCACGGGCACTGGTAACGATGCTCATGCCTATGTCGGTGAGTTGGGTGATAATCCAGGTGGTGACTTTCGTCTTCGGTGCTGAGCAGGCTGGTTGACTGTGGAGGATCCTGTGGCAGCAATCAGTAGTGAGACACTGGTGGCGGGGCAAGCGAACACGCAACATGGTGGGACAGCCCGCGATGGTTTAGGTCCACGAAGTTGCGGATAGCATGGTCGCATTTTATGCTTGGGTGCCCACAGCCAGGGCCGCAGTCGTTTGGGGTGCCAGGGATCGCGTGAATGATGGTGCACGTCTGTGTGGCAACAGCTCCTGTGATTGTAAGGCCCAGCTCATGGGTGTGGCAGATGATATCAGCAGTGGTATGGGTGGTGGGGTTGGTGTTAGTCTGCGTCGTGGCTCCGGTTTTGAGGCATAGTGATATTAATGTGTCCACCAAAACTTTGGGGCTGTATGTGTGTTAGGGGGGGTGTGTGTTCACTATCAGGCACTTATCCTGCGTGTGTGCTATGCACTCCAAAACATGAAGAGCCACATTACCTCTCGCAAAATCCCAGGTCGAAAAATACTACCTGTCCCAAAAGCACATGTTTCTTTAAAAACTAGTGCTTTTTGAGACATTGAACCCCAACAAGCTATTTGTTTATGCTTCCCTCCCAAACGTCTCTGGATCAACTGGCCGCTCGGCACGCGGCAGTGAAGCCACCACTAGTAGGTAGGAGTCCGTCACTAGCTCCTGCACAAGGGATTCGGTGATGTCGGCACCAGGCTGGATGCTGATCCAGTGTTTCTTGTTCATGTGGTAGCCGGGTGTAATGGACGCATATTCTTGGCGCAGCGCCAGAACATCAAGTGGTTCTGCCTTGACGTTAATCATGCGTTGCTCACGCACTGTGGTGACAAGAAACCATTTTCCGCGCACACGCACTGCTTCCCAGTCTCTAGTAAAGGGATAAAGTTCCGTTGCTGGGAGCGCGAGTGCTGTGTCAATAGCGGCTGTAAGCAGGGCGTTGTCAGTGAGCAGCGTCTTAGTTTCCTCATTAGATGGGGTATCAGAAGACATTGCTATTTCAATCCTTTTACCCCACAACCCCCGCAATAAAATTGGAGCCGATGACGGGAATCGAACCCGCGCCGCCTGCTTGGGAAGCAGGAGTTCTACCATTGAACTACATCGGCAAGCGTGGTGGGTGCTTTGCTGCACCCGAACAGCCTCGTCCAGTGTAGCACGCCCCAGATGATCTACAACTTGATAGCCGGGTGCAGTCGTTTCATCGTCCACGTCCTGTCGCGGCGTGCGCACAGTGCCGTCAGCCCCACAGTCACGGCGGTGATCAGCACCACGGCGACAATGGCTTGGGGGAGCCGGTGGTCAAGGGTTCCGTAGATGAGCTGTCTAAAGCCATCGACGGAGTAGGTCATGGGCATGATGGGATGCAGGATCTGGAAGAGCCTGGGTTCGGTTTCCACGGGGTAGAGGCCGCCGCAGGATAGTAGCTGTAGCATCAAGAACGCCATGCCCGCTACACGTCCTGGCCCTGGGCCGAGCGCAACGTTGAGGAGCTGGTTGATGGCGGCGAACATGATGGCCACGAGTATGGCGAAGGCGATAAGTCCCAGCGGGTAGGCGGGGGAAAGGCCCACGAGGAGCATAGTGGCCACGCACACAACCAGCGCTTGTAATAAGGCGATGAACAGCGCGGGTGCTAGGCCGTCCAGTGCCGCGCGTAGGGGAGCGATGCCGGAGGCGACGGCGCGGTTCTGCATGGGCCGCAGCAGCATGAACGTAGCGATCCCACCGATGAACAGGGAGAGTGAGAGGAAAAAGGGGCTGAGCCCGCCGCCGAAGGTATTGCTGCCTGCGTCATTGCTGCTGGTCAGTGACACGGGTCCGCCGAGGACGCTGGCGGTGCCTTCGCGCTGCTTGTCGGTCCAGGTGGGCACGGCTTTCGCGCCGTCGTTAAGCTTGGTTGCCAGCTCACCGCTGCCTGTCGCGAGTTGCGACGACCCGTCGCGCAGCTGCCCCATCCCACCGTTCAGCCTGGCTGCGCCGCTGGCCAGGGGCGTTGTGCCTTCGTCGTGCAACTGATGCGCCCCGGACGCCAAGGTGTGCGTCCCCGTGTTGAGTTCCCTTACACCGGACTGCATTTCCCCAAGCTTGCCGGGAAGTTGCCCGGTCCCCGCATGCAGCTGGTCAAAACCGGATCGGAACGGCGCGTTCGGGTCGGAAAGCTGGTAGGCAAGCTGCCCCGTTCCGCTGGCGAGTTGTTGGAGCTGGACGGTGGCGGGAGCGTTCTGCCCGAGCCCCTGGGCGTCGATACGCGCGGCAAGGTCATTGAGCTGCGCCGCAACGCCGGGGTCGGGAATGGAGTTGGCGAGGTTACGGATCTCGCCCGAGGTGGCGGTTTGCGCCTGCGTCACCTGCCCCAGTTGCCCAGTGAGCTGCTGCACCCCGTCGTTGATGCGGGTCGCGCCGCCCGCCAGCTCGTCCACGCCACCATGCAGCTTATCGACGCCCTGCGTCAACTGCTCCAGCGATGCCGTTGCGGTGGTCACGCCGTCGTTGAGTTGCTGTGTTCCGGCGGCAAGCCTGTCTGCGCCAGCTGCTAGTTCGCCCATCTTTTCGTCAACCTTTGCCGAGCCGCTGGCCAGCGTGTCTACGCCTTGCGACGCTGTGCCTAGCCCGTCGTTCAGTTTCGTCGCGCCGTCGTGAAGCCTCCCGGCGCCATCGGCTGCCTGCTCAATGCCTCCGCCGGCAGTTTGCATGCCAATGAGTACTCGGTCAATCGCCTGGGTGCCAATTTGATCGGAAATGACCGGCAGCATTGTGCTCATGACATTCTCGCCGATCTTTGTGGACAAATACCCGTTTGAATCGTTGTAGATGGTCTGGATGACCGCGCGGCGGGCGTCGCCATTCGCAGGGGACGCCACTGCCTCCGAAAAGTCAGGGGTGAGTTCCACGGCGAAGTAATAGCGGCCGTCACGAACCCCCTGAACGGCATCATCATGCTCGGTGAAGTGGAAGCTCACGCGATCGTTGTTTTTTAGGTTGTCCACGATTTTGTCGCCAGCATTCAGCGGGGTGCCGTTCACCACTGCGCCCCTATCCGCATTCACAAACGCAATGGGGAGCTGGTTAACCTTGTCAAAAGGATTCCAAAACGCCCACAAATACAGCGTTGAATACAGCAGCGGGATCAGCACAATCGCGGCGATGGCGATGCGGCTGAGCTTCGAGCGCTTAAACCGGCGTAATTCCGTTCCGGGCGTCAATGCTGAGATCATTGTTGCTGCTCCTTCGCTGGTGTAGTGGTGTGTAACTCGATGAGGTGATACTCAACGCCGGGTGATGGCGGTAAAGGATTCACCGCCATCACAATCACGGGAATAACCTGCGACAATTCCGTGAGAATCTGGACGAGCTGCAGACGATCATCCAGCTCACGGACCTGCTCCAGATCGTCCATGACAAGCATGCGAATTGGCTGGTGGCTCGCAGGGTGCAACGCCAGTGCGATACGAATAAGAATCCGATCCAGCGCCGAAATCTGTGACACATAACTGTTGAGCGGCGGCAGATCGCGCTGCCCAAACACACGGCCACATAACTGCTCGTAGTACTCCTGGGATGCGCGCCGAGGAACCGTCCACCACCAGCGTGACCAGTTAAGATGCTCGGACAGTGCCGTCTTGATGGTTACGTCCCGATCCAGGGCGTCAATCTGTTCCACGCCAGCGACGGCCACCATCTGGCGGATTTTTGACCGCTTCGTTTCTCCCAGGACGGTGACCTCGCCCGTTGTGCTTGCCATTCGGCCCGCCAGTGTGAGAGCCAAGGCGGTGCGGCCCGACCCACCGCGCCCCGATAGCACGGTCAGTCCCGATGCTGGGGCTGTGAATGTGAGTGGGCCAAACACAGGGCCTTCAGTGCCGCGTAACGCCAGGTTGACGGCGGTGACGGCGTTCATTGTTTCTGGGAGTTGTTCCTCAGGCATGACGCATGTGCTCCAGGAAATTGAGGTGATGTGTAGGGCCAGTCTACTGTAACCGGAGGATGAACTTCCACTTAGGGGATATGCTGGGAGAGGTGACCGTGAGTAGAGTTTTCTGCCTCACCTACGCGTTAGCCCCACCCGCGTGCGCTGACCTACACTGGCAGGGTGCTTCTTTCAGACCGTGATATTCGAGCTGCTGTTGATAAAGGCGACCTGATCATTGAGCCGTATGACCCGGCTTTGGTCCAGCCGTCGAGCGTTGACGTACGCATGGACCGCTTTTTTCGGGTGTTCAACAACTCGAAGTACACGCACATTGACCCGAAGCAGCAGCAGGATGATTTGACCAGTCTTGTAGAGGTCCCGGAGAATGAGCCGTTTGTACTGCACCCGGGCGAGTTTGTGCTAGGTGCAACGCTGGAGAAGTTCACACTTCCCGCGCATTTAGCTGGTCGTTTGGAAGGGAAATCCTCGTTGGGCCGCTTGGGTTTGTTGACGCATTCCACCGCGGGTTTCATTGACCCGGGTTTTTCTGGGCACATCACCCTGGAACTGTCGAATGTGGCCAATCTGCCAATTACCTTGTGGCCGGGCATGAAGGTGGGGCAGTTGGCGCTGTTTTGTATGTCGTCACCTGCGGAGACGCCCTACGGTTCGGGCACGATCGGCTCGAAGTATCAGGGTCAGCGCGGGCCAACCCCGTCGAAGGCGTATCTGAATTTCCGTTCCTGAGCCGCTGCTTGTTGACGCCCCGACGCTCGCCGCCCCAGGCACCGTTACGCGTCAGCCTCGCTGCGTTGCCGTCGACCGGTGACGGTGAAGGCGGCAATGATAGTGGTGATGGGCACTGCGAGGGAGAGCGCCAGCGCGCCAATGCCAGATCGCAGTAGCTCTGTGGCCATGACATCGCTGAACACGATTTGCGTGAGTGGCCGGTTGGCCACGCTGAGCAGCAGAAGCGTGGGTAGAGACGCACCGGTGTAGGACAACACCAGGGTGTACACCATGGAGGCGATGTGGTCGCGACCCACTTTCATGGCACCCGCGAACAGCCGCCAGGGGGAGGCGTCGGGTTCTATTTCGGAGAGTTCGTTGACGGTGGATGCTTGGGCAATCGTGACATCGTTAAGCACGCCGAGCGCGCCGATAATGAAGCCACAGAGCATCAGCCCGGGCACGGTGACGTCGGGCAGATAGAGCTGGATGAGGATGTTGTCTTCACTGCCAAGCCCGCGCAGGTGGTTGGAGTCAATGGCGATGTGCGCGAGCCAGGCGGATAGCCCGAGGGAGAGGAGCGTGCCACCCAGCGCGGAGGAGCTTTTCCAGTTGAAACCGTGGACCAAGTACAACACGGCGAAGAGGATGGCGGAGCCACAGACAACGGCAAGCCCGAGGGGGGAGCCACCGCGCAGGAGCGCGGGGATCAGGAAGAATGCGATGGCGGCGAGGGTGATCAGCAGGCCGAGGATGGACCGTGCGCCGCGCAGGGCACCAATACCGATAATCGCGAGGATGATGACGGCGCCCCAGAGCAGCAGCACTTTGGTGCGCTGGAAGTCGCTAAAGGTGTAGGCGTGTGTGCCGTCGGCAGCGGTGGTTTCGCTCATGCGGATTTTGTCGCCAACGTGCAGTTCCGGTTCGCCGGGCTTGTCACTCATTACTAGAAGAGTCCGTTTGCCCGCGTTATCGCCAGCGTCAATGGAGACGATGGCGCGTTCGCATTTGTTGGGCTGTTCCTCCAGTGGAGAGATCGGGGCGACATCAAACGCCCTGCCGATCGAGGGGGAATTACAGGCACCTGTGTCGCGAATTGCCACCGTGCCGTTGACTTGGTTCGCGGGCAGCGCGTTGGTGTTGGCCAGCTCCGGCGACACGTTGGGGTCCGAGCTGCTTGGCCACATCATCACCACGCCCACCGCAGTCGCGATGCCCGCGATCACAAGCAGCACAGCAAGAACCCACTGCCACATGGTGAAAGGGGTTTTCTCCTTGCTGTCTGTATCAACCGGGCTGACCGGCGCGTCATGTGACTGCGAGCCGTCCGGCCGAATTTCCTTCGGTGTGCGGTGTCGTTGCCGTTCCTGTTTAACCCGTGTGCTGCTTGTCGACGACTCTTCTCCCGCACCATTCCTGCGACGCGTGCTGGTGGTGCGTGGGTTGCTGGAACGGGGGGCGTCGTCACGTGTGTGCGGCGGTGTCACGCGCGTCTGTGAGGTGCGTGGATGCGCTGTGCGGCTTTTGGCTGGCTTGTGTTCTGTCTGCTCTGTGTGGTCAGCGATAGGCCGGGGGGTGGGATGCTGGGTTACGCGTTGAGTGGCATTACGCTTGGGAGTGTTGTGGTCACTGCTGCGATTGCGCTGCGGGTGGTTGCGCTGTGGGTGCGCAGTAGTCGAGCGTGCGGTGGTGGAACTGGCGCTGGAACTCGACGTTCCCGATGTTCGTGCCGGGCGCTTCCCGGAATGAGGCGCCTCTGAAGGACCTGAGCGTGTAGGCTTGGGAGCCTTTTCAGGTCCGGAAGTGTGACGGCCCATGGATGCAACCTCATAACAAAGCAGGGAAAACAGCGGATAACAGGCATAGAGCCGCCCATAAACGGGAGGCTCTTTATGCAATACAGTTATTTTACCGTCAAGAATGTAAGCTGCCTATATTTAGCAGATGTGCAAATGCTGGGCGCTTGTTAAGTTTCACTGTTTGTAGCTGGCCAGGAACCTTCCCAAGCGGTCGATAGCGCGTGCTAAATCCTCAGTTCGGGGCAGTGTTACCACACGGAAATGATCGGGGGCCTGCCAGTTGAAGCCAGTGCCGTGGACGAGAAGGATTTTTTCTTCCCGCAGGAGGTCGAGCATCAGCTGGGCGTCGTCCTGAATGTCGTACATCTCCAGATCAATCTTGGGGAAGGCGTACAACGCGCCCATAGGTTTCACGCAACTAACCCCAGGAATTTCATTGAGCTTTTCCCACGTAATGTTGCGCTGCCGCAGCAGACGGCCACCTTCGCCGGTGAGGTCAAAAATGGACTGCCTCCCGCCCAAGGCCACCTGAATAGCATGTTGAGCAGGCACATTGGGGCACAGGCGCGTGGCCGCCAGCAATTCAAGCCCCTCAATAAAGCCCTGTGCATGATGCTTCGGGCCGGTGAGCACCATCCATCCGGCGCGGTAGCCCGCCACACGGTAGGTTTTGGACAGCCCGTTGAAGGTGATGCATAGCAGATCAGGTGCCAGGGTGGCGATGGAAATGTGCTGCGCATCATCATAAAGAATGCGGTCGTAGATTTCGTCGGCAAGAATCAGCAACTGGTGCTCGCGGGCAATATCCACAATCTGCTTCAGGATTTCCCGGGAATACACCGCACCGGTGGGATTATTGGGGTTGATCACCACAATGGCTTTGGTTTTGTCCGTGACTTTCGCCTTGATGTCCTCAATCGAGGGGTTCCAGTCATCCTCCTCGTCGCACAGGTAGTGCACGGGTTTACCACCGGCAAGGGAGGTAGCGGCGGTCCATAGTGGGTAATCCGGGGTGGGAATCAGCACCTCGTCGCCGTCGTTGAGCAGGGCTTGGGTGACCATGGAAATAAGCTCGGACACGCCATTGCCCAAGAACACATCGTCCACATCAAAGTCGGGGAAATTCGGGATGACCTCGTAGCGGGTGACAATGGCGCGGCGCGCCGGGATGATGCCTTTCGAGGTGGAATAGCCCTGCGAGGTGGACAGGGCGGCGATCATATCCCGCATGATCACATCGGGTGCCTCGAAACCGAACACGGCAGGGTTGCCGGTGTTGAGTTTGAGCACGCGGTGCCCGTCCATTTCCAAGCGTTCCGCTTCCGCAGCCACCGGCCCTCGGATCTCATACAGGACGTTCTTCATCTTCTCCGATTGGTCAAAGATGCGGGGGCGCCTGCGTTTCTGGGGTTTCGAGGCTGGTTGTGGGGCTGGCTGCGAATTGTCTGGATTTTGTGGGTTTTCGGAATGCTTGCTCACCCCAACTATGTTGCCACTTTTAGGCCGAGTCGGAAAGGTGATGGTGGGGTGTTGGGGGAGGTTTCCC
>ERZ773066.1764-NODE-1764-length-10946-cov-2.751171_pt1 | contig 10946 bp, 9 predicted proteins | sample MGYA00580573_ERZ773066 | MGnify/ENA primary metagenome ERZ773066 (study PRJEB29015, sample SAMEA2738128) | human oral metagenome | biome: human oral; feature: human-associated habitat; material: saliva | place: China | collected 2203 ... | reverse complement strand
TAGGTTAATTGACAACCCCCTAGGGTTGGTCTTTAAATACAAGTTAATGTCCGCCGGCGGAAAGCGTTAGCGGTTCAAGCTAAGGGCTTGTTGTGGTGAAGTGAAGTTATTAAGCCTATATAGAGGTGCTTCCTTTTAACACATATCGTTTGGAATTGTTTGCGTGCAAGTACTTTAACTACTTGATGCTGATGACTTATTTATCGGACAGTTGACAAGAAGGAGTTTGTAATAAACCAATGCTTTTCTTCTCTATCTAAAAATGTCATCACATCTTTGCGATAATTGATCGCTTTGGACACTGAATATTCTGTGGTCTTTGTAGCTCTTCGGAAAGGTAGCACTTTTTCTAAACGGCTTACAAGATGATTGCCTGAAAGATTAAATACGCCTAAAGAAACTTAAGTATATTGCTTGTCGGATAGAGAAAATATCAGTTGTGATGTGGTGTTTATCTCCTGCCACATTTTATACAAATACATTTATATAGAGAAATTGCATTAAAACACGGCAATTATATTTATAATTCTTTGCATGTTTAGAAGCGTTTGTGTTTATGATAAGTCTTTCCCAATTGTCTATCTCTGTAAAAATGTTTTTTGAGGCGCAAAGACTTTCTTGTATTTTCGCGCCCAAATATTGTTTTGTTGTATGGCTTGTAATGATAGAAGATTGTTGATGTATTTTATATAGCATAATGAAGAAGTTTTTTAATTCAACGTTTAGTCCTGTTACTATTGACATTACGACTTTATTCATTTCCTCAAGAAGCCGATTGCGTCAAACTTAGTTCGATCAGCAGCGCCTATCGGCTATACGCTTCGTTCTGCAATAGATGGACGTAAAATAGAAATAAAGACAACTTACACTTAATCCAATAAAATTTTTAAATGATGAAGAAGTTAATAAACAAAGTGGCAGGCTATTGCAGCCTTACCTTGCTCTTTCCGCTTTTAGCGGCTTGTAGCAGCGATTCTCCGTCAGGACCGTATAAGGGTCTCAAACAGGTGAATTTCCCGCAAGAGAAAAGCAAGGTCTTGGAAACGATCCCTACAGATCAAATTGTTGATGGCTACAATCAGTTGCTCGAAGTCTATACTGTGCAGGAAACGCTTGATCCCATTTCAACAGTAGAGCGCGAAACGGCTAATTCCATCTTCCCGGGTGTGCTGCTTTATGGTGAGTTCTTTATGCAAGGCGAGCTGAAGTCGTTTGCGCCGGTTAAGCCGGTAAAGCGTCCGCTGACTTTGCAGGTTTCTGCAGATAAATCTTTTAATCTGCAGTCGCTTCCGTTTAAGGAAGAGGTGACAGCTTGCATCAAACAGACGTTGCCTGATGCGTATCAAGACGTTTACAGTCAAAAGAAAGCGTGGGATTATATCGACATCTCGGCAGTAGATATGACTACGGCTGAGAGTTGCAATAAAATCTTCCACAACTTCCGTTTGAAGGCTGCTTTGGATAACTGGTTGGAGCGCGCCTTCGGATTGTATGAAAAAGAGTATCGTGCAAAGGGTCCGCATTATGTAGCTCTCAAAGTGCGTCAAAAGTTCTTCAGCGTGTCACTTCCGGCTGTTCGTCCGGCAGATTGGGGCGAGCTGACCGACGTAGGAACTTACGAGCCTATTTACGTGAGCGATGTAGACTACGGGCGAGAAATCAATCTCGTTGTGCGCACAGAAATGCGCGGCAAGGAGTTTGAAGAACTCTTCCGTAAGGCGCTTCAGACGCGTATGGATCCTAAGTCGCACGGCTTATACGATCAAGAAAAGGAAAAGCTCGACAAGATGTTGCAGTCCGGCGAGATATCGGTAGCTATCAACCAAGGCCCCAAAAGTAATTACGTTAGCATTTCTCGTTATCAAACGCTTTGGGACTTCTTGGATATGCCTTCGGCAGCTGAATTCTTGGACTATTGCACGCCGATTGCTTACAAAGTGAAGGCCGTGCGCGATAATCGTCCTATCGTCGTGCGTGCTTCTCATACTGAGCAGCGCTTAATCAAGGGCGAAAAAGCGAAATAAAGAGCTGTTTCAAAGTTTTTGTGTAAAAAGAGTGCTACAGGCAAGAATTTCCTCGCCTGTAGCACTCTTTTTAGTAAAGACGCTCCGATCGTTAGGACAATGTCAACTTATTCAAAGACAACCTGCCCGCGCCTAGCAGGTTGTCTGCTTATAGTTCTGTGAAAAAAGGCGCGTCCTAATTCCTTTCTGATCGTGCGTCTTTCTATTGTGCGATACTTTAGTCTTCGATGATTCTTTGATTCTATCCATCTTCATTATCCGCTTCGCCCTTATGTGCTTTTATGCTGTTGGTCATCATTGTATGCGCGAGCTTTGATGCTTCAAATGGAAGGATGTAAATCGTTGCTCGTTTTAATTGTTCTTTTGGCAAATATAGGATGATTAAATACAAGTTGCCACTATTTATGCTATTATTTTAAGTAAAAGTGATGGCGGAGGATAGGGGGAATTTATTCTTTATATTTTGCCTTTTGCAGTTTTCGCAGTACATTTGCAGGATAAATAACATGCTGATGTCTATCCAGATTAAGAAAGTTACTACTAAAAAAGAATTAAAGCAATTTATCCGCTTTAATTACGAACTTTATAAAGACAATCCTTATTCCGTCCCCGACCTCTACGAGGATATGCTGAAGACCTTCTCGTCGAAGAAGAATGCGGCTTTCGATTTCTGCGAAGCCGATTATTTTTTGGCTTATCAAGATGGAAAACTCGTAGGACGCGTGGCGGCCATCATCAATCGCCGTGCCAACGAAACTTGGCAGTCGAAGACCGTGCGCTTTGGCTGGATAGACTTTATCGATGATAAAGCCGTTAGCCGCGCTTTGATTGATGCTGTTATTGCCTGGGGTCGCGAGCGGGGAATGACTACGCTGGAGGGACCTTTGGGGTTTACTGATATGGATGCCGAAGGTATGCTGATCGAAGGCTTCGACCAACTCTCTACGATGGCTACCATTTACAATCATCCTTATTATCCGAAGCATATCGAGGTTTTAGGGATGGAGAAAAGCGCCGACTGGGTGGAGCGCAAACTGTTTGTTCCCGATGAAGTGCCAGAGAAGCATCTGCGCATTGCTAATATCGTCAAAGAGAAATATCATCTGCAGGTGCGCAAATTGCGCTCCGGCAAGGATGCTTATGCAAATAATACGGCGCAGCGCATCTTCCAGTTGATTAATGAGGCTTATGCGCCACTTTTCAACTTCTCGCAGATGACAGAACGGCAGATCGATCAATACGTGAAGATGTATATCCCACTGCTGGACTTCCGCATGGTGACGCTTGTAGAGAATGAAGCCAAAGAACTCGTAGCTGTCGGCATTTCTATGCCCTCCATTGCCCGCGCATTGCAAAAAGCGCGTGGAAAATTGTACCCCTTCGGTTGGTATCACCTTTTGCGCGCTTTGAAGTGGAAGCACGATGAGGTGCTCGACTTGCTACTTATCGCCGTGCGCCCCGATTATCAGGGGAAAGGCGTCAACGCTTTGCTCTTTACGGATCTTATCCCCATTTATCAAAAGATGGGCTTCAAATATGCTGAGAGTAACCCTGAACTCGAACTGAACGAGAAGGTACAAAACCAGTGGCAATACTTTGATCACGAAATTCATAAGCGTCGCCGCTGCTTCAAAATGAACATTGCCGATAAGTAGGCCTTAATAAAATATGGCAGAAGAACTCAAGCAAACGATGCATAAGCGGGGGACGTATGACGAAAGCAAGATACGCCACCTCGATGATACGGAGCATATTCGCACGCGGCCCGGTATGTATATTGGGCGCTTAGGCGATGGCTCACACGCAGAAGATGGCATTTATGTCTTGCTCAAGGAATCGATAGACAACAGTATCGACGAGTTTAACGAAGGCTTTGGCAAGCGGATTGAAGTAAGCATCGACAACGACCGCGCGGCCACGATCCGCGACTATGGCCGCGGCATCCCTTTGGGCTCATTGGTTGATGCCGTCTCGAAGTTGAACACCGGGGCGAAATATGATACTTCGGTCTTCACAGCCAGCGTGGGACTTAACGGCGTCGGCCTGAAGGCCGTAAATGCATTGAGCTTGAAGTTTGTCGTGCGCAGTTATCGCGAAGGGCGGATGCACGAAGCGACGTTTGAGCGCGGTCGTCTGCAAGAAGATCATTACGAAGACACGCACGAAGAGGACGGCACCTATGTTTACTTTGAACCCGACCCCGAACTCTTCCTCCATTTCCATTTTGAAGATGAGACGGTCGACACGATGCTGCGCAACTACACCTACCTCAACACCGGCCTGGCGATCTTCCTCAACGGCCGACGTATTATCAGTAGGAACGGTTTGGAAGATCTGCTCAATGACAATATGACGGCGCCCGGACTCTATCCGATTATCCATCTGAAAGGAGACAATATAGATATAGCCTTTACGCATACTTCGCAATATGGCGAAGAGTATTACTCTTTCGTCAACGGGCAGCATACGACCTTAGGCGGCACGCATCAGAGCGCCTTTAAGGAGCACATTGCGCGGACGATTAAGGAGCATTTTGGCAAGAACTTCGACGTGCAAGACGTTAGAAACGGACTCGTCGCTGCCATCTCCGTGCGCGTCATTGAGCCTATGTTTGAAAGTCAGACGAAGATCAAACTCGGCTCGCTGATGATGGCGCCGACCAAGGATAAAGACGGCCATCCTTTCCCGCTGAGCGGCGTAAGCGTAAATAAGTTTGTAGGCGATTTCATCAAAGAACAAGTCGACAACTACCTGCATAAGAATCTCGATACGGCAGAAGTGATGCTGCAAAAGATTCAAGACAACGAGCGCGACCGCAAAGCGATGGCCGGCGTCACGAAGTTGGCCCGCGAAAGAGCAAAAAAGGCCAACTTGCACAACGCTAAGTTGCGCGACTGCCGCATACATCTTAACGAAGCGCCCAAGAAGGGCTACGATAAAGACAACGACCCGCGCTTCGATTCCTCACTCTTCATCACCGAGGGAAACTCAGCCAGCGGATCTATCACGAAAAGCCGCGACGCCAACACACAAGCCGTCTTTTCGCTTCGCGGAAAACCGCTCAATTGCTTTGGCAAGACTAAGGAAGTCGTGTATAAGAATGAGGAGTTCTCACTCCTCCAGTCGGCGCTCAACATAGAAGACGGCTTAGACGGCCTGCGCTACAATAAAGTGATCGTAGCGACCGACGCCGACGTCGACGGGATGCACATCCGCCTGCTAATGATCACCTTCTTCTTGCAATTCTTTCCCGAACTCATTAAAAAAGGCCACGTCTACATACTGCAAACGCCTTTGTTTCGCGTTAGAAACAAGGTGAAATCGGCAGGACGCCGGAAGCAACAGAAGCAAGTGAGCGACGACGCGGCCGGAGCCGCTATCCTCAAGAAGCAGAAAAGCGATAGTCGCTCCGATTACGAGACCATCTATTGCTACACCGAAGAGGAGCGCCTGCGCGCCATCGAGCGCTTAGGCCCTGATCCCGAAATCACCCGCTTCAAAGGCCTTGGCGAGATTTCGCCCGACGAGTTTAAGCATTTTATCGGTCCGGAGATCCGTTTGGAGCAAGTGACGTTGCACAAAAGCGACCAAGTAGGCGCTTTGCTCGAATATTATATGGGTAAAAATACGATGGAGCGCCAAGAATTTATCATTGACAACCTCGTGGTCGAAGAAGATTTGCCCGACGCCGCCGATGAAACTTTAGGCGAAGAAGAATAAATCCCCTTTCCCTCCGTTTAGCATGCAATGCGGATGGCCAAAAGCTCTCTTTCCCACGCCATCAAGGCTTACTTTTAATACATCAAGGCTATGCCGACCGACAATAACGCAATAGCGACACCTCACAAGGCGAGCGAGACAGAGAAGATCGCCATCTTCCCCGGTTCTTTCGACCCTTTCACCAAGGGTCACGCAAGCATCGTGGAGCGCGCCCTGCCTATGTTCGACCATATTGTGATAGGCGTAGGCGTCAACGAACGCAAGAAGCCACTTTATCCGCCTGCGGAGCGCGTGGGTTACATTCGCACGCTCTATGCCGAAGAACCAAAAATCAGCGTTGAGAGCTATACCGACCTGACGATTGATTTAGCCCGCCGAGTGGGCGCCCGCTTTATCGTGCGCGGCCTGCGCAGCGTAAAAGATTTTGAGTACGAGCGCGATACGGCGGCGATGAATCAGCTTTTGGGCAACATCGAAACCGTTATGCTCTTCTGCGAGGCCCGCTTCGCCGCACTCTCGTCGAGCGTTGTCCGCGAATTGATCGCCTTCGGCAAGGATGTTACCGAGTTTTTACCTGAAAAGAAACAACCACAATGAAACGATTACTGACTTTACTTGCGCTATCGTTCGCTTTAGCGCTGACTGCCACGGCACAACTTCGGCAGGAGTTTCAAGATATAGACGTAAACCAATTGCGAAAACTGCAAATGGTGCACGTGGCCGTCACAGAATTGTACGTAGATACGGTTAATCAAGGCAAACTGACTGAAGCGGGCATACGCGGAATACTGAACAGCCTCGATCCACACTCAAGTTATTCGGACGCCAAAGAGACGAAGGCGATCAACGAACCTTTGCAGGGTAACTTCGAGGGAATCGGCGTGCAGTTTAATATGCTTGAGGATACGCTGGTCGTGATTCAGACGATCCGCAAAGGGCCCAGCGAAAAGGTCGGCATACTGGCCGGCGACCGCATCGTAAAAGTCAACGAACAAGTTATTGCCGGCGTCAAAATGGAGCGCGATAGCATTATGCGAGTCCTCCGCGGACCGAAGGGAACAGTTGTAAAACTGGGCATTATCCGTCGCGGCGTGCCCGACATGATCTGGTTCAACGTCACGCGCGACAAGATTCCGATGAATACGCTCGATGCGGCTTACATCATTCGTCCGGGTGTGGGCTACATCCACTTGGATCGCTTCGGTGCAACGAGCGGTACGGAGGTAAAAGAGGCCATCGAAAAGTTGAAAGGGGAGGGTATGAAAGACCTCATCTTCGACTTGGAATCCAATGGTGGTGGCTATCTGGGCGCCGCAGTCGAAGTAGCCAATCAGTTTCTCAATGCCGGCGACCTGATTGTCTATACAGAGGGCCGCGCAACGCCCAAAGAGCAGTTAAAAGCTGAGGGCGGCGGACTCTTCCGCAAAGGAAAACTCATCGTTTTGGTTGATGAATTTACGGCTTCGGCCGCAGAAATTGTTTCCGGCGCCGTGCAAGATTACGATCGCGGTACGATCGTCGGCCGACGCACCTTTGGTAAGGGACTCGTACAACGCCCCATTCCGCTTCTTGATGGCTCTATGATCCGCCTAACCGTGGCCCATTATTATACGCCCTCCGGACGTTGCATTCAGAAACCTTATACGAAGGGCCGTAAGTCGGAATATGAAGAAGACTTTGAGAATCGCTTTAAGCACGGCGAGCTGATTTCGATCGACAGCATCCGTCTCGATTCGACGAAGGTCTATCATACGCTCAACAAGCGCCGTCCCGTCTATGGCGGCGGTGGGATTATGCCTGACGTATTCGTGCCGTTGGACACGACCACTTATACAAAATATTATATGGCTTTGCGCCGCGGCAACTATATCAACGATCAGTCGCTGCGCTACATAGACCGCCACCGCGCCGACTTGAAAGCGAAGTATAAGGATATTAATGCGTTTATCAAAAACTATGAAGTGCCGGCCGAACTTACGGATACGATCGTGGCCGTCGCCGGGCGCAAAGGCGTAAAACCCAAGGATGACGCCGAACTTCAGAAGACGCTCAAAGATCTGCGCTTTACGCTCAAATCGCTTATTATTTATGATATTTGGGATCGCAACGAATACTTCCAATTCATCAATTCGCGCAGCGACATTGTCAAGAAAGCGCTCGAGATCTTAGGAAAAAGCTGAACTAAGGGCCGCAGGGCGCCGCTGTTCACCTGAAAGTAGACGGCTCGCACTGAAATATGAGTTCTGAAGCAGCATACGCTTCGCCTGACCCTTTGTATTAGTTCTATAATCAATGAAAACATCCAAGCGAAAACGCTCCCTTGAGCCTCTTGCAGCTTGGATGTTTTCTCGTATCTGTGGCTTGCGAAAAGTCGCGCCCCGATTGCGACCCGCGATGGCTATGCTGCGCCTGCGGCGCATCGTATGCCCCCTTTCTTTGCTCTTTTTTTAATAGAATATGCCGCGCTTGCGCATTGCCGCGAGAGCACTATTTCGCACCTTCATTGCGCTCGCTTATGGTTTGCTGCCGCCAAACAATGGTTTGCCGGGAACAAACGATAGTTTGGTGGGAGCAAACGATGGTTTGGCGGCAGCAAACGACCATAATGCCGTATGCCGGTTGCGACGAAGCAACTGTATGCGTCGAACCGTCAGGCGATCGTTTTCCGCCGGTCTATGAGATGCATCGCAGAATGCGCCTTACGCTTGCCAACGAAAGGGCTTGATCAGACAATCCTTAAGGTCGGCGCGTAGATTTTGCAAGGAATATTTGGAAGAAAAGAAAAAAAACGCTACTTTTGCAGCGTTCTTTTCACGAAGAGCAATGAGTTTGTTCCATGGTGTAATGGTTAGCACTAGAGTTTTTGGTTCTCTCAGTCCCCGTTCGAGTCGGAGTGGAACAACGATGTAAGTCCTGTGTTATTGAAAAACATAGGACTTTTTTGTACATAAATATCTCGGCCGCGCCGTTAGCTGCTTTTGCTCCGATGGCTGCCGTTCTGATTTAAAGCATAGATGTATGCGGCTAAACGCCGAATGTCGGGCGCAACAGACTTATATTTGCCGGTCGAGAACCGACTACAGGTACTTCCGGGTCGCTTCAAAAGACGCATCACAGGACACATTATATAAAGTTAAGACCCGGCAAAAACTCAGCAGCCGTTATTGGCGCAGTCGCAGAACAGAACTTTTCGTCCCAAGAATAAGCCGCGCATAACTTGCAGGCTGCTCAAGATTTGAAAAAACGTATTGTATTTATTTTTTTATTCGATTGCTTATGCGCATCGCAGGACTCCCTCTAAAAATAACGCCCGACTTCAGGATCGCGACCGATGTTTGGCAGTTTCAATTTGAGCGCCGCGAACTGCCGCAAGCACGCTTGCGGCGTGCAGATAAGCAGGTCACCGTCTTTTTGCCTAACGATGAGGGTTATACTTCGCTCGAAGGGCAAATGTGGCTGCGCAAAGTAGTCGTCGAAACCTTACGTAGGCAGGCGCACGCCTACCTTGCGCCGCGCTTGGCCTACCTCGCGCAGACTTACGGCTTTACGTATCATCGCCTAACCATTAAGAATCTTGGGGGACGCTGGGGGAGTTGCTCATCGCTGGGCAATATTAACCTCTCGCTTTGGCTTATGCTCGCGCCATCACATTTGATTGATTATGTCATCAAACACGAATTGGCCCATTTGCGAGAAATGAACCACGGGCCGCGCTTTTGGCAGGAAGTAGACCGACTCACTGATGGCCGCGGCCATCAGTTGGAATTGGAAATGAAAGCTTTCGCGCGTTCGTTAGGGGCACCGAGTGAAAACCCCGCGCTTCCCCTTGCCGACTATTAGACCGGCCTATTCCCGAAATGCGTTGTTAGAAAGTGCGTGTTAAGTGTTGTCGGCCACGTCTTCAGCCTCTTGCGTCTGCTCGATGGTGCGCTGAATCTCCATCTGCATCGTTGGCGTAACGCTGCGCCCTTTGCTGATCTTCTGCTGCATATCTTTGATGCGAAATGCCAGATATTCTTCTAATTCGGGCGAATCGAAGACGTCGATATCATCATAAAGTCCCAACACAAAGCGTCCAACGCCTTTCAGGCTACAGACCTCAGTCTCCAGAAAGTAGCGCCCATCGTCTAATACCACCATCAAGTCTTTCGCTTTTGGTGCCGACTGCACCAATAAATCGGCCGCCAGCGGACCCAGAATCAACTTGACACGCCACAAACGCTCTCCCGAAAAGTGGAAGAGGTCGGTATAGAAGGCCGCGTGCCGATCTTTGTGAGACCATTGCAAGTCGAGCAATTCCACACTACGCGCGCGGCTGATCTTAAACGTCTTATTCGTACCCGTAGCCAGTTCGTAGCACCTCACTTCGCTATTGCCGTTTAAGAAAAGGAAAGGCTCGACGATGCGATCGCTTGTCTGCTTACTATTAGGCGAATAATAATCGTGTAAAATGCAGACCCGCTCGGTCTGTACGCCTTCATAAAGGACGCTCAAATTCTTAGCTAATAATTCGTCAGTCTCAACGCGTGCGATGAAGTTTACATCATAGTAGCGCGCGAGCTTTTCGCGCAAGTGTCGAATGCGCGGCGAATCATCGTAGATCGTATTGAGGATTTGATTCATTGTGACTGCTTCGTCGTCGGTGAAGTGTACGAACTGCGTCACTTGGGTAAAAAAGGGCGAATGATGGTCGATGAAATAGCGTGTGCCTGATTTTTTCAATATAAATCCGGCTTTGCGCAATTCTTCTATGTATCTATAAGTCGAACGGCGGCTCATATGCAGCTGCCGACTGATTTCGTCGACTGAGAGTGGGGCGTTGGTGGTTAAGAGTACAATTAAGCGCAACTGTTTCTTAAACTTCTCGGCATCTGAAAGGGTTTCTGTCATTGTTTACTTGATCTCTTTGGGGGATAATAAAGACGTAGGCAAAGTTACACCATTCCACGCGCTTTTAGATTTTGATCCTCTTTTTCTTTGTTAAAAGCGTGATGAATTAAAACGATTTTTCTTTCGTTTGTAGCAAGACCTGCTTTCCGTTTTTCTTCTTATCGCTCAACAAAAATGCGTCTGCCGGCGCCGAGTATTTGTTAAAGTTTTCCGACCTTCAGTATAGGCGAGAAGCCCTGCTTTTATCGTGGAAATGAGACCAAAATAAGGCCCTTCCGGAAAGGTTAAAAGGGGAAAAAGGACAAAGAAAGG
>ERZ773066.1763-NODE-1763-length-10952-cov-2.524548_pt1 | contig 10952 bp, 8 predicted proteins | sample MGYA00580573_ERZ773066 | MGnify/ENA primary metagenome ERZ773066 (study PRJEB29015, sample SAMEA2738128) | human oral metagenome | biome: human oral; feature: human-associated habitat; material: saliva | place: China | collected 2203 ... | reverse complement strand
CTGGAAAGACCCACAGAGCGGAGACACCAAGACCGAAACCTACAAGGTTGCCAACGGCACGTTCGCGGAGCTGCCTGAACTGCCAGCTCACACCGTGATTACCCTCAAGGAAAAGAAGCCAGAAAATACGGCGATCACATCGTGGTCGACACCCGGCTACACTGGGGACCCAGCAGCTGCGGTGAAGGACAACCGTGACGGCACCGCGACCGTGACCATCCCTGCCGACGGCTCGGCCGTTGCGGTGACATTGACCAACACCGCAAACGTCCCGTGGTGGTGGATCTTCGTTCCGCTGATTCCAGCGGCGATCATCCCGAACCTGCCGACGACCGCGCCGGGTTCCAGTGGGTCCGGCTCAACCGCACCGGGTCATACCGCCCCGGCAGCCGGACCTCGCCAGAACGATCCTGCGCCGACCCAGCCCACCAAGGCTACGGATGGGGCGCCGGTGAAGGGCACTCCGAAGGGCCATCAGGGACAACCGGGTCAAGCGGGTGCGACGCCGAAGGACGACGCCCAGAAGTCCGGCCCCGCACGTGCCGTGCAGAAGGTACTGGCTAATACAGGCGCATCGGTAATAGGAATTATCGTCATTGCCGTGCTTCTGTTGATCGCCGGACTGGTACTTGCATTGCGTGGACGCCGTTCGCAGTAACGCATTCACGATAATGCGGCGGATAACACCGCAGTAGCTTCCTAAAAGAACAAAAAGACCGCGTTTCTTACCGGGGAACGCGGTCTTTTTATGTGCCTCTTTGTACGCGGCATTAAGTTCGTATCTTTGGCGTCATCGTTCTCGCGGGTTGTACGCAGGTCAGGCCACACCTTGCGCCACGTGCTCGTAGGCTTTGGGTTGGAGTTGCACGCTCCACTGCGCGGGATTGTCGCTGAAGCCTACAGTCGAGATGTAAACCAGGCCGTCGCGTTGGAGAGTGGTGGCTTCCTCGATCACAGTGTCTTCGGGCTGATCGAGAAGCTGGGCGAGCCGCCAGATTTTGACCAGTGTGCCGTCATAGGCGCCGAGTTTGCCCAGGTGAATGAGCATGGCGGGGCTGTCACTGGGAAGAGCGATGGGTTTGCCTGCGAAGTTGGTGGCTTCGGCCCAGCTGTAGAATCCTCCGGCCAGCATCCAGAGGGGAATGAGCAGGTAGGCCCAGCCGTTCATGCCCGGCGCGAAGGTGACGGTGAGGTATATCAGGGCATATACCGTGATGAAGGGGAGGAAGGACCTGGCGCTGAATGTGCGGCTGGTGGAGGGGACTTTGTTGATGACCAAGCCGGTGTTAGTTCCCCTGCGGAGTTCCGGGATTCGCCAGATCAGCACGATAGCTGCGAGGAGGACAGCGCCGGTGAGCCACCAGTTTCCGATGATCACGCAGGCACCCAGTATTCCAGCAAAGACGGCCATGGCGGCTATTGATCGCTTGTCGCTCATAACTTTAACCTAAAGCCCTAAACACCGTTTTTCAAGAATTTGACGTGCATGGTTTGTGGGAATCGTTGTTGTGCGCAAAATGTGGAAGAATAATAATTTGGCTCCGAACGTTCGCTCTGGGGTACCGGAATCGCTGCAACGGGACGAGCAGACGATATTTACATACGTTTTCGCGGTTCACCCGCGTGGCGGCGGCACACGTAGTAGTGCCAGCGCCCGGGAAGACCGTGAGCACAACTCAAGGAGAGTGCCATGGCACAAACCATCGAAGAATTTGATCGCAGCACCCTGGGGCCGAAAACCCGGGTTCACGCGCTGGCGAAGCAGCTGGGCATGACGTCGAAGGAACTCATTGTTGCGTTGGATGGCTTGGGGCTGGTGAAAGTCGCCCAATCGAACCTGAGCCTCGATGAGGCCAACAAGCTTCTCGACGCCCTGCAGCCCGCCGAACCTTCTGAACCCGCCGTCGAGGAAAAGCCAAAGAAAAAAGGCAAGAAGAAGGCCAAAAAGCAGCCTGAGGATAAGATCCGCAAGCGTGTGGAAAAGAATGTGGCCAATGAGATCCACCAGATTGAAGAAAAAGTGGATCGGGAATTGTCCGAATTGCTGGACGAGGATGAAGGAATCGACGCCGAGGCGTTGGCCATACTGATACCGGAGGTTTCAGAACCTGCTGAAGAGCCAGTCACGCAGGTGCACCCCTTCGCTACCCCTGTGTTCCTTGCACCGGAAGCGGTGGAGGAGGACCTGGAGGTTGAGACGTCGGTAAGCGACGAGGATGAGGAAAACAGCGGGGACGCGGAGGATACCAGCGAGGATGGGGACGGCGCGCCGTCGAAACGCAAGCGTCGCGGGCGGCGCGGCAAGGGTCGCGGGCGCGGTGCCGAGGCCGAACAGACCGAAGACGAGGATGTGCCTGAGGGGCCCGTGGGGATCAAAGGCTCCACTCGGTTGGAGGCGCAGCGCCGACGCCGCACCGAACGCCGGGAAGAGGAACGCAAGAAGCGGCACGTGGTCAGCGAGGCTGAATTCCTGGCGCGTCGTGAATCCGTGGACCGGAAACTCGTGATCCGTCAGCGAGAGGACTACACCCAACTCGCCGTGGTCGAGGATGGGATCCTCGTCGAACATTATGTGGATCGCGCGTCCGCCACATCCCTGATTGGCAATGTCTATCTGGGGCGCGTGCAGAACGTGCTTCCCAGCATGGAGGCGGCGTTCGTTGACATCGGGCGGGGGCGCAACGCTGTCCTCTACGCGGGTGAAGTGGACTGGGACTCCTATGGTGTCACCGCCGAGGACCGCAAGGTGGAGAAGGTGTTCAAGTCCGGGCAGCCGGTGCTCGTGCAGGTCACCAAGGATCCCGTTGGGGCGAAGGGTGCCCGTCTGACCGGGGACATTTCCCTGCCGGGCCGCTACATCGTGTATTCCCCGGGCGGCCACTTGTCCGGGATCTCCCGCAAACTTCCGGACGTGGAACGCGCCCGATTGCGGCAGATCCTCGGCGAACTGATCGGTGACAGCGAATCCGTGATCGTGCGCACTGCTGCTGAAGGGGTGGTTGCTGAGGAACTGGTGCGTGATGTCAACCGTCTCAAGGCCCAGTGGGAGGTCATCGAGAAGAAGGTGAAAGCGGGCAAGGCCCCCGAAGCTCTCTACTCCGAACCTGATCTGACGTTGCGTATCGTCCGCGATTTGTTCACTGAGGATTTCGCGAAGCTGACCGTCCAGGGCGACGACGCCCACGAGGCGATCTCGGCCTACGTCGGGCACGTCGCCCCTCATCTGGCGGATCGCATCGAACGGTTCGAACCTGGTGAGGACGGTCGCGACCTGTTCGCGCAGTACCGCATTGACGAGCAGATCGCCAAGGCTCTCGAGCGCAAGGTCTTCCTGCCTTCTGGGGGGTCGTTGGTGATCGACCGTACCGAGGCCATGACCGTCATCGACGTCAATACGGGCCGATTCACGGGCTCCGGAGGCAACCTTGAGGCCACCGTTACCAGCAACAACCTGGAGGCAGCCGAGGAGATTGTCCGGCAGCTGAGGCTGCGCGACCTTGGTGGCATCATCGTCATTGACTTCATCGACATGGTGTTGCCCAGCAACCGTGAACTGCTCTTGCGACGTCTCGTCGAGTGCCTGGGCCGCGACCGCACCAGGCACCAGGTGGCGGAAGTCACCAGCCTGGGTCTGGTGCAGCTAACACGCAAACGCATCGGAACCGGACTTGCCGAGGCGTTCACGGAGGAGTGCAGCCACTGCCATGGCTCCGGTTATCTGCATTTCGACAGCCCCGTCGATTCGCAGGCCCCAGCGGATGGTGGTGAGCGCAGGTCCGGGCGTCGCCGCAGGAAGAATGGGTAGCAGTTTGCACAAAGCTGGTTGATGCGGTCCGTGGTGAAGTCATCTCGTCTTTCTCCGAGCACCTGCGGTCGTCTGTGGAAACTTCGCGTGAAGAATCGCAGTCGGTGGGTTTGACCCGGCGGGGCGGTGACCGTAAAGTTGTCCCTCGGTTGTCAGGCCGCGCCTTTCTGCGTGGCTAGACGACGTCTCCTGTTGGGCCCGCGCGGGCGTCACGGGAGATTCCCAAGGCATTAGAAAAGAAGGTAGGTCAGGCGTGTACGCGATCGTGCGCAGTGGCGGACGCCAGCACAAGGTGGCTGTTGGCGACATCCTCGACATCGACCTGGTGTCCGAAGGGGTCGGCGAAACCATCAACCTGCAGCCGCTGCTGCTGGTCGATGGCGGCACTGTGACCTCCGATGCCAAGGCCCTCGGCAAGGTCTCCGTGACCGCCGAGGTGCTGGCGGAGACCAAGGGTCCCAAGATTCGGATCCTGAAGTACAAGAACAAGACCGGCTACAAGAAGCGCCAGGGGCACCGCCAGCGGTACACCCAGGTCAAAATCACCGGCATCAAGAACTGAGGTAGGAGCAGAGATGGCACACAAGAAGGGCGCGTCCTCGACGCGAAACGGTCGTGATTCCAACGCTCAGCGCCTCGGTGTGAAGCGTTTCGGCGGGCAGGTCGTCGGTGTCGAAGGCCTCGTCGTCGATGATCCCGTCGCTGGCGGCCTCGTTGGCCCCGTAGGAGTAGATCAGACCGATCTTCAGCCTGCGTCCGGGCGGCAGTTTTTCCTGCAGCAGCGCAAAGTGGTTGTAGTAGATCCGGGCGGCCTCAATGGATGCGGTCGCGAACAGCGCATTGAAACCACGCACGCGGCGACGTCCCCGAAGCGCTTCGGCGCGGCGAGAGGTGCGGCTGGATTCGGCCACATTGGTGACGACCGAATGGTCGTAACTGGAGGCACGTTTCGTTTTCTGGTCGAAATGCTCAAGCACATAGGAAACGATCTTGCTGATGCGTTCCGGGTCGAGCAGCGCCCGCTCGGTGTCGATGGCCGACACCTGTTTGTCGGTGACGCTGCCCACCTGCACGGTGCTGACGTAGTCGATGCGGAACGGCAACACGTTCTTGTCGGTGATGGCGTCCACGATCGTGTAGGTGTGGAGTTTCTCCCCAAAGGCCTGTTCGGTGGTTTTCAGCCGGGGGTTTCCGCCGCTGGCCGCGTTGACCGCGAAGATCGGTGTGCCCGTGAAACCGAACAGGTTGTACCGCTTGAACGCCTTGGTGATCGCGGTGTGCATGTCCCCGAACTGGGAGCGGTGGCATTCGTCGAAGATGATGACGACATGCTGGCGATAGACGTCGTGGCTGGGGTTGGCCTTGATGAAGGTCGAGAGTTTCTGGATCGTCGTGATGATGATCTTGGCGTCCCGGCTTTCCAGCTGGCGTTTGAGCACCGCAGTGGATGTATTGGAATTGGCCGCACCCTTCTGGAAACGGTCGTATTCGCGCATGGTCTGGTAGTCCAGGTCCTTGCGGTCCACCACGAACAGCACCTTGTCAACGCTGTCCATCTGGGTGGCGAGCTGGGCTGCCTTGAAACTGGTCAGGGTCTTGCCCGAGCCGGTGGTGTGCCAGACGTAGCCGCCGGCGTCGATGGTGCCGAGTTTCTTGTAATTGGTGGCGATCTCGATGCGCTGCAGCATTTTTTCGGCGGCGACGATCTGGTAGGGGCGCATCACCAGCAGCATCGTGTCGACGGTGAGGACGCAGTACCGGGTGAGGATGTTGAGTAGCGTGTGCCGGGCGAAGAAGGTTTTGGCGAACGCGATCAGGTCGCGGATCGGCTGGTTCTTCGCATCCGCCCACCACGAGGGGAACTCGAATGAATTGGAGGTTTTGCGTCTGCGGCTGGCCTGCTGCCCCTCCTTCAGGTGCTGGCTGCGGGTGGTGTTGGAGTAGTACTTGGTGAGCGTGCCGTTGGAGATGACGAACAGCTGAACGTAGTCGAACAGGCCGCTGCCCGCCCAGAAGCTGTCCCGCTGATACCGGTCGATCTGGTTGAACGCTTCACGGATGTCCACGCCCCGGCGTTTGAGTTCGATGTGGACCAGCGGCAACCCGTTGACGAGGATCGTCACGTCGTACCGGTTGGAATACCTGGCGCCGCCCTCACCCTGGCCGATCTCGTACTGGTTGATGACCTGGAGCCGGTTGTTGTGGACGCGCCGCTGGTCGATCAGCAGCACATTCTTGGTGGTGCCGTCGTCCCGGCGAAGCAGCTGCACGGTGTCTTCGTGGATGCGAACCATCTTTTCGGCAATGCCGTCGTTCTTCCCGGCAATGCAGGTGGTGAAGAACCGGTCCCATTCGGCATCCGAGAACTGAAATCCGTTCAACAGTTCCAGCTGGGTTCGCAGGTTGCCGATCAGGTCGGCCTCCGAACGGATCGGAAGGTACTCGTAGGCCTGTGACTGCAGCACCCGGATGAGTTCGGCCTCCAGGGCCGCCTCCGACTGGTAGGTGGTCTCCTCGTGCGGGTCAGGGGTGTACTCCGCGACGACGGTGGACTCCACCGAAACCGCAATCGGGTCGTAGGAGATGGCTGCGGTCTGGATGTGGTCGTTCGGTTTCATCGTGTGGCTCACAGGGCGTCGAAGAAGTCTTCGTCCAGACGGACAAGGCTGGGGGTGGGTTCTGACTGCACTCCCACCCCGTAGTGGACGAGTAGTTGGGCGAGACGCTGTCCGTCGATCAGTTCGATGCGGGCGTTGATGCGTTCGGCCTCGTCGCGGGCGCCGCGGGTGAAGGCCGCGGTGGTGATGTAGACACCCCGGTCACCTTGTTTGCTGAGCAGGGCACCGGCGAATCGCTGAATCTCGGGCCGGTCGACGCTGCGATGCAACGCCCAGCACTTTGCCTGCACGTAGATGCGGTCCAGACCGAGCGGGTCTTGGCTGATGATCCCGTCGATGCCGCCGTCGTTGCTGAGCGGGGTGTGTTCGAGGGAGCCACGCTGGCCGTAACCCATCGCGGCAAGCAGTTGGATCACCAGGTGCTCGAACCCCGCGGGGGAGACATTCACCGCCGCGGTGAGGACCTCGGCCTCAACCACCGCCCGGTTCTCTTTGATGGCCTGCTGGATCAGGTCGGAGGGGGTGGAGGCTGCCGGGGGTTCCGCTGCTGCCGCTTGCTCTGGCGAGCCGCCCGAGGTGCCGGTGCGCTGGAGGAACTCCCGGAAGGGCGGGTATGACTCCAACGTTCTGGTGTCGATTCGCTCAGGATGAGCCGCCAAAGCTTCACGCCCGGTGCCGGTGATGCGTGCGTGCCCACGGGTTGGGCGTTCGATCAGGTCGGCTTTGAACAGATAGGTGATCGCCCAGCCGACCCGGCTGGCCATCACCCGCTGCTTACCGCTGGGCAGCAGCGCGTTCCGCTCCTCGGGGGTGAGGTGAAACTCTTCCTCCAGCGCGGCAACGAGATCCCGCTTGCGCCAGGTCTGACCATCAGCGAGCAAGACCAGCACCGGCCGCATGCACGTCTGATAATCGGGGATCATCGTTTCTCCTCAAATGTCAGCAGCCGGTCCCGGTAATACTCGTACTGCTTCCGCCGAGCCGCCAGCTCCGCCGGAAGACCAATACTGAGATCGTTCACCAAGGAGTCGAACCTGTCCAAGATCGAGACGATACGACGCTGTTCTTGCAAAGGAGGAACAGGAACAGCGAGAGTCTTCACCGTATCGGAGTTTAGGTTCGAAACAGCACCTCCGGAACCAGCTCGACGCACAAACTCTTCTTGTATTGGTTGGGATCGAAGTAGGTGATAAAGAAAATCTGGAACGAATGATTTATCGAAGTTGCTAATCACAAGCCATCCGTCATGGACACATCCTTCGATCTTCATGATAAAAGGTCGACCGAAGCTCATTGAGTTAGAAAGGACGAAGTCCCCAGGGGAGACGCGTCTAGATTTAGCCGCGCCTGCTTCGGTGATTCGCTCAGTCGTAGTAGTGATGTATTTATCCGCTGCTGCGACATCTCCGATTTTGATCCATGGTACCCCGCTCTTATCTGAGGTGAGAAACTTCCGGATCGGTCGAGGTGAAGCGCCGCGAACAATTAAAGCTACTTCGCCGAGGGGAAGTCTTGGTAGTGTGGCTTCTTTGCTGAAAGTCAACAGGTGATCTCGGTAATACTCGTATTGGCGGCGGCGAGCTTCCAGCTCCGCTTCCAGCTCCGCTTCCAGTTGGGTGAACTTATCCAGCACTCTCACGATCTCCCGCTGCACCTCAAGCGGTGGAATGGGGATAGGAAAATTTTTGAAGCCGGTCATGTCGACAGAGGAGAAGCTGGATGTAGTTGTATTTGCTCTGCACCATTTATCGAGGATGAAGGCGTAGTGGTAGAGAAATTTGATGTCTACTTGGTCTGTCCACTTATGTTTGACCGAGAGGGATGTGAATCTCTGGTTGGAGAGATGCGGTACTGTGATTAGCGCATGTTCGCCGATGGTTGCCGAAGTGGCTACGAGTAGCGAGTTAGGCGGGAAGAGCTTTCCGCCCTTTACTCCTGATTCGCTGATCTGTTGAAGGGAGTGACTGAGCACCCTGCCGTTTGTCCGAATGTCCTCCATGCGAAACCAAGGGACTGTTCCGTTTTCCCAGAATGATGAATTAGATTTCGAGGGCGTGTATCCGTTCTTGAGGTCGAAAAGCTCTTTAATCTTGATGAATTCGACCCCATTCGGGCACAGGTCTGCGATCAGCTTGTCGATGTGGCTCATTTCTTGCCTTTGCTCTTGCGCTGGGCGCGTTTGATGGACTCCAGGTAGGCCTCCTCAACCTCGGTCGGGGTGGTCGTCAGTTTGGCTTCATCCATCGTGAAACCCTTGATGAGGTACTCCCGCAGGCGTTCGGTCGCCCAGATCCGGAACTGGGTGGCGACCCTGCTCTTCACCCGGTAGCCGACTGAGATGATGGCATCAAGGTTGTAGTGGGTTACCGAGCGCCGAACATCACGTCTCCCTTCGCGACGAACCAACAAGACATCCTTGTGTGTTGCTTGCTCATCCAGCTCTCCCTCGTCATAGATGTTGAGGAGGTGCAGGCTCACGTTCTGCTGAGTGGTCTGGAACAGCTCGGCGATCTGCTGCTGGCTGAGCCAGACGGTCTCTTCCTCCAGGCGTACCTCAAGCGCGGGGGCGCCGTCGTCGCGCTGGTAGAGGATCACCTCGCCGGCTGCTCCCCCGGTCACGATGGCCCTCCCTCCAGGTCGGCGACGATGGCGTCGATCTCGGTGCGAAGCTCGGCCTGGCGGGCGACGATGCGGGCGATCTCGGCGTTGAGGGCCTGGATGTCCACGGCCTCGCGGGTGTCCTCCTTCTCGACATAGGAGGACACCGAGATGTTGTAGTCGTTGGCCGCGAGGTCTTCGTTGGTCACGAGTTTGGCGACGTGATCCACGTCACGGCGGGCGGTGAAGGTTTCCAGGATGTGATCCTGGTGCTGCTGCAACAGCTTGTTCTTGTTTCCGACCCGGCTGAACTCCCCCGAGGCATCAATGAACAGCACCGCGTTGTCGGGTTTCGATTTTTTCAGCACGATGATGCAGGTGGCGATGGTGGTGCCGAAGAACAGATCCGGCGGCAGCTGGATCACGGTATCCACATAGTTGTTGTCGATGAGATATTTGCGGATCTTGCGTTCCGCGCCCCCGCGGTACAGCACGCCGGGGAACTCGACGATCGCCGCGGTGCCGTTGACGCTCAGCCACGACAGGATGTGCATGGTGAACGCAAGGTCCGCCTTCGACTTCGGGGCCAACACCCCGGCGGGGGCGAACCGTTCGTCGTTGATGAGCAGCTGGTTGTCGTTTCCCTCCCATTTCGTCGAATAGGGAGGATTCGACACGATCGCCTCGAACGGCTCATCGTCCCAATGCTTGGGCTCGGTCAGGGTATCGCCGTGCTCAATGTTGAAGTCCTCGTAGTTGATGTTATGCAAGAACATGTTGATCCGCGCCAGGTTGTATGTGTTCAGGTTGATTTCCTGCCCGTAGAACCCGTTGTGGACCCGGTCTGGTCCGAGGACCTTGGCGAATTTCAGCAGCAGCGACCCCGACCCGCAGGCCGGGTCGTAGACTTTGTTCACCGCGGTCTTGCCGACCACCGTCAGCCGGGCCAGCAGCTCCGAGACCTCCTGCGGGGTGTAATACTCGCCACCGGACTTGCCTGCCTGTGAGGCATACATGCCCATGAGGTATTCGTAGGCGTCCCCGAAAAGGTCGATCGAATGGTCCTCGAAATTGCCCAGAGGCAGATCGCCGATCGCGTTCAGGAGCTTGACGAGTTTCGCGTTGCGCTTGTTCACCGTCGAGCCGAGCTTGGAGCTGTTGACGTCAAGGTCGTCGAACAGACCCTTCAACGCGCCCTCGGCTGCCGTGCCGCTCGCTGAATTCTCGATGTTGCGGAATACCCGCTCCAGGGTCTCGTTCAGTTTCTCATCCCGGGACGCCCGCTCGCGGACATTGGAAAACAGCTCCGAGGGGAGAATGAAGAACCCCTTCTCCTCCACGACGCCCTCAAGAATGCCGGAAACCCGGTGATCAGACTCTTCAAGGTAGTCGTAATCGGGATTCCCTGCCGCGTGCTCGGTTTGGTTGATGTAGGCGGTGAGGTTCTCTGAGATGAACCGGTAGAACAGCATGCCCAGGACGTAGGCCTTGAAGTCCCAGCCGTCCACCGAGCCGCGAAGGTCGTTGGCGATCCGCCAGATGGTCTTGTGCAACTCGGCCCGCTGGGCCTCTTTGGTGGTCGGTGCCATCGTGTGTCTCCTACGCCAACGGCGCGTTCAATGCTGTTCTCAGCAGGTGTGCTCACACCGTACTAGAACCCACTGACGAAACCGGCAGAGGCCATGCCGGACAACCAGGACTGCTTGCAGTGGGCCGCGCCTCCCGGCACTGGAGTGCCCCGGCTCAGCTCATCACTCATCCTGACCGGTTGAAAGCCTGGCCGCTGATGTGCAGTGCGTCGCCATGCCCCAGGGAATCGGCGACCGCAGAAAAGACGGTCTCAGCCACGATGGTCCCTTCACATCGCTTCTTTCAGACTAACCATTGACCCAACCGCCAGTTCTGGGGAGCGGTTCCGCCGAGCGGCTGCG
>ERZ773066.1762-NODE-1762-length-10965-cov-4.149313_pt1 | contig 10965 bp, 10 predicted proteins | sample MGYA00580573_ERZ773066 | MGnify/ENA primary metagenome ERZ773066 (study PRJEB29015, sample SAMEA2738128) | human oral metagenome | biome: human oral; feature: human-associated habitat; material: saliva | place: China | collected 2203 ... | reverse complement strand
GCACGTCTTCACGTACGCGACCCTGACCGTGGCATTCAGGGCAGGGGGTCTTGATGACGGTGCCGTAGCCGTGGCAGTCGGGGCATTCAACCTGCTGCATGACGGTACCGAGGATGGACTGCACACGGCGCTGCATGAAACCGTGACCGGAGCAGGTAGTGCAGGTTTCGGGCTGGGTGCCCTCTGCGGTGCCTTCACCGTTACAGGACTTACAGGTCACGGCGGAGCGACGCTCAATGGTCTTCTCAACACCGAACACGGCGTCCTGCAGGCTGATGGAGACGGTAATCAGGTCGTCCTGGCCCTGACGCATACGGGATGCGGGGCCGCGGGCACCTGCCGCGCCGCCGGTAAACATGTTCAGCAGGTCCTCGAAACCGCCGAAGCCGCTGAATCCGCCGCCCGGGTAGCCGCCGCCTCCGGGGTAGCCTGCGCGGCCCTGTTCGTCGCCGGTGGTGTCATAGTTGCGACGCTTTTCGGGGTCGGAGAGCACCTCGTAGGCGAGGGTGACGCGCTTGAACTCTTCGGCTGCCTCCTCGGAGGGGTTCACGTCGGGGTGCAGCTGGCGTGCCTTCTTGCGGTAGGCCTTCTTGATCTCTTCGGGGCTGGCGTCGTTTGATACGCCGAGAGTCTCGTAGTGGCTCATGTGTCTGTGTTCCTGTTCCTCTCAAGATGGTGACGGCGCTCGATGAGTGCGCCGCCAACATAGTCGTATCAATTCTATGGGATAGTGTACGCGAGCCGATACAATGGCTAGGCTGAAAGGGGCCGCTCCCGCTATCCGCTTAATCCGCGGCGCGCCTGCGGCCCGTCGGCGGTTATTGGGCGCCCGAGGCTCTCAGATCGCCCGCCGCCTACTCTCATCGGCTACGTCCGCACCATCCGAAGGAGAATACCTTGAGTACCCACCACTCCCCCTACGGCTGGGGTGCACAGGATCTGAACGCAGACCGCCTGAGCCGCAAGGCCCCGCCCGCGCGCAAAGTTCCCCTGCAGCGGGGTTTGCTCATCGAGAGCGTGGACGGTTGGGTGGGTGAGGTGGTGCGCGCCGAACGCATCGGCGGCGCCATCTTCTTCGGTCTGGAGGACGCCAAGGGTCGCGTGAAGAATTACCCGCTCGGCACCGGCTACCTGATTGAGGGTGAGCCCGTTGAAATCATCGCTCCGGCACCGGCGAAGGCTCCCAAGCGCACGATTTCTCGTTCGGGTTCCATCGCCGTGAAGAACGCCCCCGCACGGGTTGCGCGCGCCTCCCGCATCTGGGTTGAGGGTCTGCATGACGCCGAGCTGGTGGAGAAGGTTTGGGGCCACGACCTGCGCGTTGAGGGCATTGTTGTGGAGCCGCTGCACGGCGTGGATGATCTTGCTGGCGCTATTCGTGAGTTCGCGCCGGGCCCGGGCCGCCGCCTGGGCATCCTGGTGGATCACCTGATTGAGGGCACGAAGGAGCAGCGCATCGTTGCGGAGGCGCTTGCCGTGCCGGGTGCCGCGGGGCACGTGAAGATTGTGGGTCACCCGTTCATCGATATTTGGCAGGCGGTCAAGCCCTCAGTGTTGGGTTTGAAGGCGTGGCCGCAGGTGCCGCGCGGTGAGGACTTCAAGAAGGGCACGCTGCGTCGTCTGGGTCAGCCGCACGAAACGCAGGCGGATGTGGCGCAGGCGTGGAAGCACATCCTCTCCCGCGTTGACTCCTACGCTGACCTGGATCCGACGCTGCTCGGTCCGGTGGAATCGCTTATCGATTTTCTGACCGAGCCGGGCGCCTAACCCCACCCTAACCGCACCCGCAACCCGTTATTCCGCCCCCGTCTGCGGGCGCAGGTGTGAGTTTGCTCAGAACCTTTCCCGCGAGGGCATTATCCTGTGGGTTTTGCCCGCTAAAGCGGTACAATGGTTGAGCGTGTGGCATTGTCCTGTGGGTTTTGCCGCAACATCACTACACTCTTAGGTCACCGCCGCCTAAACGATTTGCCTCTTCGGAGGGTATTTCCACCGGCTGAGGTGATCGCCACAAGAAACTTCTATCGAACCAGGATTTTCGTGACTAACGATGTTCGCCCGGCAACCGGGCCTCAGAAAACCCGTAAGATTAGCGTGATTCAGGACCGTAACCGCGCGACTCTCGCGCATTTCGGGGGGATTCTCGGCATTCTTCCCTCCGCCGCGGTGTTCTACGTGAGCCGCCGTAACGCACCCTTCGCTGAGCAGGAAGCTCGCGAGGCGATGAACTTTACCCTCCTGCCCTCCATTGCTCTGGTGGTGCTGTGGGTGCTGTCCTTCCTGCCCGGCATGGGCAACATTGCTATGGTTCTGGGCGCGCTCGTGTGGCTGTTCATGGCTATTGCGTCGCTGCGTGCCGGCATTGAGGTGAACCGCGGTGAGCCGTACAGCTACCGCTTTAACCCGCGCCTGCTGGACCGCTTCCACTCCACCGAGAACGCAGAATCTACTGAGTCCTAAAAACCGCGCTGATAGCTTTTACGCTGAACGCCCCGCACGTTGTGTGCGGGGCGTTCCGTGTTTAAGTACTACTGCTCTAGAGGCTATTGGCGGAGGCGCTACTCCCAGGGCTTCTTTGCCCAGTGTGCATGAACTGTTGCAAACTCTACTGAATGGTGCTGTAGATAATCGTTGTTAAACGATCGTGGGCCCCTGTTACCAGGAGCCCACAACCGTATTCACTCAACTTCAGCAAAGACGAGAACACGCTGTTAGACATATACCGTCCTGCCATGACCTATTATGGCACAGCGTAACCTTCAACCACAACTTGAAATTAGAGGTTTTGGGAAAATTTTTCTCAGGAAAGTATTCGAAAAATACGCACCCTCAAAGTGGTATGAAAGAATGGAAAATTCTTTCAGCTAGTCCAGCACAAATGCGAACAATTAGCACGCCCGTGTAAGGTTTAGTACTCCCCTGACACTCCTCCAAAAACCCCCGAAAAAATTTTTAAAAATTTTTCTGAACCCACAAAAACACCCCGAAATCACCGAAATATTACGGCAATTCCGGGGTGTACGCCGTGCGCAGGCGACAGTAGAGACAAGGCTCAAGCGGAGCTACGACAGATCTGAGCCAAGACGCAGCTCCAACTGAAAAGCCCCTTATCACGCAGGTATTTCTTAGTGCTCCTCGTGCTCTTCCGAGACTTCCGGGAGCAGCTCACGGGTGACTGCATCCCCCAGCAGGCGACCCTTGAGGGTCAGGCGCACGTGAGCTTCAGGGTCAGGTTCAGCCTGAGAAGTTAAAGCATCAGGCTCAATCAGAGCTTGAGAAACCAGCCAGCGTAGGGAGGCGCCCAGCTGCGCCTCATCGTGCACGGCGAGTAGCTCGCGCATCGCCAGGCCCTCACGCACACGGATCATGAGCATAATCGTCTCAAAAGCACGAGTGGCGGTGTCCAGCACCTCACGTGCCGCCGCCGGGGACTCCCCCGCACGCACCTTCTGCGCGTACGGCACCGGGTGCTTCACGTTCCACCATCGGGTACCGTTCACGTGCGAGTGCGCGCCGGGGCCGATGCCCCACCAGTCCTGGTTGCGCCAGTAGGCGAGGTTGTGGTCGCTGCGGGTGTCCTCGCTGCGCGAGTAGTTGGAGACCTCGTACCAGTTGTAGCCGGCTTCGGTGAGTAGCTCCTCGGCGAGCAGGTACATGTCCGCCATGAGGTCCTCATCGGGCATGGTGTATTCGCCGCGGCGAATCTGTGCGGCAAGCTTGGTGCCGTCCTCCACGATCAGCGAGTAGGCGGAAATATGGTCCGGTTCGTAAGAGATTGCGGCGCGCACGCTGCGCTCCCACTGCTGCAGGCTCTCCCCCGGCGAACCGTAAATCAGGTCCACAGACACCTGCAGGCCGACCTCCTTAGCCCAGGCGACGACCTTCGGCACGTTCGACGGCGTGTGGGTGCGGTCGAGCACCTGTAGCACCTCGGGTACGACGGACTGCATGCCGAAGGAGACGCGGGTGAAGCCGCCGTCCTTGAGGGTCTGCAGGTCCTCAAGGGTGACGGAGTCGGGGTTCGCTTCGGTGGTGACTTCTGCGCCTTCGACCAGGCCGAATACGTCGATGGCTGCTTGCAGGATGCGCACGAGGTCGCGGGCGGGTAGTTTGGTGGGGGTGCCGCCTCCGAAGAAGACGGTGTGCATGGGGCGTTTTGCGACGCCGGAGGTTTCAAGGGTGCGGGCGGCGAAGAGGATTTCTGCGATGGCGTCATCGGCGTAGGTGCCGAGGCCGATGCCGTTGCCGAAGTCTTCGGTGGCGTAGGTGTTGAAGTCACAGTAGCCGCAGCGTACGGAGCAGAAGGGGATGTGTACGTAGAGGCTGAAGTCGCGGGTTTCGCATCCTGCCGCGCTGGTGGCGGGGATGCGCCCGTCGCGGGGTGCGGGGTCGCCGGTGGGCTGGGCGGGCATTCTGCCTCCTGGAACTAGGTGTACGGGTAGAGAATCAACAATGTGGGCACCGCGCATGCGGCTATGCGGGTAGCACCAATGGGCGGCGTATCAACAGGCGGTATATCAACAGACAGCGTGCAGAGAACCCGGCGGTACACGAGGCACCAGCCGGGTTCTCCACACAAACAGGTCAGCACACAGCCGGAAAAGCTACAGCAGCGAAAGGCTACTTCTTCTTTTCCTTCTCCTCGCTCGAAGACAGTGCCGCAATGAAGGCTTCCTGAGGAACCTCCACACGACCGACCATCTTCATGCGCTTCTTGCCTTCCTTCTGCTTCTCCAGCAGCTTACGCTTACGCGAAATATCGCCACCGTAACACTTAGAAAGAACGTCCTTACGCATCGCACGGATATTCTCGCGGGCAATAATACGCGAACCGATAGCCGCCTGAATCGGCACCTCAAACTGCTGGCGAGGAATCAGCTCACGCAGCTTAGAAGTCATCATCAGGCCGTACGAGTACGCCTTATCGCGGTGAGTAATGGCGCTGAACGCATCCACCTTCTCACCCTGCAGCAGGATGTCGACCTTCACCAGGTCGGCCTCTTCCTCGCCGTCGAACTTCCAGTCCAGCGACGCGTAACCGCGGGTACGGGACTTCAGCTGATCGAAGAAGTCGAACACAATCTCTGCCAGGGGCAGGCGGTAACGCATCTCCACACGATCCTCGGACAGGTAATCCATGCCGCCGATCTGGCCGCGGCGAGCCTGGCACAGCTCCATAATCGCGCCAATGTACTCGCTCGGGGCAATAATCGTACACGCCACCATGGGCTCGCGAATCGTCGCGACCTTACCCTCGGGGAATTCGCTCGGGTTGGTCACGCGCTTAGCGTTGCCCGCCTCGTCCACCACGTCGTAAATAACGTTCGGTGCGGTCGAAATCAGGTCCAGGTTGAACTCGCGTTCCAGGCGCTCACGCACAATCTCCAGGTGCAGCAGACCCAGGAAGCCACAGCGGAAACCGAAGCCCAGAGCGGCAGAAGTCTCCGGCTCGTAAATCAGCGCGGCGTCGTTGAGCTTCAGCTTATCCAGCGCGTCACGCAGCGCCGGGTAGTCCGAACCATCAATCGGGAACAGGCCAGAGAACACCATCGGCTTGGGGTCCTCGTAACCGCCCAGGGACTCCTGCGCAGGCTTCGCGGCGGAGGTGACAGTATCACCCACACGGGACTGACGGACGTCCTTCACACCGGTAATGAGGTAACCCACCTCGCCCACGCCCAGGCCCTTCGATGGGACAGGCTCCGGGGAAATCACGCCGATTTCGAGCAGGTCATGCTCAGCGCCGGTGGACATCATCTTAATCTTCTGACGCGGCTGCAGGCTACCGTCCACAACACGCACATAGGTGACCACGCCGCGGTACGAGTCGTACACCGAGTCAAAAATCATGGCACGCGCCGGGGCGGATGCGTCACCCTGCGGGGCGGGAATCGCCTCCACAATACGGTCCAGCAGAGCCTCAACACCCTCACCGGTCTTACCCGATACGCGCAGAACCTCGTCCGGCTCGCAACCAATCAGGTTCGCCAGCTCCTCAGCGTACTTATCGGGCTGAGCCGCGGGAAGGTCAATCTTGTTCAGCACCGGGATGATGGTCAGGTCGTTCTCCATCGCCAGGTACAGGTTCGCCAGGGTCTGAGCCTCAATACCCTGGGCGGCGTCCACGAGCAGAAGCGCACCCTCACATGCGGCCAGGGAGCGGGAGACCTCGTAGGTGAAGTCCACGTGGCCGGGGGTGTCAATCATGTTCAGCGCGTAGGAGGTGCCGTCAACATCCCAGGGCATGCGCACAGCCTGAGACTTAATGGTGATACCGCGTTCACGCTCAATGTCCATGCGGTCCAGGTACTGCGCCTTCATATCGCGCGGGGCAACCACGCCGGTGGCCTGCAGCATACGGTCTGCGAGGGTGGACTTACCGTGGTCAATATGGGCGATAATGCAGAAGTTGCGAATAATCGCGGGGTCGGTCGCCGCCGGAACGGGCGGGTTCTTCGACATCGGTGCCAATCACATCATCCTTTCGAGATGCTGGCTGCGGGTATGGGCATAGTTACCTATCATTTTCCCATACCCGCGCCATATGTGCGAACGGACCTAGCGTTCCGAAGAATCCGCACCATCATCGGCAGGATTTACACCCTCGGAGGTGCCGCTGAGGGAATCCAGGTAGCCCTCAATATCCTCGGCAATCACCTCGCCGGAGACAGTGCGCAGAGTCGAATCCATCTTCTGCTCAATCTCACGCACCAGCTCAACCTTCTCGTAGTCCTTCGCCATTTCTTCGGCGAGCTCCGCCTCCCACTCATCAGCGTGGGCGCGCAGGCGGTCGTACTCCTCCGAATCGACCTTAATGCCGAGGATGACCTCCAGCGCCTCGATCAGGCTCACGACCGCGCGCGGGTTCTGCTGGTCAAAGCTCAGATACCCCGGGATGCTCATACGCAACATGACCGAGGAGGACAGGCCGTGCTCGGCGGCGAGCGCAGACATCGCCATCGTCACCGAGGTGGGGCCGGTGTAGTCCTCGTGCAGAATACCGGGAATCGCCGCCAGCTTCTCGTCGTGAGTGGTCAGCGTGTACGGGTACGGGCGGGTGTGCGCCACCTGATCCTCAAAGGTCTCAACGAAGATCGCGTGGTCCACGTGGAGCTTCTTCACGTACTTGAAGAAGCGGGTCATGAACCGCTGCAGGCACAGGCTCGGGGCGGGGCCGGTCACCACGAGCAGGCGCAGGCGGCGCTCCGGGATGGTGACCATGTTGTAGAAAACCTTGGGCCACACCAGAACCGTGGATTCGGAGTCGTCATTGTTCAGCAGCTGCGGGGCGACGGAGGCATAGTCGTAGAAGTCGTCCATGTCGAAGCCGGGGCTCTCATCGCACGGGTCGAACGCGCGGTGAATCACGTCGAGGGCGTCCTCACCGTTGCCCGGGGGTTCCTTCGCGGAGTTGAAACCGACCAGCATGACGGTCGTGTAGTTGTCCTCCTCGGAAGATTCGCTCAGGCGCAGCTTGCCGAGCAGGCCCTTCTTCGCGGGCTGTTCTGTGGAGTCGGGCTTGGCGAAAGCGTCAAAGAGTCGGGCGGGAGGGAAGTTCGGCTGGCTCATCGTTGTCCTTAGCTCGTGGTCGGTGGTTGTGTGGTGTGTATCGGCGGTGCTCACTCCCCCGGTGCCGTCTATACGGCACTATTGCTAGGGCGTGGGCGGTGTGCGGTACCGCCGATAGTTCCCACTATACGGGCTCCCGCATAACCTGCAAGCGGTTTCGTCACCGGGCGGGCGCCTCCCCAAATTTAGGCCTAAAAAATTCAGCAACGAGTCACCAGATGCGAATACATCATTCACCCACGGTTGCGTTTGGTCTTTCACCTGTTGCGATGTGTCCTGTAATGGTGAGGTGTGACTGGTTATGATGGCTGGTATGGACTCACAATTCATAGCAAATCTTATTTCTGGCATATCAGCACTCGCTACCGTCGTTGCGGCTATTTATACAAGGCGGCAGGCTATTGGCTCTAAGGAAGCGAAGGCAAAGGCAGATGAAGCGCACAAGGTAGCTCTAGCTATGAGTGCTGCGGCTGAACGTTCTGCAAAGGCAGCAGAAGAACAGGCTAACCAGGCTGAGCTAGCGCGTAAAGTTGCAGAGGAACGAGTCCGACAGGCTGAGAAGTTACTCGAGCAGATGCAGCAGCTTATTGCTGAACAGCAGAGCCAATCCCAGTCGCAGTCTAAGATTGCGGCTAACCTATGGCGCCCTAAATTTCAGCTGACTCATGTCCAGGGCTCGTGGTACAAAATACAAAACATCAGCGAGCATTCTTTAGATGTGCTTACGGTTGTGAATCAGGATGCTTTTTCCTGGTGCGATGATATTCACCAACAATTCAATCCAGGTGAATCACTCGACATTCATTTAGGAGGTACGGCAGAGATTCCCTTACCATCAAATTTAATTCTTCAGGTTGCGGACCAAGATGAACCTATCTACGTTCAGATCCCAGCTAAATCTGGCTAAAGCAGTATTCGTGCTGGTATATGCCCTACCGACGGATAGATCCGCTGATTCCTAGTAGATCACCCCGTACTGATAAAGGTGCGGGGCTATCTATATGCCTTATTTCGCGGCAGAGACGTCTAGGAAAATTACCTCGACAGGGTACATTCATCATATTTGCATCACAAATTTCGAGAATTATTTTGCCCATATTCGGATTTCTACGACACGATTTGGGACTGGTAGGGTACTTATCGGGTGTTCTGTGTACGCAATCAATATGGCCAGCTACCTGCTACGTAATTATGCCCAACCCAAGGTCATCGTCATGATTGGACTCACCCTGTAAGTGCGATAAATGTAGAATAATTGACATGAATAATATTCCTACCTGGGTATCTGCGGGTGCCGCAACCCTTTCTTTCATTTTCACAGTGGTGTCATGGTACTTGTCCAACAAATCGAAGAAAGCTAAGGAGAAAGCAGATGAAGCGCACAAGGCAGCTCTAGCTATGAGTGCTGCGGCTGAGCGTTCTGCAAAGGCTGCAGAAGAACGGGCCAACCAGTCTGAGAAGTTACTCGAGCAGATGCAGAAGATTGCCTCCAGCCTTCGAGGACCTGTCTTGGAACTGACTAAATCACCTGGGTACCCCTACTACATATTACGTAATAAGACTGAAAGCTCTATCAAGATTCTTAAAGTGCTGAACCACGAATGCTTCCGTTACTCCGATTACTCCGATGAGCTTCCTAGAATTCCAGAGGAGGTGCACCCCGGTAAGCCGATTGATCTGTGCCTACATCATAAATCATTCGTTACGAGTCTGGAGCTTCAAATCGAAGTCACTGGGAAGGAAGAAACTCTCTATGTAGAGATTCCTCGTTAGTTCAAACTTTTCAACATCGAGAACCAGCGAACCTTTCACAAGTTTGACGATATTGAAACAGGTAACTTACAGCAGTAATTGCCCGGGTGTATATGGACTGATAAAAGCCGATGGCATTTGCTGAGGCTCAGTAGCGTATCTAGCAAGCAACTTGGTTTCCAATTGCTCCCTACTTTGAGCTGTTATTCGTTACAACAGATAAGTAGATAAAAGAAACCCCCTGCGTTCCCCTTAGAGGAGGGGGAACACAGGGGGTCTCTGCCCTTAAACCAGAGAGGTACTCACGTACCCCGCAAGTTTTAGAAAGCCTTGTTTACCAGCGCAGCAAGACCGGACTTCTTGTTTGCAGCGGTCTTCTTGTGCAGAACACCCTTGGAAACAGCCTTGTCCAGCTTACGGTTCACAAAACGCAGAGCCTCAACAGCTGCTTCCTTGTTCTGTGCCTCAACAGCAGCCTTGACCTTGCGGGTCGCGGTCTTCAGCTCGGACTTTACAGCGTTGTTACGCAGGCGAGCCTTCTCGTTGGTGAGGATACGCTTCTTCTGAGACTTAATGTTAGCCACAATTAAACTTTCTGTTTTGTCTTATTGGTCGGTGAGGGCGACGCTGGCCGATCATCGACTGAGCGGCGTGGGGATGCCTATGGCAACCGGCCAGCAGTGCCCGATGACCATCGGACACTCAACCACACATAATACCAGATGAACAGCCTCCACGACAGACCCTTGCGGAGAGAAAAATACTGTGAAAACCGCTACACGCAGCCCCCACATCCGGCGCAGATAATCCGCACCGGTCGCCGGTGAAACTACCGGCACAGGGTTATTAGCCGTTATGGCGAGTCCACGCACGCTCAATCAGGCGGAACGTATCCTCCGGCATAACCGCACCCTCACGGCGCATCGCATCCGGGCGAACACGAATCACGCGGTTCAGCTTCACCTCAGAAGCGCGGCCCTGCGGATCCCACGGACCCGAACCAATATCAAGGTAGTTCGGGTCAGCGTGCTCACGGTTATTGTGATCCTTGCTGGTCATCATCAGCGCCAGCAGGTACTCACCGTCACGACCCACCAGAAGCACCGGGCGGTCCTTACCCTGCGAGTGGTCCTCCTCGAAGGGAACCCACGTCCACACGATTTCACCCGGGTCAGCGTCGCCATCCAGGGAGGGCGAGTACTCAAAGTTGATCATGTCGCGGTAATCGCCCGGGTAATCCGAACCGTTCGATGCGCCGGTCGAGGATGCACCGGTCGAAGCCGGTGCGGAAGGCTTAGGTGCTGTGGAATTTGCCGAGGAAGGCTTCGGAGCGCTCGGCTTGGGCGAAGACTGCGAGGACGCGCGGCGTTCCTCGCCCTTCGATTCGTGCGAGCCGTCGGAGCCATTAGAGGAGGCCGCCTCGTTGAGCATGTCCTCCGCCGCCTTCTGCAGGTGGGGCAGCAGGGCAAAGAAAATTTTCTTCAGGAATTCAAGCATGCGCACCATTATGCACTAGTCGCGGGCGGGCAGTGCAATCGCCAATACCGCGCGCTCCACGGCGTACACCGCATCCTGCGATTCTCCCTTGAGCTGAGCGTCGGCATCGGCCAGAAGCTGCACGATATGCGCCAGCTGCGCGCCGGT
>ERZ773066.1760-NODE-1760-length-10978-cov-2.671702_pt1 | contig 10978 bp, 7 predicted proteins | sample MGYA00580573_ERZ773066 | MGnify/ENA primary metagenome ERZ773066 (study PRJEB29015, sample SAMEA2738128) | human oral metagenome | biome: human oral; feature: human-associated habitat; material: saliva | place: China | collected 2203 ... | reverse complement strand
GCTCATCCTGGAGTATTTTCAGGAGCTCTTCCTCCATGCCCTCTTCGACTTCAAGGCGAATCGCCTCGCCCCACTGCCGCCGCTTTAACTTCTTCTGAATCTCGACCAGAAGGTCGGCTGCCTCTTCCTCATCGAGTTCAAACTCCGCATTCCGCATGATGCGGAACGGATGCGCCGCGAGGATGTCGTAGTTTAAGAAAAGGGAGCTTATGTTCCGCTCGATGATCTCCTCGAGCAGAATAAAGGTCTTCTCCCCCGCCGGTCTGCCGGTGACCTCGGGCGGCAGTTCCACAAGGCGCGGCAACACCGACGGCACCTGCACAATGGCAAAATCCGGGCGCTGACCGCCTTTTTTCTTCTTCTCCTCGATGCGGATTAAGGGCTTCACATGTTCTTTTTTCCGGATGCGCGCCGCAATATTCAAGGTCTTATTCCGAATTAGCGGGAAGGGCCTCGAAGAGTCCACCGCCATCGGTGTGAGCACCGGGTAGATGGTGTCTTTAAAATAGCGGTCCACAAAGACCTGTTCTTTTTCCCCGAGTTCCTCGTGGCGGGCAATCAAATGCAGCCCCTCCTTCTCGAGTGCCGGCAACAGACTCCGCTTCAGGCTGTGATACTGCAGTTCGACCATCTCGTGGGTCTCTTCGGAAATTTTCTTCAGCTGCTCCGCCGCCGTGAGCCCCGCAATGTCCCGCTTCGTGAAGTCTGCGAGCACCTGGTCCTTCAGGGAGGCCACGCGAACCATGAAGAACTCGTCCAGATTGGAACTCACGATGCTCAGGAATTTGAGCCGCTCAAAAAGCGGAATGGTTTTATCGCGCGCCTCATTCAGGACGCGAAGATTGAACTGGAGCCACGAGAGTTCGCGGCATACATAGTAGTCGGGATTTGCGAGGTTCAGCATCTTCTCCTGCCGCTGTCCCTGCTTTTTATTCTTTTTCTCGTTTTCTCTCTTCATACGACGCCGCTCCCAAGGCTTCTTCTCTGCCGGAATACCGGGCTGATGCCGAACACATTGCTGAACGAGGGGATACACTGTCCGAAACTCAGGCGCTCCAGGGTCATGTCACCGCCGAAATCGGTCGCAACCAGCAGACTGCCGTCCTCCCGGAGGCGGATACGGTAGGCGCCCGCCTTCTGCTTGGCCGAGCGGTCCATTGCGTTCGCGAGCCGTATCACGGCCGCAAATTTGGCCGCCTTGAGCGGAATGTTGCGCCGCCCGAAGACATCGTCCTCATTTCGAAGAATCTGCACAATCAGCGCGTGCTCCTCGGTCGAGAGACCCACAATCTCGGTCGCGCGGATAATGTCGCCGCTCGACTCGCTCGCATTGCCCATGTTCAGGAAGCGCCCGCAGTGATGCAAGGTCGCCGCAATCTCGAGGAGCAGGCGGTCGCGCGCCGTGAAGCCCTGCGCCTTTTTCAATGCGTCGAAAATCTGCAGGGCGCAGCCGACCGTGTAGCGGCGGTGCACCGTTCGCTCGCCGTAGCGCATCGCGAGTTCCTGCACGGCCGCCAGAATATCCGCGTCAAAGTCGTGCGTGCGCCGCACCAGCTGTTTTTCAAAGGCGTAGTCCGCCGCGACACCGTCAATCAGACGGGTCCCGGGGAACCAGACCTTCTCCGCGCCGACGGTCTCCGCCATGCGCTGGTAGAGCACCGCTGCCGGCAGCAGGACACCCGTGGTCGCCGGATTTAAGTCGAGCGTCTCCTCGAGCTCGGCCTCGGTGCGCGCAATCACGTACTGGTAGAGTCCCTTCATCCTGTCAATGTCGGCAAAGCTCTCCTCTTCCGGATTCAGCTGCTGCGCGCGCATAATCTTGTCATAGAGCACGCGAATCGGGTCGCCGATTGCAATCAAGTGTCTCACACGGCGCCCGCAAAGATGCAGGTGCTCGTAGATGTCCAGTTCGTGGGCCACGGTCTCCTGCAGAATGCGTTCTCTGTCATCCCGCGCGGAGTTTAGCTGCTGCAGCGTGTCGCGGAGCCGGAGCGCGCCGAGCCGCAAATTCTGTGTGCTCTGCATTTTTCCGGCCTCATAGAGACTCACCTGCATGGAGCCGAAGCCGACTTCCACAACGGCGGCTCCCTCATTCGCAAGCGCGTCAAAGCGCTCGCCGCAGGCAGCGAGCGCCTTCAGTACCAGCATGCGCTGTTCGGCATTCGAGAGAATCTGTACCGATAACCCTGTCCTGGTTTTAATCTGATCCAGCACAATCGCGCTGTTTGTCGCTTCACGCATCGCGGACGTCGCGATGGCGCGGTAAGCCTCACAGCGATATTCCGCGATGATGCGGGTAAAGTCCTTTAAAACGGCAATCAGTTCCTGTACGAGCGGAAAGCTGATCTCGCCGTTCCGGTAGGTGTCGGAGCCGAGCGCAATGACATGGCGCACATTGTCCACGAGGCGAATGCCGCCGCCCTTGCTGAGCTCATAGATACCCAATTCGATTTCAAACGACCCTACGTCAATCGAAGCAAAGCGTTTTAACGCCATAGTTCCTCCTAGAAGCAACCCAAAATGCGCAAACTCGTGCTGAGACGCTCCACCTCCCGGAGCGCGCGCTGTACCGCAGCTTCTTCCAAACTTCCCGAAAAATCGAGAAAGAAGCGGTATGCCCAGCTGACTTCCGGCACGGGGCGCGCCGCGAGGCGGAGCAGGTTAATCCCTTCCGCGTAGAGCGCGCCGAGCACGTGGTAAAGCGCGCCCGCCTCGTGACGAGTCTCCATCATGAGACTCACGGTCTTTGCGCCACACAAGTATAACTTTTCTTTTCCGACAATTAAAAAGCGGGTTGTGTTCTCCGCGCGGTAATTCAAAGTCGGAATCAGCACCTTGAGGCCGTAAATTTGTCCCGCATAGGCGGAGGCAATCGCCGCGGCGCTTCTTTTGCCCATCGCCTGCACCAGCTGGGCGGCGACGGCGGTATTCGAAACCGCGACCGCCTCAATCTCCGGGTGCTCCTCAAAAAACGGCGCACACTGCTTGATGCCCTGCGGGTGCGAGTAGACGGTTCGGATGTCCGCGAGGGCGGCATCGCCGCACGCGAGCAATGCGTGCCGGACCGGCAAGAGATACTCGCCGACCACCGAGACCTCGCGCTTTGCGAGCGCGTCGTAGCTGTCCGCGACACTGCCCGCAGTCGAATTCTCGATCGGGAGCACGGCATAGTCGCCTGTGCCTTCATCGACCGCGCGCACCGCCGCATCAAAGGTCTTCACATGCGAAAAGCTCGCCTCCGGATAGTTCGCAAAAAATCGCACGGCCGCGAGATTGCTGTAAGCCCCCTCGAGACCTTGGTAGACAATGCGCTCTGCGTGCGGCAAGCGCTCACAGCGCTCGTAGCCGAAGGTATCCTGACTCATGCGCGGCGCCGCTCCTCTTCGACCAGCATCTCGTGAATCCGCGCCGCCGTGTACTCGCCGACCTTTTTCTTCATCTCCTGCGGCAGTTCGGACGCGCGGAAGGGTTTGCCGAATTCAATCGTGATGTCGGTCGGTCGGACTGCCGGAAACTGATTCTCCCAGAGCACATCGGTGCCGTAAATTGCGACCGGCACAATATACGCATTCGCGCGCTCGGCAATTTTAAAGCTGCCCGCGTGAAAGGGGCTCAGTGCGGTTTGATCCGGATTCTTCGTGCGGCTACCCTCCGGGAATACCCAGATCGAGGTCCCGTTTTTCACGAGTTCCGTGCAGGTCTTGATGGTCTCCATGCCCTTCCGGATGTCCTTCCGGTCGAGAAACTGGCAATGCAGAAGCTGCATCCAGCGGCGAAGCGACGGCACCTTATAGAGCCCGTCCTTCGCAAGGAAACCGGTCTGCACCGGGAGAATCGGATAGGTGCAAATGATATCAAAATAACTCCTGTGGTTGCCCATAAAGACAACGCCCTCGTCCCGGGGTATATTCTCGAGTCCCAGGACGGTCAGTTTCTTCCCGCCGAGTGCGGTCCGCGTGATGACGCCGAGTATCCAGGCGACATACCACTGCGCGCGCTCCGAGACGCGATGCGGGTTGAACAGCTGATAAACCCAGAGCACCAGGAGCACCGGGAGACCCAGAATCAGAAATAAAAAAATCTCTAAGAAACAAAAAACGGCGCGAATCATACGCACTTCCTTCCCACGGCGATTGTATTTTTATCTATTTTACCACAATGTCAGGAAATTGACGAGACAGCCTCTCCGGACACAAAAATAAGCCCCGGTTTCCCGGAGCTTATTTTGATACCGATTTCGCCGATCCTGTCTTTCAAGCGACCACTTCCGCCTTGAGACCGCCCTTCTTCTCGTCGACATCCATCCGAATCACAGCGCCCTTGTGAAGTCCGCTGTCGCTGCTCAGAATCAGCTTTGCCGCGAGTGTCTCGACATGCTTTTGCAGGAAGCGCTTCAGCGGCCGTGCGCCGAAGGCCGGATCGTAGCCCTCGTCCGCGACATACTGCTTGGCCGCAGGCGTAAGTTCGATCGAGATCTCCTGGTCCGCGAGACGCTTATTGGTCTCCTGTAAGAGGAGATCCACAATGCCGCCGATATTCTGCTTCGTGAGCGGCTTGAACATGATGATTTCATCCAGTCGATTCAGGAACTCGGGGCGGAAGTGCGCCCGAACTTCCGCATCGACCGCTGCCGCTGCCTCGGGCTTCACCTCGCCGTCCTCACCGATGCCGTCCAGAAGGTACTGAGACCCCAGGTTACTCGTCATGATGATGATGGTGTTCTTAAAGTTGACCACACGGCCCTTATTGTCGGTCAGGCGACCGTCGTCGAGCACTTGCAGCAAGATATTGAACACGTCGGGATGTGCCTTTTCAATCTCATCGAAGAGTACCACTGAGTAGGGCTTGCGCCGAACAGCCTCGGTGAGTTGTCCGCCCTCTTCGTAGCCTACATAGCCCGGAGGTGCACCAACAAGGCGACTGACGCTGAACTTCTCTTGATACTCTGACATATCGATACGCGTCATCAGCGTTTCGTCATTGAAGAGATATTCGGCAAGTGCCTTTGCCAGCTCTGTTTTACCAACACCCGTAGTACCCAAGAAGATGAACGAACCGATGGGGCGTTTGGGGTCTTGAAGACCTGCCCGACTGCGGCGAACAGCATCGCTTACGGCCTGGATGGCCTCGTCCTGTCCGATGACACGTTTGTGGAGTTCGCTCTCCATGTGTACCAGTTTTTCGCGCTCGCTTTGCAGCATTCGGCTGACGGGTATTCCTGTCCAGCGGCTCACTACATCGGCGATATCGTCGGGCGTCACTTCCTCCTTGATAAGAGCTTCTGAGCCTTGGCGCTGATGGAGTTGCTTCTGGATGGAGTCGATTTCATCCTGCAACGCCTTTAGTTTGCCGTAGCGAATTTCAGCAACTCGCTCGTAGTTGCCTTCACGCTCAGCGCGCTCAGCCTCAAACTTGAGTTGCTCCATTTGTTTCTTGTTGTCCTGAATCTTGTTGAGCAATTCGCGCTCGCCTTCCCACTTTGCGCGGAAGTCCTTTTCGCGTTCCTCCAATTCAGAAATCTCCTTGTTGAGGGCAGCAAGTTTCTGCTCGTCGTTTTCCCGCTTGATGGCCTCCCTTTCAATTTCGAGCTGGCGCAAGCGTCGCGTGATTTCGTCAAGCTCTTCTGGTTGAGAGTCGCGTTCCATTCGCAGTTTTGCGGCAGCCTCGTCCATGAGGTCTATGGCCTTGTCGGGGAGGAAACGGTCGGAGATGTAGCGATGAGAGAGCTGGGCAGCGGCAATGAGGGCATCGTCCTGAATACGCACCTTGTGGTGGTTCTCATAACGTTCCTTCAGACCGCGAAGTATGCTGATGGCATCTTCTACACTTGGTTCGTCCACCATGACAGTTTGGAATCGGCGTTCGAGTGCCTTGTCCTTTTCGAAATACTTCTGGTATTCTTCCAGTGTGGTGGCTCCGATGGTTCGGATTTCGCCACGTGAGAGAGCCGGCTTTAGGATATTGGCAGCGTCCATGGCTCCCTCGCCTTTGCCCGCGCCTACAAGGGTGTGGATTTCATCAATGAAGAGGATAATCTCTCCGTTGGAATTGGTCACTTCATTGACAACGCTCTTGAGACGTTCCTCAAATTCGCCCTTATATTTGGCACCGGCCAGCAGTGCGCCCATGTCGAGACTGAAAAGCTGCTTGTTCTTCAGATTCTCAGGTACATCGCCACGAACAATACGTTGTGCCAAGCCTTCAACTATGGCTGTTTTACCCGTACCTGGTTCACCGATGAGGATAGGATTATTCTTGCTTCGGCGGCTCAAGATTTGCAGAACGCGGCGAATCTCCTCGTCGCGACCAATAACGGGATCGAGTTTGCCTGTGCGAGCTTCGTCCACGAGGTTGCGGGCGTATTTGCCCAGTGCCTGGTAGGTGTCCTCGCTCGAAGCAGAGTCGGCTTTGCGTCCGCCGCGCAATTCTTTGGTTGCAGCAATCAAGCCATTCTCTGTGACGCCTGCATCGTGTAGCATCTGGCTGGCCAAACCTTGGGTTTTAAGGATGGCGAGCAGGAGAGGCTCGAGGCCTACGAATTGGTCGCCATCTTTCTTGGCTATATCTGTTGCCTTGGTCAGAGCCTCGTTGGCATCGCGGTCCAGATAGGGTTCACCGCCGCTCACGCGGGGCTGACTTTGGAGCTCGCGGTCCACAACCTGCTGCAAGGCATTGCTGTTGACGCCCATCTTCCCGAAAAGGAATTGTGTAACGTTTTCCCCCACTTGCAGGATACCTGCCAGGAGGTGTACAGCCGTAACAGCTTGTTGCCCGCCGCTTTGTGCACGGTTGACAGCCTGTTGTACGGCTTCTTGTGCTTTAATTGTGAAATTATCGAAGTTCATAAGTTTTTATTTTTATTATTTTGCCATACAATAAAACAAAGGCCGCGCCAAATGGAATAAGAGTGACATTTTGTCAGTAGTTCGTACACAATAATACAAAAAACATCCGCCAGGGTGAGTGGCGGATGTTGATGCAGAGAGCCTATGAATAGGCGGATTAGTTGTCGATACGCTGTGTTTCGCGAGCCATTTTCATGAGCTCGGGGGAGATATGACAGTAGCCACTTGGGTTCTTGTCGAGGTAGTCTTGATGATATTCCTCGGCAGCATAGAAATTCTTCAGCGGCATTACTTCTGTGGCAATCGGATCAGAGAAAGCGAAACTCTCCTCGGCTACGGCGTCCTCTATGATGGCTTTGTCGGCCTCGTCCTCATAGTAGATTCCTGTTCTGTACTGTGAACCTTTGTCTGCTCCTTGTTCGTCGACCTGCGTAGGGTCGATTGTCAGGAAATACATACGGAGCAAAAAGAAAAGAGGTACTTTCTTCTCGTCGTATTCCACCTTTACGGTTTCGGCAAAGTGGGTTGTGTCGGAGCAGACCTCCTCGTAAGTTGGGTTTTCCGTATTGCCGTTGGCATAGCCCACGGTTGTATTGACCACTCCGTGTATCTGTTTGAAAAAGTGCTCAGTGCCCCAGAAGCAGCCACCAGCTAAATAAATTGTCTTCACTATTTTGTTTGTCTTTTGATGTGCTAATCGCGAGCGGCAGACCGCGCGGATTAGCACTTTTCTTTATTTCAGTTGTGATTCGATAGGGTCACGATATTGCGCCTGTAGACGGCGTAGCTCCTTGCGAAGTACCTTCGTGATTTTCTCCGTACCAGGCTGACCATAGATATTATGGAGCTCGTGCGGATCATTCTTCAAATCGAAGAGTTCCCATTCGTCAATGTCATTGTAGAAGTGAATAAGTTTCCAGCGGTCCGTACGTACGCCGTAATGGCGCTTGACACTGTGTTCAGCAGGGTACTCGTAGAAGTGGTAGTAAATACTCTTACGCCAATTCTTTGGGTGTTGTCCTTTGAGCAGCGGCAGCAAGGAAACGCCATCCATATCAGCTGGAATCGGAGCTCCTGCCAAATCGAGGAAAGTTGGGGCATAGTCGATGTTTTGTACCATCTCTTTGATTTCTCCGCGGCCTTTGAAGCCAGCGGGAAGGCGCATAACGAGCGGCGTGTTAAGGCTCTCCTCGTACATGAAACGTTTGTCGAACCATCCGTGTTCTCCCATGTAGAATCCCTGGTCGGAAGTGTAGACCACAAGGGTTGAATCGAGCAGGTTGAGGCGTTTGAGCTCATCCAGCACCCTACCTACATTGTCATCGAGAGACTTTGTCACTTTGGCGTAGTCGCGCATGAATCGCTGGTACTTGAATTCGGCCAGTTCGTGCCCAGAAAGATTGCGCTGCTTGAAGTCTGTTGTAATACTGTCATAGAAGCAGTCGTAGTCGGCACGGTCGCGTGAATCCATGCGTCCAATCATGCTGAGGTACGAATTTGTCAGACGTGTGGCTGCTCCAGGGGTGTAGATTTTGTCATCATAGACAATGTCCATGTCGTGGGAGGAAGCGATGCTCATCTCTTGAGCTGCTGCTGCGGCTCTGCCTTTGTAGTCGTCGTAGAAAGTCTCGGGCACTTTGAACGTCTTATCCTCGTATTCATGGAGATACTTGATTTCGGGCAGCCAACAACGGTGACAAGCTTTATGATGGATGAAGAGCGCGAAAGGTTTGGACTTGTCGCGCTGGTGCTCTAACCAGTTGATGCTTTTGTCCGTGATGATGTTGGTGATGTATCCTTTCTCTCGCACAGTGTCGTTCTTCATCGTGATGAAGTCGGGGTTGTAGTAATCACCTTGTCCTGGAACGATGTTCCAGTAGTCAAAGCCAGTGGGCAGACTGATAAGGTGCCACTTACCGATGAGGGCTGTTTCGTAGCCGGCCTTTTGCAGAAGCTTCGGCATGGTCTGTTGCGATCCGTCGAAGATACCGTGCTCGTTGTTGGTGAAGCCGTTGTTGTGAGAATGTTTACCCGTCAACATGCAAGCGCGTGAAGGGCCCGAAAGAGAATTTGCCACGTAGGAATTGACAAACTTAATGCCGTCGCGGGCAATGCGGTCTAAGTTGGGAGTGGAAATATGGCTCTTATCATAGCAAGACATCATTTGCGCCGTATGATCGTCGGTCATGATGTAGACTATATTGTAGCGCTGAGCAGCTGCAGCCATGGGCAGCAATGAGAGCAGAGCTACAGCTTGGGTTTTCTTTTTCATAAAGCGGGAGATAAGGGTTATAAAAAGAAAGGATTGTGAAAATTAGAGAGGGGTATATACAAATCGACGCGGGGAGTATGCTTTTTCAGAGACATACTCCTCGCGTCGGGTAGTATTTAAGCTTTGTCAGAACCGGCGGCTTGCTTGTTCATCGTTTTCTCAACGATGTCAATGAGTCGCTTACCCAAAGCATCGGCTTCCTCAATGGTGTGAGCCTCTGAGAATATGCGGATGATGGGTTCGGTGTTGCTTTTTCTGAGGTGTACCCACTTGTCGATGGTATCAATCTTCAGACCGTCGATTTCAGTAAGGTTCTCTTTTGCGAACTCTTTTCTAACTTCAGCCAGAATAGCGTTGAGGTCTGTTTGGGACTGCAAATCGATACGGTTCTTTGCGATGGCGTAGAGCGGATACTGTGCTTTCAGCTGCGAAGGCGTTTTGCCTGACTTTGCCATATAGGTAAGCATCAAGGCAATACCAACTAATGTGTCGCGACCATAGTGGGCTGCTGGATAGATGATTCCGCCATTTCCCTCACCGCCGATCACGGCATTAGTTTCCTTCATCTTCAGCACGACGTTAATCTCGCCCACAGCAGAAGGGGTATACTGTCCACCGTTTTTCTCTGTCACATCGCGCAGGGCACGGGTGGACGAGAGGTTACTAACAGTGTTTCCTTTCGTGTGTTGGAGAACCCAGTCAGCACAAGTAACAAGGGTGTATTCTTCTCCATACATTTCACCGTCTTCTTGGATGAAAACCAAGCGATCTACGTCGGGGTCACAAACAAAGCCGATGTCGTAGTGCTTTTCTTTCATCACGCTGCAAATCTCATTCAGATTTTTGCGCAGCGGTTCGGGATTGTGAGCAAACTGTCCGTTGGGCTCACCATTCAGTATGTCATAAGTCACGCCCAGCTGGTCGAGAAGTTTCGGTAGGATAATGCCACCCACGGAATTGATAGTGTCGAGACAGACGTGGAACTTAGCGTTTCGAATTGCTTCTACATCTACCAGTTCCAAACCTTTGACCATATCAATATGGTATTGGTCATAGATGTTTTTTTCCTCGTAGCTTCCGAGCTCATCTACGTCGGCGTAGACAAAGGAACGTTCATCGTCGGCCAGGCGAACCACCTCTGCTGCCTCAGCTGGGGGGATAAATTCTCCAAGTTCGTTGAGGAGCTTGAGTGCATTCCACTGTCGAGGATTGTGAGAAGCCGTCAGGATGATACCTCCCACGGCATTTTCAGCAGGAACAGCTATTTCTGTCGTTGGAGTAGTGGCCAGGCCGATGTTGACTACATCGAAGCCCAATCCCATAAGAGTGCCGCAGACACAGTGGCTCACCATTTCACCTGAAATGCGCGCATCGCGTCCCACGACAATTTTTTTCTGTACTTTTCCGCCAACTTTTGCAGCACGGAGGGTTGCATACGCTGTTACAGACTTTACAATGTCGAGCGGATTAAGTGTATCTCCAGTGTGGCCGCCGATGGTGCCGCGGAAACCAGAGATAGATTTTATGAGTGTCATTTATTTTGAGTTAGGTTTTAGTTTTCTTGATAGACAGCACAAAGTTAAGAAAGTTCAGAAGAAACCGCAAGAAGTTTTTCTAAGAAATGAAGTCTAAAAATAGCAAATCTCCGCAAGAATTTCTGAGTTCTTGCGGAGAATTGGTAGTTATTTCCCAAGTGGTGAATAGTCCACTTTTTTAGTGTGTTTGTCATCGTAGACTGCTTCGCGTATCTTGTCGGCCGATACTTTCACCTTTGTTCGTGTGAGTTCGGGAACATTGAAGCTCTTGAGTAATAGTTTGTTTTCCTCTGGGTCGGCCTGTGGTAGGACGAAAGCTTTGTGGG
>ERZ773066.1759-NODE-1759-length-10984-cov-3.984628_pt1 | contig 10984 bp, 2 predicted proteins | sample MGYA00580573_ERZ773066 | MGnify/ENA primary metagenome ERZ773066 (study PRJEB29015, sample SAMEA2738128) | human oral metagenome | biome: human oral; feature: human-associated habitat; material: saliva | place: China | collected 2203 ... | reverse complement strand
GCTTTGCCACCGGATGGGTATAATAAATATATTTTAAATAATTCTTTGAACATTTAAATGAAGGTACAGAAATGGCGCTATTACAATGAAAATAGACAATTGTCAGACAATTTAATGTATGTTGAGTTTCAATAGATAAAAAACCAAAAAATAAATACACAGATTCGTCCAAACTTGTTGAACAAATAACAAAAAAGTGATAGAATGTTAAAAATGTGTTATTGTCTTGTAATGTACGTAATATTTTTGTTGAATTAATTCGAATTCGTTTCGAATTATAGCAAACATGACGAAGGCGACTAGACAAGATGGACAAAAAGATGTAGCTCCAAATCAAAGGTACATATGAGGAGAGTACCGGAGAACATTTTTAACGAGGGAAACAAGGAGAATATATGAAAAGAGATAGATGGTGGCTCCCCTTCCTAGCGGTGGGAGTCATAGTAGTGTCTGGAATAGGGTTGTTGTATTACAACAGTCCTGTTCGGAACAAGAGTTCAGGTCCACCTGATAGTACAAGGACGACAACGAGTAGTAGAGAGAATACAGCTCTTGAACTAGTCGGTCAAAAACTACCAGAATTTAAAATGACAGACCAGAAGGATCAAGAACTGAAAAGTTCCGACCAGTATGAGAAACCGATGCTCGTTGTAGAGTGGGCTAGTTGGTGTCCACACTGCCAAAAGCAACTTCCGATTGTTCAGCAGATGTATGAGAAATATGGAAAGAAGATCAATTTTGTGATGCTGAACATGATGGAAAAGGGCAAGGAAACCAAAGAGTCCGCCGATCAGTATATAAAGGATAAAGGTTTCACCTTCCCTTACTATTACGATCGCGACCAATCTGCTGCAGATGCTCTGCAAGTCCAAACGATTCCTAGCATCTACTTCGTGGACAAGGATCAAAAAGTCACCCGAGTGGCTGTTGATTACTTAGACCAAGAGAAGTTTGAGGAAGCGTTAGAAACATTACTTCACAATTAACCTCTATAGAAGAGAAAAATAAAAAAAGGAGGATGGAGCTCCGAAAAGCTCCAAGGGAATTATGAAAAATTTTTGTAAAAAGATTTTCATGTTGTTTGCAATCTTGTTCATGTCTTTGCCTGCAAACTTAACAAGTGCTCTTGTGACTCACGCCCGAGCGGAAGAGAACATTGTTACCACGCAAGGAAACAAGAACACCAAGATTACGCAAAATGGATGTTCGCGTAAGATTGAAAAGACAGAAGAAGTCAACTGGAGACTACCAAGAAAACCAATCGACTTGGTTATCTTACAGGATGCGAGTGGCTCTTTTTCTAACACTATTCCAAGTGTTAAAAAGGCCCTCAAAGAGTTGACAACTTTTGTCAGTGAAGAAGATTACAATGAGAACAGTCCTCGTTTGGTTAAGACTAACGACCCAGACACAACAGACCGTGTTATGGTGGCTAGCTTCCAAGGGGTGGACGGCTACAACTATTACAACAACGATACCTTTACAGGTAAACCAACTGTATATCCTGGTTGGGGTAAGAAGTATGACTATCAGTACAAGTCTTCTAACTTGACATCAGATGAAAGCACCATCCATAGCTTCATTGACAACATCAGCGTAGCAGGAGGAACTCCAACAGTTCCAGCCATCGAAGACGCTATCGCACAGTATAACGCTAATAAAGGTAGCATGGCTAATGAGCGCAAGACCGTCTTCCTTTTGATTACCGATGGTGTTGCCAATGGTAAACGTGATGCTGATGGCAAGGTTCGAATTGACTATAGTGGCACTCGAAATCAAAAACTTCAACGAGCATGGAATTACAACCAACTTTCTGAGGCTTCCCAAGACATCATTGGTCGTGTAAACGAAGTGAAAGATGCTGGTAATAGACTTAAAGGAGTTATCGGTCCAAACGGAACCCTCGTAGTAGGTTTCTGGGAAGACGTGGATCTCTTCAACAAAGATAAGGCCCAGTACTATGATGTTTACTTGAACGGTTTCAATAGTTACTTTGATATCGGAGACAACCGTAGCGTCCAAGCAATCTTCCATGAAGCTTTGCAAGGAATGGCTTCTCCTGATAAAGAAGTTAATGGTAAAAACGTTTCCTTCTATGTTAATGAGCAGAACGACATCAAAAAATTCTCATCTCGTATATTGGAATCTGTAGGTGCCGCTCTCGTTAAGGAAGATATCAAGGGTGAATTTACGGTCACTCCAGGCTACAAGGTAGATGCTGTTCGAATCAATGGGAAGAAGATTGTCTCTGAAGTCAAAGATCCTGCCAAGGAAATCCGTGGTAAGATCGAACAGGATGGTGACAATGTTACTATCTCTGTACCAGAAAGTGTCTTCAACCCTGGTAAGAACAACTTCGACTACGACTTGAGTAAAGAAGCTCATGCCGAGCAAGTGGACGAAGATGATGAACAAGATCCTCCTGCAGGTTACCAACCAGCTAAAGAACAAGTTCAAGTTCCTGAGTTGACTGGTAAGTTTAAGGTTGGTGACTTCGAAACTCAAACAATTGGGGGTCACAACGAAACAGTAGAAGTTCAAAAACTTGAATACTGTTACCCAAGTGCAACCAAGAAAATCGAAGACCAAGATCTTAGCAACGATACAGGTACCATTGAAGACCCACTTCAATTGACTAAAAAACCAGCTTATGCAGCTAACTTGTCAGATAAAGCTGAAGAATTTACGTATACAGTAAACTACAACTTCAACAACGTTCCTTATGAATTCAAGAAGAACGTTATGTTAACTGACCCATTGGACTACCGCTTGGAGGTGGTTCGTAGCTCTGCGACTGGTCCTAATGGTTCTCTAACAACTCGTGTCGTGAAAGGCCAAGACAGCGCTGGAAACGAACGCGACATCGTCGTGGCAGATGTGCCAAGCGACGGGACAAACTACAACTATTTGGTCTTGAAACAAGCAGAGCTCAAGATTACAGTTAAATTGAAAGAAGAATTCCGCAAGGACCAAGCAAGTAAGAATTACTTAGCCCTTCTTCAAGATAGCAATGGCTTTGGTTTGGTCAACCAAGGGAATATCATGTGGAATGGTGAAGATGATTCTCCAAACCCAGATCCTCACGCTAAGACAGCAGACAAGCCAAGTACCATCCGTCGTTCAAACCCTGTTTATGTCAAACCTCCATTGTCAACTGACATCGAGAAGAAAGTAAACGAAAAAGAACATGCGGACCTTGCAACAGAAGATGAACTCTTCGAATACAAGGTGTCTGTTCCATGGCCAGGTACAGCTGACAAGTTCACTGTAACCGATACAGTCGTTCCAGAATTGGAAGTCCAAGAAAGTACCATCAAAGCAACTATTGATGGAAAAACTTATGCAGCGCTTACTAATGCAACGACCTTAAAAGATCAAACCGTTGAAATCAACTTGGATAAAGCTGGTATGGATCGTTTGACACGTTTAGTCAACCGTCGTGGTGGCGATGAAGTTAAAAAGCTTGACTTAGTCTTCCAGGCTAAGATCCGTCCAAATGCTGACTTGAGCAAGTACAAGAAGAACGGAAGCATTAAGGTGCCTAACAAGGCTGATGTTGCCTTGAACGACATCAAGAAAACTTCTAATGAAGTAACCGTTACTCCGCCGAAACCAAAAGAACCAACGGTAGAGAAGAAAATCAATGAAACCTTAGAAGATTACCAAACCTTCGAAGGTCAACCATATACCTACAACATTTCAACAGCTATCCCAGCAGATGTTTCTTCTTATAAGAAATTTGTCATCAGCGATACGCTTGATAACGATTTGGAATTTGATGGAGAAGCAACTATTAAGGGAGATGCTGCGGATCTCTTCACAGTAGAAAAGAACGGTCAAACTGTTACAGCTACTGTGAAACCAGGCAAGTTCAAAGACCTTGCTAACTACTCAACTGTTGAGTTGATCATCCCTGCCAAAGTGAAACAAGGCGTGTCAGGTAAAGTCATCGACAACAAAGCGAAAGTTGAGTACACAAACAAGAGCAATGTGGACAAAGAAGTAGAATCAACTCCAGTTCATGTTACTCCTCCTCCTGTAACTAAGAAGATCAATGAAAATCTTGATCACTTAGATATCCCGACAGGAGAACAATACAAATACAACGTTAAGACAAAACTTCCAACAGATATCAAAGATTACAAGAAATTTGTGATCACAGATACCTTGGAAAATGAATTGTCTGTCATCAATGAAGGTGAAACAAAACCTGTCATTAAAGGTGCAGCAGCTGCCTTCTTCGACGTTGAAGTTCAAGGTCAAACAGTAACGGCTACGATGAAGAACTTTGCAAATGCTGCGGATCTTGCAGGTCAAGAAGTTGAACTTGAAATTCCTGCTAAGATCAATGATGGTGTAACACGCGTTAAGATCCCGAACACAGCGAAGATCAGCTACACTGATAAGAACGACCACAGTGGTGAGAAAGAGACAAAACCAGTAACGGTTACTCCTCCATCAGAACCAACTGTTAAGAAGAAAATCAATGAGAAGCTGGATACAGCCGTAATCGGAGCTGAAACAGACTACACATACAACATCAAGGCTAAATTGCCAAACGATATCACTTCTTACAAATCATTTGTAATCACGGATACCTTGGATGAAAATCTCCAAGCTGGTGAAGCAACAATCGCTGGTGAAGCTAATAAATTCTTCACGGTAACAGTAACTGGTCAAACAGTAACGGCTACGATGAAGGACTTTGAAAATGCTGGCGACTACGCTGATAAAGAAGTTGAACTTGTTATCAAGGCGAAAGTGAAGAAAGAATCAACTGCCGAAGCAATTGAAAACAAAGCTAAAATCACTTACACTAACAAGAGCGATCAGCAAGGTGAGAAAGAGACAAAACCAGTAACGGTTACTCCTCCACCAATCACGAAGAAAGTGAACAATCAAGAACACGCTGACTTGAATAAATTAAGCGAAAGCTTTACTTATACAGTCGACACGAAAGTTCCTGAAGTTGCTGATAAGTTTGAAGTATCAGACCAACTGGTTAATGAATTAACCTTTGATGGGGATGCAACTGTCGAAGTGGATGGCCAAAAAGCAACAGATCTTACTGTTCAAACCAACGGTCAAACACTCACTGTAACCTTTGATAAAGACCAAGTGAAGAAATATGCAGGTAAAGCTGTTCATATTACCTTCAAGGCTAAGATCAAAGACAATGTCTCATATGATGCCCTTCTAGCTGCTTATCCAAATCCAGCTGGAGACAAGCCTTTAGTGCCAAATACTGCAAGCTTCATCATTAATGACAACCCAGATTCTAAGAAAGAATCAACTCCTGTAACCGTAACTCCTCCTCCAACCACAACACCTGAGTTGAAGAAGAAAGTCAACGGTCAAGAACGTTACGAATTAGCGAAACGTGATGAAGAGTTTACCTACACTCTTACAACAGAAATGCCTGCTAATGCATCGATCTTTGAAATCACTGACGAATTGAAAGATGTCTTGCAATTTGTAGGTAAAGATGGATCTGCAACCGTGAAGATTGATGGAAAAGCCGCTGGTAAGAAAGCGACTGTGACAGTCAAAGATCAAACCATCAAGATTGCATTTGCAGAAGCTTCTGTGAAAGCAGATGCTGGCAAGTCTATCGAAGTAACCTTCAAGGCTAAGATCAAGGATGGCGCAAACCTTGCAGCTTACATCACCCCTGCAGGTACAACTGAAATTCCAAACAAGGCTTCTTATGATATTGACAACAATCCGAAATACCATAAGGATTCAAACGAAGTTCCAGTAACACCTCCAACACCAGGTGAGCCAGGTATCAAGAAAGATGTCAACGGCAAAGAAGCTGAAACATTGAAGACAGCTACTGAAGAATTTACCTACAATGTAAATACAGAAGTACCAGCAGATGCAACAGCCTTTGCGGTCAAAGATACCTTGGTAGATGTTCTTGAATTCGCAGATCCTACAGGTCGTGCAAGTGCAATTCTCAACGGCCAAGCAATTCCAGCGGAACAAATCAAGGTTGAAGGTCAAACCATTACCTTGACCCTTACAGAAGACCAAGTCAAAGCTAACGGTGGTAAAGCTGTTAAATTGACCTTCTCTGCTAAGATTAAAGCAAATGCAGACCTTTCAGCTTACATCACTAAAGATGGTAAGACGGAAGTTCCAAACAAGGCAAGCTACACTGCTGGCTTCCCTAACAAACCTGAGGTGAACAAAGACTCAAACGAAGTCCCAGTTACTCCTCCAACACCAAATGAGCCAGAAATCAAGAAAGACGTTAACGACAAAGAAGCTGCGACTCTTGACAAACGCGATGAAGTCTTTACTTATAATGTAACGACAGAAGTGCCTCAAGCAGCAACAGCCTTCGAAGTAACCGATACCTTGGTAGATGTTCTCGAATTCGCTGGTGCCTCAAGTGCAAGCGTGAACGGAGAAGCAATCGCTCCAGAACAAATCAAAGTGGAAGGTCAAACCATCACTTTGACGCTTACAGAAGCACAAGTCAAAGCTAATGGCGGTAAAGCTGTTAAATTGAGCTTCACAGCTAAGATCAAGGATGGCGCAAACCTTTCAGCTTATGTAACCAAAGAAGGTAAGACTGAAGTTCCGAATAAGGCAAGCTACAAGGTAGACTTCCCTAACAAACCAGGTGTAACCAAAGACTCTAACACAGTACCAGTAACACCTCCAACCCCAGGTGAGCCAGAAATCAAGAAAGATGTCAACGGCAAGCCAGCTGAGACTCTTCAAACTCGTAACGAAGAGTTCACTTACCATGTCAATACGGAAGTTCCAGCAGATGCGACAGCCTTTGAAGTACATGACACCTTGGTAGATGTACTTGAATTCGCAGATGGCACAGGACGTGCAACTGCAACTCTTGGCGAAGCAGCACTTGCTCCAGAACAAATCAAGGTTGACGGTCAGAAGATTACAGTCACATTGACTGAGGACCAAGTCAAAGCCAACGCTGGTAAAGCAGTGAACTTGACCTTCACAGCTAAGATCAAGGATGGTGCCAACCTTTCTGCTTATGTAACCAAAGAAGGTAAGACTGAAGTTCCGAATAAGGCAAGCTACAAAGCAAGCTTCCCTAACAAACCAGGCGTAACCAAAGACTCAAATGAAGTCCCAGTTACACCTCCATCACCAGAACTTCCTCCAATCGAGAAGAAAGTAAACAACGAAGACCAAGCAACTTTAGGAGCACGCGATGAAGTCTTCACTTACAAAGTGACTACTCGAGTTCCTCAAGATGTTACAGGATTCGCAGTATACGATACGATTGAAAAAGTTCTTGAATTTGCAGGCGAAAACGCTGAAGCTGTCGCAACTCTTGACGGCCAAGCCTTGGATGCCAGCCACATCAGCTTCAAGGGTCAAAAGATCACAGTGAAATTGACTGAAGAAGAAGCGAAAGCCAATGCTGGTAAGACAGTTGAATTGACCTTCAAAGCGAAGATCAAAGATGGTGCAAACTTGTCAGAATATGTGAACGAAGATGGCGTAACCCGTGTACCAAATACGGCTAAGTACAACTTCAACAACGATCCTGGTACAGAGCAAAAATCTAAACCAGTCCCAGTTATCCCACCAACACCAGGTCAGCCTGAAATTGAAAAACAAGTCAACGGTGCAGCTGAAGCCCTTCTTGGAGACCGTGATGAAGTATTTACATATACGATCAACACAGTGATGCCAGAAGATGCAACAGCCTTCGCAGTAACCGATACTCTTGATCCTGTATTAGAGTTTGAAGGAACTGCAAACGTAACTCTTGATGGTAAAGCAACTGATGCTACTGTCACAACTGACGGACAAACTCTGACAGTTAACTTCCCAGAAGCAACAGTGAAATCAAGCGCTGGCAAGAAAGTACAAGTAACCTTCAAGGCCAAAGTCAAAGCCGACGCAGATCTTACTCCTTATCTGACAGATCGTGGCTACACAGTACCAAATACAGCATCTTACATCCTTAATAACAATCCAGGATTGAAGAAAGACTCTAACACCGTTCCGGTTGTTGTACCGAAAGTACCAGAACCAGAAATTTCTAAGAAGATCAATCGTACCTTGGATCACTTGGATGTAGACTACGATGCTGGCTACATGTACAATGTCAACACGAAATTGCCTGCAGATATCGACAAGTATAAAGAATTCACTGTAACAGATACCCTTGAACCAGTATTGGAAATCGCGGGTACACCAGTGGCTTACGTCGATGGTTACGATGCCAAAGAAGCTCTTGAAACGAAAGTGGAAGGTAACACTGTTACCGTGACAGTGAAAGACTTTGCTCGCCTCAAAGGCTTCAAAGAAATTCAATTGTACATTCCATCTAAACTCAAATCAGGTAGCGATTTGACACCTTATGCAGAACAACTTGTTCCAAACAAGGCGACTGTATCCTTCAAGGACCGCAATGGTCAATCAGGAAACAAGGAATCTAAGCCGGTGACGGTGAAACCACGTGATCCTGAAAAACCACGCGATCCAGATCCAAACAGACCACAAAAAACTGTTGGTCCAGAGGATGGTTCAGCACCAGGCTCTGTTTACCGCTTGAAGACAGCTGGCGAACTCTTCCGCTTCGACATCACTACTCCAGTTCCAACCGATCCAAAAGATGAGAACGGCAATCCAGTCAAAGACCAATACGGTCGCGACGTCAAGACGAAATTGACCAACTTGACCTTCTCAGATGAGATCGATAAGGCTCTGAAAGTGAAGAAAATTGCCCCCAAGGTTGAAAACGCTCAATTTGCTTCTATCCAAGCAGCGCTTCAAGCCAAGCTTGATCAGGCAAAACAAGAGTTGAAAGACCTTGCTGGTAAACCAACTACTGGTTCAATTGCAGAACAAGTAGCTGCAGCAGAAGCTAAAGTCGCTGACTTGACAGCGCAAGTAGAAGCTGCCAAGACTGCCGCATCAGAAGATGCAGAATCAGCAGAAAAAGCAGCAGCTGTGACAACACTTGAAGCAAGCTTGAAAGCAGCTCAAGATGAATTGACAGCTCTGAAAGAAAACGCTGATAAGTCAGGTGGACTTCCAACATCAGCTGATCAAAAACAAGCTCAAGAGAAACTTGAACAAGAAATCAAGAGCCTAGAAGAAGCGAAAGCGAAACTTGATAAGGCAGTTGAAAATCTAAGCAAAGTTTCTAATGAACGTGGTGAAATTACTGGTTCTGACTTAAGTGCCTTTGCAACTGTCACCTATGATGAAGCAACAAATCTAGTAACTGTTGAAATCACAGATGAAACTATTCTAGATGCCCTCAAAGGAAGCACACTCCGTCTTGTCTTGTACACAAGCTTCAAAGATGGCGTCGATGTTAGCAAGTACGTCGACAATGGTGTGCCAAACGTTGCAAAAGTAAGCTTCAACCATAAACCAAAAGAAACTTACGAAGTGAAGGTATTCCCACCAGCACCAAATACACCACCACCTGGTCCATACACACCTCCAACGCCAGTGATTCCACCGGCACCGAATGGTGACTTGCCACCAGCTCCAATCCCAGATAAACCAAAACCTAAGAAACCAACACCGAAGGTCCCAGAACAACCACAACCAATCTTACCGAAGACAGCAGCAGTTGATTCTCCAGTAATGAATCTTGTGGGTGGCCTCATGTTGGGAATGACTAGCCTTCTTATCTGGAAACGCAAGAAGGAGCAATAACACATATTGCTAGAAGAGGGTAAAATATTTTACTCCTCTTCTTGCGGTATTGTTAGTATAATTTTAAAGGAAATTATCATGAGTAGAAAAAAGTTAATTAAATTAGGGATTTCAGTTCTTGCCTTAAATGCTTTGGGAGTAGCAGCGCATTATACAGTCCCAAACTTTATCCCAACCGTTTTGGCTGAAACACCAGGAGAAGACGAAGAAATTCCAGATGCAGAAGAACGGAAATTGGTTGTTAATTTCACTAATAAATTGAATGAATTTGAAGGAGACATTCAAGCCTTTGAGGACGATCCTTCTGATGAGGATATGAAGGGTTTGCTAGAGGATAGCATCAATGAGCTAGCTACTGAACTTGCCGTTGTTAAAAACGGTGTCAAAAGTCCAGAAGGTCAAGCTTCCGCTACTAAATTAGAAGCTCGTTACAACGCCTTGGTTGCTCGAGCAAATGCTGCCTTAGGTAAGACTACCCCAACTGAAACGACGAAAGAAGTGACAGAGACGGAAGAGATTCCATTCACCAGCCGAGAGGAAAAGAATGCAGATCTTCCAGAAGGCACGCGCAACGTCAAGACTCCTGGTCAAAAAGGAGAAAAGACCATTGTCTATACCGTTACTTATGTCGACGGTAAAGAAACGAAACGCGAGAAGAAGAGCGAAACCGTTACTAAGCAACCAGTTGAAGAAGTGGTTGAAGTCGGAACCAAGAAGGCTGCTGTTGTGACAACTCAGGAACTCACAGTTACAGAACCAATCCCTTATGGAGAACAGACTGTAACCAATCCTGACCTTCCAGAAGGTACACGTAACGTGAAGACTCCAGGGGAAAATGGTGAGAAGACCGTTGTCTACACGATTACCTTGACCGATGGTGTCGAAACCAAACGCGAGAAGAAGAGCGAAACGGTCACTAAACAACCGGTTGATAAGGTCATCGAAGTCGGCACTAAGAAAGCTGCGGTGATCACAACTAAGGAAGTGACAGAAAAGGAAGAAATTCCATTCACAAAACGTGAAGAAGAGAACCCTGCTCTTCCAGAAGGTACACGCAATGTGAAAACTCCAGGTGAAAAAGGAGAAAAGACCATTGTCTATACCGTTACCTACACAGACGGAGTTGAAACAAGCCGTGTCGTGAAGAGTGAGAGTGTCACTAAACAACCAGTTGAAGAAGTGGTTGAAGTGGGTACTAAGAAAGCTCCAGTTGTGACGACTAAGGAAGTCACAGAGAAGGAAGAAATTCCATTCACGACTCGTGAAGAAGAGAACCCTGCTCTTCCAGAAGGTACACGCAATGTGAAAACTCCAG
>ERZ773066.1754-NODE-1754-length-10998-cov-3.489628_pt1 | contig 10998 bp, 21 predicted proteins | sample MGYA00580573_ERZ773066 | MGnify/ENA primary metagenome ERZ773066 (study PRJEB29015, sample SAMEA2738128) | human oral metagenome | biome: human oral; feature: human-associated habitat; material: saliva | place: China | collected 2203 ... | reverse complement strand
GCCGCAATGGTATGTGACAAATCGTAAATCATAGAAATTCTCCTTCATATAGGAATGGCAATAACCTACACAATCACGATAGGCACTATCTTTCCAAACATACGACAATAAAATCGTCAAAAACTCATTTAAAAATATTTGCGACCCTATCAGCCGCCCGAAGTCGCATCTCGTCCGTAAAATGAATGTATGTGTTAATAACGGTATTTACGTCATCGCCTAAAAGGCTTGCAACGGTTTTTACATCAAGACCGTTCGCTAAAAGCGTAGTCGCGTATGTGTGCCTCATATCGTGAATCGATTTTCCACTTATAACCGTCCATATAACGTTATTAACCCGGCTGGAATGATTTCCTTTAGCGGGAAATAATACAAGTCCGTCACGCTGCTTTTTATAGTCCTTTAATATTTTTAATAACACTGGCGGCACAGGAAGCATACGATAACTGTTTTTTGTCTTTAGCCGATTAAATCCGAACTTATTTTGACCGGAACGAACAAACTGCTTATTGATATTAATAGTAGCCCCTGAAAAATCAATATCGTCCCAAGTCAAGCCTAGAATTTCACTATAACGGCAGCCTGTGTATCTAGCCACGGCAACCAAAGCGTAGTAATACGAAGAATAGCCTTTTAGAAAATTCATCAACTTGTCTAGCTCATCCTCAGTAAACACTCTGATTTTTTGCCGCTCACTTTTTGCCTTTTCAACCAAATCACACGGGTTAAGTGTGATAGCACCGTAAGGCCTTTTCGCGTAATTAAAAACAGTCTTTAGACGTTGAAGATATAAATTTCTCGTTCCGGGCGAAAGGCAGCCGGAATTAAAAACCGAAACGATTTGAGAATACGAAATGTTGCGGATAGGAAGCGGTGCTAATTCCTGGAAGAATCGCAAAGAGTGCTCGTAAGTAAGACGGGTATTATAGGTGAGATTCGACTTCTCGCGAAGATATAAAGAATAGAAGTCACCAAGCGTGGCATCGCGGAGATCCTCGGAGGTGAAAACGGAAACTGTTTCTTTTAACTCGGCGATAATATCCTGGCCATATTCTTTAGCCGCTCTTTGCGTTTTAAAGCCTTGCTTTGACTTTTGACGCCACTTACGACCGTCTTTATAACTAACAATAACCTGATAGCCGTTATCCTTTTTTCGTATTGTAATATTTGCCTGCATTTTTAACACCGTATAACAAAAAAAGAGTCACCGATAGGTAACTCCTGAAAATAAAAATAGGAGCGATACCTTTCGATACCGCTCCAGTAAAAAGAGTCGAACTCTTTTTGCTCTGTAGCAATATCTTAACTTACGCTAAACAATTTGTCAAATACATTTGATAATAAATTAAAAGAACTTTTAATGATGTCGTTTTTGGAATAATCCCTGTCACGATAAAACCTACCGTTCAACTCTTGGAGTTTGCGAGCAATATTATCATGAACCCCGGAACTTATAACTATTTCTTTATGAGCGTATAGAGTTGTAATTATTTGATATATTGCGACCCGCTTTAAATGCTTAGAGCGAACTTCTTTTGAAAAACCGAGTTTGGCAAATACCCTTTGCATTTCCTTATTTGGCTTCCGGTTCATCTGTGCACGTAAATCATTTATTATACAATTATTGTGGGCACAAGCATTACGTAAATCTTTTACCACACGCATCAAATAGAGCCGTCTTAACAGCTCTTTTTTATTCTTACCTTGGCTCCGGTTGGCACAAAATTCGTAAAAGTGCAAATATTGACCGAAAGATACGATTTCAACAAACACCCAAACGGGGCAGTGCATTTCATTATTAATATATTTATTGCAAAGGTTGCCGCAATACAAACTATTTTTATTTTTATCGAAATCTCTTTTCAACATTTTCCTAGGTCTTAAGTCTAGTTGATTCACGTATTCTATAACAACTTGAGTCCCGCTCGTTTCGGTTTCCTGCAAAACCTTCAACAAATGCACTTTTGAAAAGTGTTCAATACTAATAGCCATCTCTAAAAGGATTGCTCGTAGGCGATTATCAATAATAGCTAAATCAACTAAATCCGCAAAATCAAGATGCAGATACTTACCGTCCTCACCCTTTGCGTAGTTCTTTCTGAAAGCCCGCAGCTTAAAGTAGTTGTTATTTTCCTCTAAATATCGTATTGCCCTTGTTTTGCTAAAGTCGTTAAACTGAACACCCTTGCCCTCGCTGTGCTTTACTTGTTCTTTAGCTGTTAGAAATTTATTACTCGACATTGAGCCACCGCCCATTTTGTAATATTTTCCGAAATTCAAAACAAATAATCAATTAAAAGCCGTAATTGATATATCTCACAATTTTATTAATACGACTTGCAATATCAGAAATTTCATAATTAATAGATTGAATATCTGTATTAATAGACTGGATATCCATAGAATTTTTATTAACATCACTAACAAGCCCTTGCAATGAAGTAGAATTAGACAACACACCAGACTCATTGGAAGAGATTCGGCTATCCAAGTCATCAATGCGACGGTCTATTTCGCTTATATCGCTAGAAAAACGAAGCGACGAAACCGTATCAGATAGCGAGTTAATCTGTTGCGAAAGTTGATAAATATAGAACCCTTGAATAGCAATAACAGCAGCCATGATAACAAAGATTGCCATAACCCTCTTATCCATACGATCACCTCGTAGAAGTTATTTTATATAGCAAGACGTACCCGCGAAAATATTTAGCAACTCCAACACTCGTTCAGTAGTAAGCAGCTTCTCTTCTCGTATTCCGTCTATCATATCAACGTTGTTCCGCAAGCATGTATGGGCAATTAGAAGAAACGCAAACTTATTCGCTTCAAGCTCTTGCCGACTCGCTTTCTCCGGATTCTCTTTGCGAGGAACAACATCAAAACCCAAAGCCCTGTGCTGCACATGACCAAGAACGGCATGGCCAAGCTCATGGGCGATAACAACGCTTTGGGCGTTAAAATCAAGATGCTTATTAATATAAATAACATTATGCCCAAAAACGCAAAGAGATAAGCCCTTTGGCATACCGGGGATTACCACCTTCTTTACACTTATTTTTAAGCACCGACACAATTCGGAGGGGTTATTGGTGCCGTATTCACGAATTAAATCTAATACAACCGGCAACATGCGTTTCACGATTCATCCTCCAGGGCTGCTTGAATTAGTCGTTCAAGTAACTCTTTTTTAATGGGCTTACCGCCGTAAGTACAATAAGAAGCGGACCTTAACACATCTTTAAGATCGGTTTGCGCCGAAAAGCTGCTGCCCTCAAAATCATAACCAAGCAGCCACGCCGGGCTTACCGACAAAGCACCAGCAATTAGAGCCACCTTATCCTGTTTAGGGACATACTTACCAGTTAAATAATCAGAAATAGATGAAGTTCTTAGGCCCGTAAGTCTCGATAAGTCAGCTTGACTAATAGACCGCTCGGACATAATTTGCCGCAATCGCTCGATAAATGTATTCATAAAAAACCTTCCAATCCGCGAACAAACTATATAAGTAGTATATACGGAAAAGCGTATCACATCAATATAAAATAAAAAAGATTATACGGAAAACCGTTTACAAAAATACATATGTGTGATATATTTGTAACAACACGGAAAACCGTGTAAAAGGGGTGAGAAAAATGGAAAAATTCAATTATGCAAAATTAAGAGGTTTTATTGCAGAACACTTTGTAACCCATAGTAATTTTGCCAAATTCTTAGGAATCGGCACCACAGCCCTGTCCGAAAGAATGCAAAACAAGGTCCCTTTCACGCAAAGGGAGATTGCAAAAGTGGCTAGAGAAGCAACCGGAAAGAAACTTTCGGCCGAAGAAGTAGAGACTCTTTTTTTTACATATTAAGCACGGAAAACCGTGCAATATAAGAAAGGAAAATAAAAATGGACACATGGACGGTTAATAAGCTAGAACAAATGGGCATAGACCCTAGCACAGCATGTGAGAAATGCGGCTACGACAACGGAATCGACAACGGCTACGGGCAGGGACCGTGCGGACAAGCCCACTGCTGGCTAACTTTATATGACGATGATGAGGCTTAATAATGTGAAAACAAAGAAGGACGTTATGTCTGTAAAAGACGTAGCAGGATACTATGGAGTATCTCAATCAGCCGTATATAGGCTAAGAGACGAAAATAAACTCCACCAATTACCGTTACCCGGCGTAAAGTTCGGCCGTCAAGAAGTAGAAGCCCTAGCCGGTATTGAATGGGAGTATTCGGCAACCGGCTACAGACGGCTAAAAGAAGAAAACAGCCGCCTGGAAGCAGAGAACGAAAACCTTAAAAGGAAAATCAAAAAAATCACCAGTGAGCTGCTGGTGATAAGCGGAGAGATTTAGGAGGGATATAAAAAAAATGACGCCCGAAGAAAAAGAAATGATGCGGCTTGTCGCAGAACAAGACCAAAAACAAAAGGCAATCATAGTGGCAGCCTTTGAAAGAGTTCTTTGTATGGCTGGTGAAGAATGCACGCTGACCTATAACCCTACTGAATGGACCGTCGCCATTAAATGGCCGTCAGGGTACGAGAAGGTTGTAAATATAGCTGCCGACAGCCACACCGCTATGCTATACGACATATTAAAACAGGGATTTTTCTCATAGGAGGTAAACATGGAACCTTTAAAAATCAAAATCAAAAAGACCCATCCCGAAGCGAAAATTCCTTTAATTACACAGGGAAACGCATGTTTCGACTTCTACGCCATTGAAGACACGGCAGTAAAATCGATGCACCTTTCAACGGCAACCTTTGTAAGAACCGGACTTTCGTTCGAAATCCCCGAAGGCTACCACATGAAGCTCTTCATGAGAAGTTCCCAAGGAGCAAAGACGAAATTTTACTTAGCCAACTGTGTCGGCATCATCGACAGCAGCTACCGGGGCGAAGTAAAAGGGATCTTCAAAACAACAACTGGAAGACGGGTAGTAAAACACATCCACAAAGGCGAACGATTTATGCAGGGCCTTATCGAAAAGAACATCCCGATAGAGTTTGAAGAAGTGGATAAACTAAGCCAAACCGATCGTGGCGAAGGCGGATTCGGAAGTACCGGCAAATGATGACAAAAGGCATGTACACCAGTAACAGTGAAGAATGGGGTACACCTCAAGGGCTCTTTGACAGGCTAAACAAGGAGTTTAATTTCACGCTCGATATATGCGCGAGCAAAGAAAACACAAAATGCCCTAAATACTACACCAAAGAAGAAGACGCCTTAAAGAAAGAATGGGTGGGCGTTATATGGATGAATCCTCCGTACGGAAGACAAATAGGAAGCTGGGTCAAAAAAAGCAAAAGAAGCGGCAAGGCAAGGAAAGGCAACGGTCGTTTGCTTACTGCCGGCACGAACGGATACCGCCTGGTGGCATGACTACGTTATGAAGGCTAACGAAATAAGACTTATAAGAGGTCGCCTTAAATTCGGAGACGGAAAAGGAAGTGCTCCGTTTCCGTCCGCAGTAGTCGTTTTTAAAAAAGGCTCAACGCCCCCGATCCAAATAAATTCATACGAAAGGTGAAAACTGATGAATAGAGTAGAAGTCATACAAGTATTTGAAGACGCTATTAAAAATAATAACCAATTTATAGGACTTACGATCGAAAAGGAAGGCGCGGGGCCTGAAATAAGCATTATACCCAGCCAAAACTTTATAAGAAAGAAACGCTACCTTCTAAAGGCCTACGACAATGACATGAAAAATAACAGAGATGAAGGATTAAAAATCACACATGCCTGGCCCATTAATTCAGAAGACGTATACGGAGTATTACCGAGCGGGGGTTAAAAATGAAAATCACATTACCGGAATGGATTAACACGAAAAAAGCATATGAAGAAGAATCAAACATTAAAGACATGGAATGGCAGCTTAAAAGCGAAAGAGCCTTAAACCAAAAACTCCTGGAAAATAACTTTGAGTTACTATCAGAAAACCGCCGACTCAAGGAGGAGAACAAAGATATTAAATTTTACGCCATGTGCGGCGGAATATGCGTAACTATGTTGGTAATTGCAGATCTCATAACCTCTATAAGCCTGGTGGATTTAATTACCCGATGAGTAGTAAAAGTTTTATCCACTGCCCGATAGACGGATTAATTCCCGATACCGCCTGCCCTAACTGTAAGTATTTTGAAGGGCGTAAAACCTGGGCGTGTCTATATAGAGTTAGGCGAAAAATAAAACAAGAAGACTCTAGGGCTAAACAACTGGTAGAAGACATGAGAAACCGAATAGAAGAAGTCAATAAAAAAAAGACGCCACAAGGGCGTCTAAAGCAAAAAGCAGACCGGAGCCGGCAAGCTCCGTAAATGGTCTATATATATTATACATTATATAGCGAGAAAAAAACAGGGCTTCGGCCCTGTTATCGCTAGATTAAGTATATTAAATATACGACCAAATAAAAACCAAGAGGTCGAAACATGTATGTACAAAAAACGGTAAAAGCAGGACCTGTAATAGAAATATGTAAATACCATACGTCAAGATATAAGACTCCGACGATGCCGAGGTCCCCGAACAGCAAAAACACATCAGCCGAGCAATGGAAGGTAAATGAGAAAAATTCAATCCAAAATCTCTATTACTTGATTCTTGAAAATTTCAAAGAAGAAGACATAAGAATCGACCTCACTTATAAAGAGCCGGAGCCTGAAAAGGAAGAGGCTAAAAATCGGCTGGACAATTTCCTCCGAAAACTCCGTAGGCTATACCACAAACTAGGCGAGTCGCTTAAATGGATCGCTACCACAGAATGTAAGGGACATCGAATCCATCATCACTTACTGATAAATAACATCGGCCTAACACGAGCCGATTACAAAAAGCTATGGGCATGGGGCGAGATACCTTATAAAGCTTTTCGGTTTTACGACGGAAAGCCGGATGATGCAAGGCGCGTCGCCGAATACTTTGTGAAAGAAACAAGAGAAACCTTTTGCGAAGCGGATTCAATACAAAAATCACGCTACAGGGCAAGCAGGAATTTAAAAAAACCGGAAGTAAAAAAAGAAGTGATAAAAAGTAAAACCTGGAAAGAGCCGAAAGCTCCGAAAGGATACTACATACAAAAACCGGTACAGTACGGATACACCGCCTTTGGCTTTCCGTATATGTTCTATCGGATGATAAGGACGGATGACGATGACGATCAGATATCTAATAAGAAAAAACCGAGCGGAATACGCCGCCATCGAAGAAGGACGGGAAAATACCCTTTGGGTACATGACGATAAACGCTGCTTTAAGCCCGACGAGAAAATTCATTTCGTCGAAATGATAAATGGCAAACGAACCCACAAAGGCTGCTGGGCAAATATTGAACGGGTCTACGAAGGTAGGCTAATAAAATACAGGGTGGTGAAACACGATGAACTTAGCAAAAGTAAAAAGAGTGAAACTAAAAGGAAAGGCCGCTAAGGAATTTTACAACCAAGTTTACGAGCGTGACGGCGGCACGTGTATTTGGTGTGGGACTCCGATAGAATACGGCGTAAAACATCATCACGAGCCGTGCGGGATATATAAGTCTGACGAAATAGAAAAAGCGGTTATGCTTTGCCCGGCTTGCCACCATAGACGGCACTTCCAAGATGCAGCCGAAGGGGAAGCGGTATGCCGTGAATATCTCCAGGGTCTTTATGGAGAAAAGGGGGCAAAGAGAGAATGAACTGGTTCCGAATGGGTGATTAAAGGAATGTTAAAAAACCAAACGCTTTTCGGGGAGATTGACAAAGTTGATTTAGCTATCCGCAGAATTAAACTGCATGAGCCACCGGAAGGGTATTACGTAGCGTTTTCGGGCGGCAAAGACAGTTGCGTTATATTAGACCTCGTGAAACGAGCCGGGGTAAAGTTCGATGCACATCTTAACATAACTACCGTTGACCCTCCGGAGCTTATCAGGTTCGTTAGACAGCAGTATCCGGAAGTGATAATGGAAAAGCCTAAAATAAGCATGAAGGAATTGATTGAGAAGAAATGAATCTTACCTACGAGACTAGCCAGATATTGTTGTGCAGAATTTAAGGAACAAGGTGGCATAGGGCGATTTGTTGTAACAGGAGTCAGACACGCAGAGTCCGTTCGACGGAACAACCGGAAACTGTTAGAGCCGTGCCGACAACCGACCGGCAAGCGATTTATCCATCCAATTATTGACTGGAGCGATGATGAAGTGTGGGAATATATAAAAACTTACAACGTTCCGTGTTGCAGTTTATACGACGAGGGATTTAAGCGGATTGGTTGCATATGTTGCCCGTTTGCCAGTGAACAAAAGAAACGGCGAGATATTAAGCGTTGGCCTAACATATATAAAAATCAATGGCGAGCCGGCGCAGAGTTGGCAATGGAAAGACGAAAGCGTGAAGGGAAGAAGCTGCTATTTAACACCGTTGACGAACAAATGGAATTTTGGATAAGCGGTAAAGGCTTAAAGGAAAAAGCTCCGGAGCTTATCAATATTTTTGGCGTAATAAGCGACGAACTCATTACGTAATATAGGAGGTACAGCATGAAGTTCATAGATTTTTTCGCCGGCATTGGCGGCTTTCACTCCGGGCTAGAGAAAGCCGGTATAAAGTGTATTGGTTGGTGCGAATTCGATAAATTCGCGCAAAAGAGCTATAGAGCTATGTATGACACAGAAAGGTTGTGGTTTGCCGATGATGTTAGAAAAGTTAGAGGATGGGATTTGCCAAAAGCCGACTTGTGGACATTCGGATTCCCTTGCCAAGACGTTTCAATTGCAGGAAAACAAAAAGGAATTAAACGAGGAACGAGATCCGGACTCTTCTATGAGATTATGCGTCTCGTTGACGAAGCGGAAGAAAATCGACCCGAATGGCTTATCTGCGAGAACGTTAAAAATCTGCTATCTATTGACAAAGGACGAGGATTCTTCACCGTTCTCACTGAAATGGGGGGGCGAGGGTACACTGTTGAATGGCGTGTTTACAACTCAAAAGATTACGGAGTACCTCAAAACAGAGAACGTGTCTACATTGTTGGACATTATGGAGAGCCGACCGGACAGCCGCTATTACCTATCAGACGAGAAAGTACAGCAGCTCTTGGACAGATTATAAGCGGCCGCCAAGGCGAGCGAGTGTACGACGGCAACAAAACATCCTGCACGCTATCAAGTCAGGGCGGCGGATGCGGAGCAAAAACGGGCTTATATACTTTTGTGGATTTAAACAGAAAAGGTAGCATACAGACAACTGATGCAGCCAGAGCTTTATTGGCGAGATACAACAAAGGACAACCCAATCGGCCGGCAGAATGCAGCGGGGTGCTAGAGGCTGACGAACCGATTAGCATACGAAGATTAACGCCGAGAGAGTGTTTCAGGCTCCAAGGCTTTACGGATGAACAATTTGATAAAGCCGCGGCTGTTAATTCCGAAACACAATTATATAAGCAAGCCGGAAACGCCGTCACAGTGAATGTTGTTGAAGAGATTGGGCGACACATAAAAGAGAGCACTACCTGATTGAACTAGTTCCGTTTTAAAACGAGTTAATTTGCGGTCGAAATCGACCAGTTTATAGAGGAGAAAACAATCATGCGCACCTTGAAGAAGTACAGACAACGAGACCCTAATACAATAGAAGCCGTTCAATTTACGGGTGAAAACGGGGACGAGATACTAACCCTTTTAAACGTTAGGGGCGGTGTTTGGACTACACTTAAGCGAGAATTTGACGGAGATACAGGCGAGGAGAGTCATAAGCGTGTATCAACACTGGAAATCATCGACGGCAACGAAAGATGTAGAGCGTTTCAAGGCGACTATGTTATCAAAAGTATACATGGCGATATATACGCACTTGACGAAGAGTCGTTTTTGATTTGTTTTGAAGAAATTCAATGAACGAGATCGGTAAGCACCAGATTTTTAAAATCACGTTTGAGAGAGAAAACGAAAACACCGGGGCGTATGACACATACCAAATAAAATGTGCAGAGTATCCGAGACCGGAATTAATTGAAGCGGTAAAAGAACTTTCACCTTATATCACCGAGGTTTTAGAATTGCCGGACGATTGTAAAGATCGCCTAATAGCAAGGAAACTTACCTACACATACGATGAAAAGACGGCAGAGACAAGCGTCACCATAACAGCGAAATTTTATATACCCAATGACGGAACGTTCATCGAAGTAAAGGCGCCGAAGAGAGTCATAAATTACGAAACACCGACTAGTGAAATTCCGTTTACGCCCGAATGTAGCGAAGTAGGCGACAGAGCCCAGGATAAATTAAATTTTGACGACAGAGAGGAGAATTAACAATGGAGCTAGAAATAACCACAAACACAGGGGTAATAATAGGGCTAATAATCACACTAATAATCCTAGCCGTCGTACTAAAGTCTACAGCAAAAGAACAAGACGTCGAGATTAAATTTATTCCCACATCACAAGCGGCGACAAAGACACAAAAGTATGAAAGCTCAAAAACGCTAGAGGCTGTACAATGGACCGGCGAAAACATACAGGACGTTTGGGAAGTCGTAAGCCACTGCCTAGAAGGACAAGAGATACGTATTTTTCCCGCTTCCAAGAGAATAGAAATAGTATGGAGCAGGGAAACAGAAGTTGCATTCCCTGGCGACTACTTCATAAAGCCGCGGGCGGGTACGCCGCTGCAAATCGTCGAAATAATGGGAAAGAAATATTTCGAGGAGAACTACAAAGTAAAGCAAGATAGCAACATAAGAAATAGCGAAAACGGGCAAATAAGGGAGGATTAAACCATGAAAATAAGAGACCTAAAAGACACCATAAACCTTATGACAAGTAACGACTATAAAGATCGGCTTCTTGCTGAATATTGGCAACTAAAAATTAGGCACCAAAAACTACAAGTCGCCATAGCAAGAAAAAGCCAACGACTAGACCGAGACACAAAAACTCCGATAGACGCGCTCCAAGCACAGACACATGTAATGGAGCGGTA
>ERZ773066.1752-NODE-1752-length-11004-cov-53.393004_pt1 | contig 11004 bp, 7 predicted proteins | sample MGYA00580573_ERZ773066 | MGnify/ENA primary metagenome ERZ773066 (study PRJEB29015, sample SAMEA2738128) | human oral metagenome | biome: human oral; feature: human-associated habitat; material: saliva | place: China | collected 2203 ... | reverse complement strand
TGCACCATTAATGACTCCAGGGCTAGCAGCGGCGAAACATAGGTTTTTAGGCGGGTGCGGCACTGCTCTACAGCGGCCACCCTAGCCAGTGTCTGCTCAGCCGTAGAGCCGGCTGCCACCTGGCCAATTTCTTGCTCTAAGTCAAGATTGACACTGTCTAACTGACTGCCTAGTTGGCGTGAAAGCACGTCGCGATAGAAAGACAGCAGATCCACCATGGCCCGGTCTAACACGTCAGTTACAGCGCGTTTAGCACGACGTTTCTGGTTGTCTTCCAGGGCTTTGATCTGGCCGCGCATGGCTGGGGGAATACGACTCTCCCCCTCTAAACCAAGCGTGCGGATCAGGGCCGCTTTTTCTTGGGCGTCGCGGGCTGTGGAGGCAGCTTCAGCTTCTTTTTCGGCCTGTTCTAGCAGGTCAGCTGCCGCAAAAACAGCGTCACCCACGCTGCGCAGCGAGATCGGCGCGGACATAAGCGCGCGCCGCCGCTCCCAGGCCCCCTCATCTTTGGCCAGGTGCCGGGCCAAACCGATATGGGACTGGCTGGCCCGGGCGGCCCGCAAAGCCAGCTGGGGTTCGGCGCCGTCGCGCTTAACTAAAAGATCAGCCACTGCCTGAGCGCTGGGCACACACAGCCGCACCAGGCGACAGCGCGAGCGAATGGTGGGTAAAACGTCCTCGCTGGAGGGCGTGCACAGCAGCCACACCGTATAGGGCGGCGGCTCCTCAATGCTTTTAAGCAGCACGTTTGTGGTGCGCTCATCCATACGGTCGGCGTCTTCCACCAGGATTACCCGCCAGCGCCCCTGCCAGGGCATCCGCCCGGCCTGCTCAATCAGGCTTTTAACCTCATCGATGGTGATAATCATGCGGTCGGTGGCTAGACGCACCACATCAGGGTGGGTGCCGGCCAGGGTTTGGCGGCAACCTTCACACTGGCCGCAGCCAGGCTCAGCGCCGGTGCATTCAAGGGCGGCAGCAAAGGCTAGTGCGGCGGTGGATCTACCTGATCCGGGTGGGCCGGTAACTAGCCAGGCGTGAGACATGGCGGCTGTGGGCACTTGCGGGCGTGCCCCCGTGGCGGCGGCCTGGAATGTGGCCACCACCTGCGCTTGCCCGACCAGCTCGTCCCATACGCTCATGCGTCAATAATTCCGCGTTCTTTCAGCAGTTCGCTAACCAACGCGCGCACCTGGGCAGCTATCTGCTCAATTTCGACGCTGGCATCAATGATTTTTATGCGCGCACTTTCCTGCTCAGCTAGGTGGTGGAACTGCTCGCGCAGGCGATACTGAAATTGCAGGCCTTCAGCTTCAATCGCATCGGCCTGGCCACTGCGGGTGTGTACGCGCTTGGCGGCAAGCTGCGGATCCGCGTCTAGCAGCAAAGTTAGGTCTGGCAGTAGGTTGTCGGTGGCCCACAGGGATAGGTCACGCACTTCCTCAGCCCCCAGGCACCTGGCGGCGCCTTGATAGGCCACAGACGAGTCGATGTAGCGGTCAGTTACAACCACCTGACCAGCCGCTAAGGCCGGGTTGATCAGCTCATTTACGTGCTGAGCCCGGTCGGCTGCGAACAGTAGTGCCTCGGCTTTGGCGGTTATTTGCGTCCGCTGTGCATTTTCCGACGCCGTCCCCAGCAGCAGGGAGCGCAGCTGGGCACCCAGGGCGGTGGCGCCAGGCTCGCGGGTGCGACGCACGCTTACCCCCTGGTCTTCAAGCCAGTTGGTAAGCAGCTCTACCTGGGTGGTTTTGCCAACCCCGTCGCCACCTTCGAAGCTGATGAAAACTCCGCGCCCCATTTAGGCCTCGCTAGCCTCAGCGGCCTTAGCTGCGCTGGCCTTAGCTGCGCTGGCTTTAGAGGTCGAGGTTTTGCTGGTGGCAGCCTTGGCAGTGGTCTTCTTAGTGGTGGCCTTTTTAGCTGCGGTCTTAGTTGCCGCCTTTTTGGTGGTGGTCTTCTTAGCGGCAGTCTTCTTAGCCGGGCCCTTAGCGCGCTTTTCAGCCAAACGCTCATAGGCCAGCTCAGGGGTTACGGTAGCTGGGTCGTCGTCGCGCCGCAGGGTCACATTGGTTTTACCGTCGGTGAAGTAGGGGCCAAAACGCCCGTCCTTAATAACCACCGGTAGCCCCGAATTGGGGTCAGTGCCCAGTTCACGCAGCGGGCCCTTGGGAGCAGCCGCGCCGCGCCTACGCTTAGGCTGGCTAAACAGCTCCAGCGCCTGCTCTAGGGTCACCGTGAACAGCTCAGCCTCGGTTTCTAGCGAACGAGACTCCTTGCCCTTGGCTAGGTAGGGGCCGTAGCGACCGTTTTGGGCGGTGATTTCTACGCCTTCAGCATCCGTGCCCACCACGCGCGGCAAGCTCAGTAGCTTAAGGGCGTCGTCGAGAGTGACACTGGACAGGCTCATGTCTTTAAACAGACTGGCAGTGCGGGGCTTAGGCTTAGCTGCCTTACGGGTACGCTTTTTACCCTCAGTTTCTGCCTCCAGTTCCGGCTCTGGCAAAACCTCGGAAACATAAGGCCCAAAACGCCCGCTCTTAGCCACAATCATGTGCCCAGTTTCGGGGTCAACACCCAGCTCACGGCCATCTTCAGCGGCTACCGCAAACAGCTCGTGGGCCTTAGCCACGCTGAGCTCGTCAGGGGCCAGGTCTGCGGGCACATTAGCCCGCTTACCTTCAGCATCCTCCAGGTAGGGGCCGTAGCGTCCTACACGCAGGGTGATACCGTCACCAATTTCCATGGAGTTAACCGCGCGGGCATCAATTTCACCCAGGTTATCCACCAAAGTTTTTAGGCCCGCGCCGTGAATATTGGCTTGCGGGTCAGCGGCTATATCGCCGTTGTAGAAGCGACGCAGCCAAGCCACGCGCTCTTCTTCACCCAGCGCAATACGGTCTAGGTCAGCCTCCATGGAGGCGGTGAAGTCATAATCCACCATCTGCGCGAAGTTTTCTTCTAGCAGACGGGTGACGGCGAAAGCCAGCCACGTGGGTACCAACGCCTGGCCCCGGTGATCCACATAGCCACGATCGCTAATTACGCTCATGATCGAGGCGTAGGTGGAGGGGCGGCCAATTTCGCGCTCTTCCAGGGCCTTAACCAGTGAAGCTTCGGTGTAGCGCGGCGGCGGGGTGGTTTCGTGCCCAGAAGCCTGCACCTGGCGGGTTTCCAGCTCCTGACCAGTGCTTACTTCCGGCAGACGCACATCTTTAGCGTCACCCTCATAGCGGTCAGCGTCGCGGCCTTCCTCATAGGCGGCTAGGAATCCCTTAAAGGTAATTACTGTTCCCGACGCCGTCAGTTCAGCCTGCTTAAAGCTCGCGCCCCCGTTTAGAGGGGCCTGCACATGGATCACAGCGGTAGAGCCAGTGGCGTTAGCCATCTGCGAGGCTACCGTGCGCTTCCAAATCAGCTCATACAGCTTGAACTGTACCGGCTGCAGCGAGTCTTTAACCTCACTGGGGGTGCGGAAGTGGTCACCAGCAGGGCGGATAGCTTCGTGTGCTTCCTGGGCGCCCTTGTTTTTGGTGGCGTAAACACGCGGCTTTTCGGCCACATACTGGCTACCGTAAAGCTCACCGATCTGGGTGCGGGCGGCGGCCACAGCCTGGCTGGAAAGCGCGGTGGAGTCAGTACGCATATAGGTGATGTACCCGGACTCGTATAGGCCCTGGGCTACACGCATAGTGTCACGCGAGTTCAGGCGCAGTTTACGTGAGGCCTCCTGCTGCAAGGTGGAGGTAGTAAACGGCGGAGCTGGACGGCGCGTGTAAGGGCGGGTTTCCACCTTGCCCACCTGGGCTTGGGACTGCTCAATAGCCTGCGCCACGGCCTGCGCGTCAGCCTCATGCAGGTGCACCACCTTGGCGGCCTGAGCCTGGGAAGTTAGTGCGGCGTCGTCGGCAAAATCGCGACCAGTAGCCACCCGGCGCCCATCTAGGGAGACCAGCCGGGTAGCAAACTCACTGTCGTCGGCGGCAAAAGTAGCCTCCACACCCCAGTAGCTGGCGGGAATGAAAGCCATACGTTCACGTTCACGCTCTACCACCAGGCGGGTGGCTACAGACTGCACGCGGCCAGCCGAAAGCCCCTGACGGATCTTGCGCCACAACACCGGGGAAATTTCGTAACCCACCAGGCGGTCCAAGATACGGCGGGTCTCTTGGGCATCTACCCGGTGAATATCGATTTCGCGGGTGTTATCCAGGGCGCGGGTGATAGCTTCACGGGTAATTTCCGTGAAAGTCATGCGGCGTACAGGAACCTTAGGCTTAAGCACCTCTTTTAGGTGCCAAGCGATAGCTTCACCCTCGCGGTCATCATCAGTGGCCAGGTAAAGCTCATCAGCTTCTTTCAGGTGGCGCTTAAGCTCAGCCACCACCTTTTTCTTATCCGGGTTAACCACGTAGTAGGGGGTGAAGTTACCCTCCACGTCCACGGCAAACTTCCCGAAGGGGCCCTTCTTCATATTGGCCGGCAGCTCAGAAGGCTGAGGCAAGTCACGGATATGACCAATGGAGGCCTGGACGTCGTAGTCCGCGCCTAAATAGTTTGAAATTGACTTAATTTTGTTCGGGGACTCGACAATCACGAGCTTGCGTGACACGACTTTCCTCCTACATCCCGGTTCTCTTGCCGCCGTTGAACTAGGTTAGCGAGGCAAGGGCGCGCAGGCTCGCGCCGACACACCTATATATCAGCGTAGCCTAGATTTTATGTAATTTACTTTAAGCCCAGTTTAACCAGGCGCGACATGCCCAGGGCACTGACTGCCCCAAAACCGCCCACTCCTACCAGGTAGGCCGTGAACTGCAGGGAGCCAAACAGATAGAAATTACGGTAAGCAGCAGAGGCCAACATCACCACCAGCGCCAAACTCAGGTAGCCACCCAGCGAAAGCAGGTAGCGCGCCAGTTTTGAGCCCGGCAGGCCGCGATACTCATCCGTCCCCCAAGCCCCAGCCGCGAGCGCCACAAAACCCCAGGTGAAGGCCACTGCGGCGGCGGCAATGATGTCTGAGGGGCGGTGCCATTGGCACACCAGGGTGGACCAGCCCATGAAGAAGGTGAAACCGGCCCCCACCCAGGCGGCAATCACACGCCAAGCGGGCGGCACTACCAGCAGCAGGGCTACGGCAATGGAGGCGGCCACGCCGGTGTGTCCTGAGGGTAGGGTGTTGGCGGCGTCGACGCGTTGGCTGTAGCCCCAGTCTGGGCGGGTGAAGACGAAGTGTTTAAGTGCCTGGATGGTTACGTTGGTGCCTACTACGACGGCGGTGGCCCACAGAGCGGCGCGGGGGCGGCGTCTGAGCAGGGCAATGGCTAGGGTGGCGATTATGGCCACCACGATTAGCGGCACGGATACTGCGTTTAGCAGTGCGCGGGCCTGGTCATCAATCCTGGCCGCACCCCAGTAGGAGCCTTTGAAGGCGGCGTCGTCGATAAACTGCCCCTCACGCGTGTTTACCAGCAACGCCCACGACCCCCACACCAGTATGGTGAAGAGTAGGGCGTAGACGCAGGCTATGCGGCGAGCAAGTTTTGACATAACCTCAGACCTTACAGGTAACGAAACGATAAACAACTAATTGTGACCCTAAAGACGCTATTAGCTAAGTCTGTTTGTGGCAAATTTGCGCACAGGCTTAAGCCGCGCCTGGCGGGGGTAATTTTTGCGCTACGCTGCTTTTAGACGATAGTAACCATCCCCGTGTGAGCAAAAGTCCTGGTGGCAGCCACCATATCGGCTAGGACTGCGGCCGGGTCTTCACTGGTTAGTGAGGCCACGGCGGCCGCGATTTGGGCAACAGTGAGCAGTCCCTCATCTGAGGCGCTCAGTAGGGCCACCTCGGGCATCCCTACCGCTATTACGCGTCCGAACCCTTCGGCTTGGCGGATCACTGGCGCGGTGGGCACGGGTGTGGGGGTGAGGGCTTCTTCTTTGCTTAGGCCTGACGCCGTGTGTAGCTTAAGTGCGGCTACTTGCGCGTCATCTAGGCCGCGTAGGGTTTCGTGGGCGGCAATCACTTGGGCTACGTGTTCGCCTAGCGCTCCTTGGCCGCTGGTGGGGACTTCTTCCAGGACCCGCCAGGGCTCGACGGCGGCGCTGGGGGCTGCGGCATCGCTGGCAGGTTCTTCTGGGGCGGTTTGCCCTTCTAGAGCGGTGCCGCCGGGGCCGCTGGTAGCTGCGACGCTGGGGGCGTGGAACACCAGGTAGCCCATACCTACGCCGCTTACTTGGCGTGAGTCGAAGTCTTCTTGCCAGGCAGCCAGGGCGTTTTCAAAGGCGACGCCACTGCGTTCAGGGGTGAGTCCGCCGTCGCGCAGCCACATGGCGGCATACTCCACCGGGTCTTGCACTTCGCGCTGAATAATCCAGGCATCTAGGCTCTTGCCGATCCACTGGTTTACGCTGGTGCGCCAGCTGGTGCCTTCACGATGTTCCCAGTTGCCGAGCATGACGGCCACGCCGTCGGGGTTTAGGTGATCCTCCAGGCCACGCACCAGGGCAGGCAGGATGGGCCCACCGGCGTCGCGGTACTCCATTAGCGGCAATCCGGCCTGGCGCACGCTGGGTGGGGTGATCACAAAGGGCGGGTTGGAGACGATCAGGTCAAAGCGTTGGCCAGCCACAGGTTCTAGCAGGTTGCCTTGGCGTAGCTGCACGCGGGTGCTATCTACCCCGGCCAGGGCCACGTTGAAGGCAGTAAACTCCAGGGCGCGCGTGGAAATGTCGGTGGCCACTACCTGGCGCACGTGGCGCAGCAGGTAGAGGGTTTGGATGCCGCAGCCTACCCCCAGATCCAGGGCGGTTTCTACCGGTTTGCGTGGGGTTAGGGCAGCCAGGGTCAGCCCGGCGCGGCCAATTCCCAGCACATGATCGGGAGCTAGGGCCTGGCCGGTGACGAGTTCACCCAGGTCACTGGCTACCCACCAGCGCACGGATCCGTGGGCGTCTTGAGCTTCGTGGGGGCGCAGGTCGACGGCGGGGGCGTAGTGCTGCTCGCTGCTGGCGGTTTGCGTGGGCACCACCAGGCCAATAGAGAGAGCCCCGGCCACGCCGGTGCGCGGCAGAGCGGTTTCGAGGGCGACGGCGCTGACTGGCTCACCTAGCATGAACAGCGCGGTCAGTACCGCCACCTTGTAGCCCGCGACGTCGCTGTCTTGGGGCGCGTTGGCAGCTGAGCTGGCGCTATCTGCGCCAGTGGCCGGGCTGGGCCTGTCTGAGCTGGTGCTAGCAGCCCCGGCCCCGGTGACCCCAGCCCCGGCAGCCAGAGCGCGGCGCACCACCCGCAAAGCTGGGGCCCGCAGCTCACGTTGCAAAGCAGCGGCAGCTACAGGCCCTAGTAAAGCCTCCACGCTTTCCACTCCCCAACCTGATTGGGCCAGGTCAGCGCGCAGTAGCGAAGCTTGCTTAGCGGTTAGGCGGGGGGCTTTAGGCATTGGGGCTCCTTAGAATTCCAGATCCACCCAGGTAACTAGATGATCAGAGATAGCTAGTTTAAACGTACCCGAATCGACCACTTGCGCGCTCGGCCCGCCGGCTGGTGCGCCCGACGCTGGTGTGCCTTGGCTTGGCGCAGCTGACACGCCTGGAGCTGATGCACCTGACGCTGCGGCAGCTGGTGTGCCTGGCGCTGTGGCGGCTGGCTGGCCTTGAACTGCGGCAGCTGGTTGGCCGGCCACGCCCAGAGGCGGCAGGGCGTCGGTGAGGAAATGATCAATGCGTCGGCTTGGGGCAGCCGAGGGGAAAGTAACCCCCTGCCCAAGCTGACGGCCTACCCCAATACGGGCCAGGGCGACGTCGTCCATATTCATATCCCCACCCAAAATATGGACCCCAGGCAAACCAGCCAGCTTCCACCAGGCGTGGGCCAACTGGCGTCGCGCGGTGGTGGGGTGGGTGGCCAGGTGCACGCTAGCCACATTAAGCGGCTCTTGCCCGACGCCGTCGGCCAAAGTAGCCGCCAGCATCAGGCGCGTTGAAGCGGTAAACAGAGCATAAGGCACCTTGCCGCCCTCGCGGCGCACAATCGTGGGCACGCCCCGCCCCAGCCGCTCCACCCGCCAAGTTTGCACCGGCAGGCGCGACAAAATGGCGTTACCAAAGCCGCGCAGAGGAGCTAGGGGCTCTAACACCCGCAGCGGGTCGTCACCAAAGGCACGAACCTGGCTGCGACGCGGGCGGTGACGCAAGCGGTCTACTCCCCCAGCGTAGGTGGCGGCAAAACGCCAATGCGGGTAACCGGCCTGCTCAGCTAGCAAACCCGCCAAATCCACCCGGCCTGAGCGGTTTTGGTGTAGATCCACTTCTTGCAGCAAAACCACGTCGGCGTTCAGCTCACGCAGCTGCTGGGCCACCTGACTGTAAAGCTGATGGGCAACTTCCGGGCTGTAGGGCTGGCCCGAGGCAGCCTCGGGCAGCGTGGCAGTGTCGTTGGCCCGCCCGTACTGGAGGTTGGCGCTGGCCAGGCGCAGCTTCGTGATCACTCTTTAGGCTCGTCAGCAGCGAAACTTAACGCCACCGAGTTCATACAGTAACGCTGACCGGTGGGGGTGGCGGGGGCGTCGTCGAAAACGTGGCCCAGGTGGGAGCCGCAGTTAGCGCAACGCACCTCGGTACGCTCATAACCCAGCTTGTAATCTGAGTGCAGCGTCACCGCATCGGTTTCCTTGGGGTCATAGAAGGACGGCCAGCCACAGCCCGACTCGAACTTGGTGGTGGATTTAAACAGCTGCGCCCCGCAGGCCCGGCAAGAGTAGATACCTTCACGGTTTTCGCTCAGCAGCTCACCGGTGAAAGGCATCTCAGTGCCGGCCTGGCGCAGCACCTCATATTCAGCCGGGTTTAGGCGCTCACGCCACTGGGCGTCAGTCAGCTGCGCAAACTCTTGATTCTCACTCATGACTCATCCTTGGTTTTATCCGACACGGCAGGTAGTACAGCGGTTTTATCCACTTCATTTATTCCCGCCTCGGCGTCAGGGGCCTGGGTGGAGATGGCGCCAGGGACCTGGGCGGCTTTAGCGGTACCGGCAGCCCCAGCTGAGCCAGTAGTTACGGCGTCGGGGGCCTTGGCAGCGACGGCGTCGGGGGCCGCACCAGAGCGTCCTGCCTCGGTAGCAGAGCGAAGGGCCTCTACCTTGGCCTTAGCGCTACGGCTAGCCGCGCTGAGCACACCGCGTGCCTGCTCCGGGCGCAGCTGCCGCTTTGCCTCACCAACCGCAGAAATCTGGGCTACCTGCGTGGGGTCGGAGAGCACCATGGTGGCCGGCTCAGGGGCGTTAGTTGCTTCCGACCCGGTTTGCACGCCCGGCAACAGTCCACGGCGCAAAATCCGACGCCGCCGCATCTTCTTAGCGCGCACTGCGGCCGCCTGCACCCGGGCTTCCTCAATGGGATCGCCCTGCTCAGCTTTAGTTACTGCCGGCTGGGACTTGGTATCGCTTGATAGCTGCGCCAATTCCTGGGCTAGCTTAGCCACCTTTTCAGGGGTGGGATCTTGCATGACGGTAACGTTTTCCACCTCCACACGCTGACGCGGCAGGGCATAGGGGGCTTCTTTTTGCAGCCAAGTCACCATTTCTTCACGCACATGGCATTGCAGTTTGAAGGCATCAACACTGTTTGCTGCCGAAACAGTTAGGCGCACCCGGATCAAAGAGTTTTGGGCATCAATTACTGATAGCGCTGCGTCACGCCCATCCCAGGTGGATGAGGAGGCCACAAACTTAGCTAGCTGCGCCCGCATAGCGGCGATAGGTGCACGCCAATCCAGGTCAAAATTGATTTGTGCAGTCTGCCGTTCATCACGACGCGACCAGTTAGTAAAAGGGTTCTCTGTGAAGTATTTGCTGGGCAGCAAGATACGGCGCCCGTCAGCGGCCAAAACCACCACATAGGTGAACGTGATTTCTTCGATTCGGCCAGAGTCAGTGGCATTAATAACTACCTGGTCATCCACACGGATAGCGTCAGTGATGGCCAGCTGCACACCTGCAAACAGGTTTCCCAGCACTGATTGTGCAGCCAAACCGGCTACCACCGAAACCAGACCGGCACTAGCAAGCAGCGACCCCATAGCCAGGCGTGCTTGTGGGAAAGTCATGACGATGGTGATTGCACCAATAATGATGACGATAACTTCAGCTACTCGCCGCAGAATCTGGGCCTGGGTGGTGATCTTATTGGCCCGGCGCACATTGGTGGGATCATTGCGCGATTCGGCATGGGCCACCACGGTAGCCGAAATGGCTTTAACCCAGCTTACGCACACCCAGGTCAGGGCCGCTTTAAACAGGATTACCAGCAACAAAATAGCGTAGCGATACCAGGCCGGGGAAGAAGTGCCCTCCATGGCCAGTTGGGCGCCGATTAGCGCACCAACAATGGCAAACAGTGCGTAGAAAGAATTACGCCCCTTCTCTCCGATGTGGTGCCACAGCAGGGAGCGGCGTCCGGCCACATGCACTGCAATAACTACAGCTAAAGCCAGCACCAGGCCGATTGATAGACCCAGAGCAGTGCGCCACAGCAGACTGAAAGTATCTAGGGTGACTGCTGCGGCAGATTCTGTGGGCGATGGCGTGGGCGTAGGCGCAGCCACCGCGAGTATGTGCCCCTGATTTAACATGGCAGCCACACTAGTAGCGCAGGCTGTGCGCAAGCTGTGGTTTTACCCGCGCGTCCATATAGGTAAGGCAGTCCACAAAGCCAGCTACTGCAACATAAAACCCACCGGTCACATGCGCCCCAGAGCCCCCAAAAGTGGGTACCTTAAGTCCCAGTCCTCAGTGGCGACGACGACGCTCCCCCTCTCGCTGGCGGCTGCAAGTCCCGGCGCAACGCTCCAAGCCCCCAACGTAGCGCCGTCGACATAGCCGAGCGCCCGACAGCATCAGCGGCGCCGTCGACGCAAAGCACCCACCCTCAGCGTGGCGCCGTCGACAAAGCACCCAGAAAACCAAAAAACCCCGCAAAGCTTACGCAATGCGAGGATTTT